>Ga0207689_10002219_pt1 | contig 18185 bp, 22 predicted proteins | sample KBSMisM52_FD_184312 | JGI IMG/M metagenome (GOLD analysis project Ga0207689, IMG submission 184312) | Miscanthus rhizosphere microbial communities from Kellogg Biological Station, Michigan, USA - KBS Miscanthus M5-2 (SPAdes) (version 2) | ecosystem: Host-associated > Plants > Roots >... | reverse complement strand
ATTTCGCCAAGGTTTGTGGCAAATATCTGAAAATTTGCTTGTAAGGAAGTGCACCCTGCAACGACGCATTGCAATGACCATGGGATTTCGGCCGGGATTCGATTCCCGGCAAGATGCAGCGGCACATGCCTGGTCGCCGGGGTAGTGATTTCTTTTTGCCAAGCCAGCGCCGCGCGACCTCGACGCACCGCCGCGCTTGGTGTTGTAGGCGATTTGGACTTCCACCACATTCCCGATCGCGGCCGAAGTTTTGGAACAACGGGGCGTGCTGCTGGTTCAAGGGGAAGCGAGCGTGCAATTGGAGGTTCCCATGCCCCGTGGAGACAAATCGAGTTATACCGGCAAGCAGAAGCGGATGGCCCAACATATCGAACAAGGTTACGAAAAGCGCGGCGTCTCCGAAGATGAAGCCGAGCGCAGAGCTTGGGCCACCGTCAACAAGGAAACTCACGGCGGCAAGAAGAGTGGTTCCGGACGCGGCAAGGCCGAAGACCACTCGCCCTCCCGGAAGGGCGGCCATCTGGGCGGCGAAGCCGCAGCCCGTAGGCCCGCCGCGGAGCGCTCCGCATCCGCCAAAAAGCCCGCTCGCACCCGCAAAAAGCACGCGGCTTGAAGCGCGACTCCTTTTGAGGACAAGAGACTGATCATGAACGAGGCAATGACCCGTTGCGTCGAGACTTGCTTGAGCTGCTATAAAACCTGCCTGTCCACCGCGATGAATCATTGCCTGGAGGCAGGAGGGAAGCATGTCGAGCCCGCCCATTTCCGCCTCATGATGGCCTGCGCCGCAGGACGTCAGCCCATTTCATGCTGATCAAGACGCCCCACCACAAGCATGCCTGCGGCGAATGTGCGGAAATCTGCACCGAGTGCGCCAAGGACTGCAGGCGCATCGGTGGAACGGTTGAGTGCGTCGCCGTCTGTGAAGCCTGTGCCGAGTCATGCCGGACGATGGCGGCATAGGGGCGAATGGCCAGAGACCACGCTAAGCCCAGTCCGGATACGCGGGCGGGAAACCGGTTTCCGCCTGCGCGCGATTTCAAATGGAGAGCCCATGAAGACACTTTTCGCTGTCGGTTTCCTTTCCTTGATCTTCGGTTCGGCCATTGCACAAAACAGCGGACCTGCTCCGCAATCGGGCATGGAGAAGCCCGGCATGGCGAACGGCGCCAGGAAAGACGGATCGATGGATACTACTGGCATGAGCGCGACCAAGGGCAACATCAAGCGAGACAAGGATGGTGCGCCAGCCGCACGTACCCAGGATGACGTGAGGAAGTAAGCCGCTTTGCCCACGCCGGCTTACGAACCTCGTTGTATTCCCGGACCTGGCAACGTTTCTCCCTTCGAAAACCTTGAAGGCATTCTGAGCGGGAGGCGTGATGTACGCATTGTTTGAAGGTGATCGGCAGATTGGCACGCCCTTCGCGACCGAGAAGGAGGTTTGGGAGGCTGCTCTGATCGAGGGGCTTGTGACCGACGTTCCGGTGGCAGATGAGGAAGGCGGGCAGATCATTCCCGCTGGTTATCATGTCAAATGCATCCCCGACGCTTGACTGCACGTCTGGAGCATATCCAAGCAGGCCACGCCGCCAAGACTCATAAGCTTATTCTCATTTTTTTTCGACGGCGGGCGGTTGGCGATGTTTTCACCTAACGGTTCGCGGAGAGGCCTTCAATCGTTCAAAATAAGGAAGCTTGAGAGGCCTTCTTTCCCCAAGGGGCTACCAGCCCACCGAGCCCGATCGCATGCCGTTCACAGACCACTGGGCCCGATCGCTGTGGCTTGAGGAAATGAACCGATGCGACCTGCGACAGCAAGTCGGGGTTACGGGTCTAGAGCGCCCGTAATCCCGACGGATGAAACGAAACCGCTAATGACTTCCGACCGTCTTGCCCGCAGCCAAATCCTGGGCCATTTCCAGATGGTGGCGCAATGTAGGAAGAGTCTTATCCACCCAATCCTTCAATTTCGCATTCTCGCCGCCCTTGGCATAGCGCTCGAACAATGACACGGCGTCCTTGTGGCCGCTTACCTGGTCACTGTCGTAGCGTGAACTGAAATCGGACCCCTTCAGCGACTTCAATTTGTCTAGCGCACTTTGATGGGAACTATCGAGCGCTGTCGGCAAATCCGCCTTTAGATCACCGCTTGATATCATCGCCTTGATGTCTTCAGAGGTCTTTTGATGATCCTTGATCATCGTGGCCGCAAACTGCTTCTCAGACGTATTTCCACGCTCCTGCGCAAGTTGGCTGGACTGGATTTCAAACATGTCGCTGATCGCGGCCTCCTTGACGAAGTCGGCTGTCGTCGGAGCGACGCCCAAGACTGAATTCACGCCGGTCTTTTCCCCAATCGATTGCGCGAGCGCCGGCGTCGCCAGCAGGACAAGTGCAAAGCTGGAAGCCAGGTATTTCATGGACGAACCCTTTCCTGTTTGGGTAAGTGTCACGAACCAATTGACGTCGCTTCCGATCGTTCCCTGGATTTCTATGGCCGGCGGCCAAACGAACCTGCGTGACGCGCCGTCCTTTCTCCCGCCAAGGGGACTGCCAAAGGTTCGCCGGGCGCCCGATCGAGTGGCTGGTGTGGCCGGGCCAAAGCGGAGGCGCCAGGCGTTGGCGGATCGTTGCCCGCCACGTGGAAGGTGGCGGTTTCGGTTGTCCCGACCATAACTGCCATCATGCCACCCAATAACGCGGCGCACCCAACGGCAATTCCAACAATGCGGGATCGATCGCTGGCATCTTTCATTGCGGCTACCTTGCTTGCCCATTGCGACTTACCCTTCTTGCCGCGGGGAGCTTTTAGATAGCAACCAAATGGATCCAAAAGGGTTTCATGAATCGCCAGATAGCTTTGCAGGAGCGCTCCATGTGCGATTACAGCTTGCATGCGGTCGCAAGTCGTCCCGCCGAAGTCGCGGAGACACTGGCAAGGAGGTCGGGGACCCCGACCTCCTCAAAGTCTTCGCGAATGCCGCCGCGGCGGACACTTGGCTCGAGGAAAACGAGCCCGAGGGCGTGGCCTTTGAGTACGAGGTTCTGGAATGAACAAGGCCGCCTAGCTGGGGCGGCCTAACTTTCTTGGCCCATCGCACAATTACGCGCTGGCGCAGTTTGTCTCTCTACTTCTTCATGCCGGATTCGCGTTGACTTTTCGCATACAGCTCGCGGTCAGCCGCACTAACCTGGCCCATCATGAGCGGAGCTGCGCCCCCCGTGTTCGTGGTCGTGGCGGCAGCAGCAGCAGGTGCCTTCGGCTTCGCCGTTTTCTTGGCTGCCAAAGCGCCAGAAGTGGACACAGCGAGAATCGCAAGACCGACAAAAATCGCCTTCTTCATACTCAGTTCTCCCTCGATTTGGAAAAGGACGGCACCGGTGGCGACTCCACCCTGGCCTGCCCGGCGCGATAATCCAGACTGGGGGCGAAAGTTCCGTGACGGAAAAGGCCCGCCGGGGTGAACCGGCGGGCCTTTGATTTCGGGGGCAATCAAAGGGGTCGTCGTTCAGCAACCACGGTCCGTTGCGCGTTGTAAGTCACCGCGAACACCGGAGGTCGCAATGCCTTGCCCCGTAGCTCTCACTCTTAGTCTTTGGCCTAGCGTGAACTAGGAGGCCACGAAAATAGCCCGACGCACGACTCCGGGTCCAAGATGTCGGTCAGCCACGTTTACTGCGGAACTCACAACCGGTCATCGGCATATTAGGATCGCACTTGCAAACCCTACGGATTAGGACCCGTAAGCAAGAGGTAGAGTCATGCAGCGTCGCCGATCTGCCCCGCACAAGTTTGAGGAAAATCTTGCCGCTCTTAAGGCTAAACTTGAGGACAAAATGTCCAAGCTAAAGCCTGGCCTTCTCCGAGATGAGCTCAGTAAAAATGGTTACGATTGCCCACCAATCTGGCAAGGTATCGCGTTTCTCGCGGTCACTGTTCTCGTGCTGTACTCGGTCCGGGGTACATTCTGAAGCACGAGCAGAAAAACACTTTAGGAGAAATGCGGGCCAGATAGGAAAAAGCCGCCCGCGGGCACGAAAAAGCCGCCGCTGGGTCGGAATCAGCGGCGACTCTTACGCATTACTCTCGCGGAAGACCTAGGGAGGAGACAGCCATGACGCCGCTCGACGACCGCCGCCATGGCCAACTTCGACGTCGTGGTGCTTGAGGAGGGTTGCCGCTCACTCCCCCATGGGGGCCGGGGCGATCACGGCCTGAGGAAGGCCATCACAGGGAAGCTTCTGAATGCCGCAGTAAACGGGACCAGGACCATCGACGGGCTCACCGAGATAGCGCCGGCGACCCTCGCCCAGACCGCGAAGAAGTCTGCCTAACGTCGTCCTTACAAAAAGTCCCGCCCCCTCGGGGCTGCAAATTCTCCGGCGGCGAAGAGAATTGGCCGAGCGTTTTCGCTACCCCCGTTGTCCCCACAAGGGAACGGCCAGGCGCACCGTGGTGCCGGAACCTCTCTCCCATTCCAATTCGCCTCCAACTGCTGCGCGAGCGCGCGAATGATCGTGGTTCCAGTCTCCGAAGAAGTCGCCTTCGAAACCTTTTCCATCGTCGTGCACCGCGAGGATGAGCTTTTCCGCCTCACGGTCGAGCTTGATCGAGATCGTGCCTTTGGACCGCCCTGAGAAGGCGTGCTTGATCGAATTCGTCATTGCTCCACTTCGACGACGCAGACGACATTCCTCGCGCCGGATGCTTCCAGGATGTCGGTCGCAAGGCCTTCGAGGTCGGCGGTGACCGGCCCACTATCCGGAACGGCAAGCCCACCTCCCAACGCACGCAGAGCGGGCCTTGCTCTAGTGGGAGCCGCCGCGGCTTAGCCCCGAGCCTCAGCCCAACAAGGCCAGATTAACCAAGCAAACCCAGCGCGTCAGCAGAAATTGGAACCGGAAACCGGCCCGTACGTTCTGCTTCCGCCTGGGGGAATGATGAAAACGCATCAACAACAGGGCTGTTTTTCGACGCACTGGCCGGGGTGGTCCGAGCGGCCGACCTTGAATTTCCGGTCACTGGACTTAGCGTCCGCCGCGGTGGCAGCATAATGGAGGCCTCGCCGATACGTTATTCCGCTCGCCCGCAGCGGGTGCGGACCTACCTTGCTCTGTTCGCGCTCGCGCTCGTCCTACCCTTGCTCGCGGTCGCGTTTTTCGGGCTGAACAGGATGGCGGCCATCGAGCAAGCCCAGATCGAGCGCCGCGTCATGCAGATTGCCCAGAATCTCCGATTCGTCGTCGATCGGGAGCTTGATCGCGCGCTCGTCACGCTGGAAACCTTGGCGACATCATCGGAGTTACGAACCGGCAATCTGAACGCATTCCATGATCAAGCGGTTCTGGCGCTGAAGCCGGCAAAGGCGGCGATCGTTCTCATCGACACCTCCTATCGTCAGCTCGTGGACACGCTCAAGGACTATGGAGCCGATCTGCCGCCGACGTCCGACCCGGCGACCGCGCAGCGGGTGATCGACACCGGGAAGCCGCAGATCTCCAATTTGTTCAGGGGATCCATCAACGGGCTGCCCGTCTTCAATGTCGAAGTGCCGGTTTTCGACGAGCAAAAGCGCATCCGACATGTGCTGATCATGTCGTTCCAGGCGGCCTTCATCGCGGATGTGCTGAGCGAAGTCACGCTGGATCCTCAGTGGCTCACGGGGGTCACCGACAGCAACGGAATCATACTTGCCCGCTCGCAGAAGCAGGACGACTACGTCGGCAAGCCTCTGCCTCCGGAGCTGTTCGAGCAGACCAAACATGGTGGCGGCGTCTATCCCGCGATCAACATAGCAGGCGAGCGCGTTCTACGCGCGACCGTCAGGTCTGAAAGAGCGCCCTGGTTCGTGTCCGCCACCGTGCCGCGTGATCACGCCCAGGAGCCCTACAACAGAAGCCTCTCGTTCGCTGTTCTGCTGGTGACGATGGCCCTGATCCTGGGCGGCGCATTGGCGTACATCTTCGCCAGGCTCATGGCGCGACCTCTCGACACGGCCATCCTGGCGGCGGCGGCGGTCGGCCGAGGGAAAGACGTGCAGCCCGTGCGGACCTCCCTGGCAGAAGCGAACGTGCTCATCGCGACGTTGGAAAAGGCGTCGAAGGATTTAACCGAGCGCGCGCAGCATGCCGACTTCCTCGTGCGCGAACTGGCTCACCGCGCAAAAAACCAGCTTGCCGTCGTGAAAGGAATGGCTCTCCAGACCGCCCGCCAAAGTGCCACGGTCGACGCGTTCATCGGTCAGTTCGACCGGCGTATCCAAGGGCTGGCCCAATCGCAGGATCTCCTGCTCCGAAAACATTGGCGCGGCGCATGGATGCACGATCTGATCCGCGCCCACCTCGAACCGTTCGGTGCTGAGCCACGCACCCAGATCGGAGGGTCGCCGGTTTTCTTGGACACCACCGCGGTCCAGAACGTCGGCTTCGCGCTTCACGAACTCGCGACCAACGCTTCGAAGTACGGAGCTTTATCGACGGACCGAGGGCGGATCGTCGTCGCATGGAGCCTGCTTGCGGATGGCGCGGTCCGGCTCGAGTGGAGCGAACACGACGGACCGCGTGCCCACCAGCGGCGCGAAGGCTTCGGCCACCGCGTGATGACCGAGCTCGTTCCCCGCGCGCTGAACGGGTCTTGCAAGCTGGACTTCACGCCGCAGGGCGTCCGCTGGGAGCTCACGATACCGGCAGGTCATATCGTCCGCGATCCCGAACCGCTTCAGGAGTGAATGTGGAACAGAACAAATTGAAGGTACTGATCGTCGAGGACGAATTCTTCATCGCGCTCGACGCGGAGGAGCAGGTCAGATCGCTCGGTCATACAGTGGTCGGCACGGCCGTATCTGCCGAACAGGCAATCCAAATCGCGGGTGAGGCACAGCCGGACGTCGTACTGATGGACATCAGGCTCGTTGGGCCTGTCGATGGGATCGCCGCTGCGCTAGAGATCCGATCCCGATACGGTATCGAAGCGATTTTCGTGACGGCGAATACCGATCCCTCGACCTTGGCGAGAGCCGAGTCCATCAGGCCCGTCGCGGTGTTGCAGAAGCCTTTGACCAAGGCCCGGCTGGCTCCGCAGTTGGCCCGGCTGTCAGAAAAATGACAGCGCGGGTCTTGGACTTCGCTCTCCGGACGGACGGCCCAGCCTCTCCGATGAGGCGCGGCGGAGATCGCGGTTCTGGCCCAGCCGGTGAAGATTCTGGGCTCAACGCGAGTTCCACGGCACAAGCAGCTCGTCAGGCGCCTGCCAGGGGTCGCGGCAGCTTTTCGATTATTCCGGCATACCCGCCTTGCGCAGAGCATCTTCCCATCGCGTGAGTACATCGGGCTGCCTGTGTGGCAGACGACACTTGACGTTCTGGATGCGAAAATTCGGATCACTCGCACGCACTAACTCCGTCGCCCTCTTAGCAGCGTCCAAATTACCGGCGAGCGCGTTCGACGCAGCCGCGACCAGCGATGCAATGAAGTTGTCCGATTGTTCGAGCATAGCCTTGTTCGCAAGGGACGAGGCGATGTCGAAGCGGCCGGCCGCAAAATGCGCGGCGGCTATTGCGGCTAGTATTCCTGGGCGCTGTGGATCCAAGGGACTGAGACGAACCGCCCGCTCAAGATGTTTGATGGCCAGATCGGGCTCGCCGACAAAGCACCTAATCCAACCGCTGAGGTGAAACGCCATGGCGAGGTTGGGGTTTAATTCTTGGGCTCTGTCCATTAGCGACATGGCGCGCTCGAAGTCGTCGAACATATATCCGGTTGCGATACCGCTGCTTGCGAGTGCAACGGCGTCCTTGCTGCCGCATTCGATGGCGCGTTTGACGAGCCGCTCGGCATCCAAAGTTTCGGCGGGTTGGTCGTCTGTCCAACCGTTCAGCTTGCGCCGGGCATAACACCAAGCGGCCATTCCGTAGGCGGACGAGTAGCCGTCGTCGAATTCTATGGCTTTATGAAATAGGCGAACTGCTTCCTTGATGTCCTCCCTGCCGGCTTTATGGAAGCTGGCCATTGCCCGCAGGTAATAATCGTACCCGTCGAGGCTCTCGGTCGGCTTTCGCATCGACCGATCGATTTCGGCGTTCTCAAGTTTGGGAGCAATTGCGCCGACTACCTTCAGCGTGATCTCGTCTTGGAGATCGAAGATGTCTTCCATCGCACCGTCAAAGCGGTCGGCCCAAAGATGCGCCCCTGTTGAAGCGTCGATCAACTGCCCCGTCACCCGAATCCGACCGGGGATCTTGCGAACGCTCCCTTCGAGAACGTAACGCACGCCTAGCTCTCGACCAACCCGCTTGATGTCAACCGCGTGCCCTTTATAGGCGAAGCTTGAGTTGCGCGCGATGACGAACAGGCCGTGGTATCGCGATAACGCTGTGATGATGTCTTCCACCATGCCGTCGGCGAAATAATCCTGCTCAGGGTCGCTGCTCATATTTTGAAACGGAAGCACGGCAATCGAGGGCTTGTCTGGAAGCGCAAGCGTTTGCGTTGTTCCGCTGGACCGCTGTGCCGAAAGGTACTCTTCTGACTTCTCGTCCACGCTCAATCGCCAGGCCCGCATCGGTTCGGCGATATTTTTCAGGTTTTGCGGCCCCATATCTTCAAAAGGGCTGTCGAGCTTCCCCCGGATTTGACGCTGCGCGTCATCGGAAATGCAGATGCCTCCAGGCTGAGCGATTCCTTCCAGCCGGGCCGCGATGTTCACGCCATCGCCGAAGATGTCATTGTCGTCGACGATGATGTCACCGACGTGAATGCCGATGCGAAATTCGATCCTGGCCAGTTCGGGCACTTCGACGTTCTCGAGAGCGACCCCTCGCTGTATCTCCACAGCGCAGCGCGCAGCGTCAACGGCACTGGCGAACTCGACCAGCATGCCGTCTCCTGTTGTCTTAACGATCCGACCTCGATGCGCCGCGATCACCGGGTCTACGAGCGTCGTCCGAAAGGCCTTAAGCTGGGTGAGTGTCCCTTCCTCATCCCGCCCCATGAGAAGGCTATAACCGGCAACATCGGCGGCCAGAACTGCAGCCAGTCGCCTTTCCATTCGTTCGCCTGCCAAAACAAACTCCACACGCCCACGGCTTTGAAACCACAGAAACCCAACCAGCAGGTAAGGCTAGGCAAGTCCTGTAAGCAACAGCCAAATAGCCATGATGGTCGGCTCTATTCTGGCAATTTTCCTGCTCGGCAGGCATTCTTCGCTACGGACCGCGCATTTGGCCAAATTCGTCCGGCATGTCGAAAACGTTTGCCAGTAGTAGTTCGACCGTGATCTTATCGCCCAATCCTCTGAGCGTGCTGACCCTCGCTGGATCAGCGCGTCCGCTCAACGGGACCATTTGGCGTTCCGAAGGAGGATGCAAAAAATGAAGCTCTCAATTTCGCTATCAGCCCTAATGATTGCCGGTTGCGTGGTCGCAGGCACTGAACCGGCCCGTGCCGTGGTCTACTGCCAGTATATTAGCTACCCAGCCGGCTGCGTCGTAAGACCCGGTGTCCGGCTGGTGGCTCGACCCGTTGCGCGCGCGGTAACCCCTGGGCGACCCATGAATCGCGGCGGTCCGGTCAATCGTGTCGGCCGACGCTGACTTCCGACTTCAACCGATCCTGCGGTGTCGATTCCATCCGTTCGGAGTAAGCCTGACCTTGCGTCGGCTTGAAATTACTTGAAGGCTCAATTCGACGAAGGTGAGGAGTGCTCATGATGATCGGTAGGGCAGCTTACGTTTCCGTAACCGCACTAGCTGGCGTCTGCGCTGCGTTTGTGTTTGCCACCGCGGTTGTCGCCGAAGATCAAACTACGGACATCGGCACGCTTGACAAGGAGACCGCCGATAAGGCGTTTCCGGCCAAGCCGCCTTATTCGCCGTATGCGGGTCGCAATTTCCCGACACGGCCATATTTCGGCGACACGCACACGCATACCGCATACTCGATGGACGCCGGCGCGTTCGGTGCGAGGCTCGGCCCGAAGGACGCCTACCGCTTTGCCAAGGGCGAGGAAGTCATCGCCTCCAGCGGTCAACGCGCCAAGCTGTCGCGGCCGCTGGACTTCATGGTGGTGGCGGACCATTCGGACGGCATGGGCTTTTTCCCGCAATTGATAGGCGGCGATGCCGGCCTGCTGGCGACGCCCCAGGGCCGGAAGTGGTACGACGAGATCAATTCCGGGAAGGGCGCGCAGGCCGCCCTTGATATCATCACCAGCTTCGGCAAGGGGCAGATGCCCAAGGGATTCCCGACGCCGGGGACGTCGGCCTATCGCAGCGCCTGGCGTGAAACCATCAAGGCGGCGGAAGAGGCCAATGACCCGGGCCGTTTTACGGCCTTCATCGGCTACGAGTGGACCTCGAACGCCGGCGGCAACAACCTGCACCGCAACATCATTTGGCGGGACAACGGAGCCAAGGCCGGCCTCGTCGAGCCCTACACCACGCTGCCGCCGCTGGGCAGTTCGAACCCGCGCGATCTCTGGAAATGGATGGCGATGGTCGAGGAAAAGACCGGCGCCGAGATCCTTGCGTTGGCGCACAACGGCAACCTCAGCAACGGCCGGATGTTTCCCATCATCGAGTCGTTCAACGGCAAGCGGATCGACCGCGAATATGCCGAGAACCGGACGCGTTGGGAACCGCTCTACGAAGTCACCCAAATGAAGGGCGACGGCGAGACCCATCCATTTTTGTCACCCAACGATGAGTTCGCGAACTACGAACGCTGGGACAAGGGCAACCTCGATCTGACCGAGGTGAAAAAGCCGGAGATGCTCGAATTCGAGTATGTCCGTTCCGCGCTGAAAAATGGCCTCAAGATGGAAGCCGAGCTTGGCCTTAATCCCTACAAGTTCGGCCTGGTCGGCAGCACCGATACCCATACCGGGCTCTCGGCCGTCGAGGAGGATAATTTCTTCGGCAAGACATCGTCTTCCGAACCGAGCGCCGGTCGCGCGACGCATCCCTTCGTCAAGACCGACAAGGCCGTGATCATGGGCTGGGAGACCACTGCCGCCGGCTACGCCGCCGTATGGGCCGCCGAAAACACCCGCGAGGCGATCTTCGACGCCATGAAGCGGCGCGAGACCTACGCCACCACCGGTCCGAGGATGGTCGTGCGCTTTTTCGGTGGATGGGACTTCGAGGCCGCCGACGCCAACAACCGCATGCCGGCGCGGGTTGGCTACACCAAAGGCGTGCCGATGGGCGGGGACCTGAACGCTGCCCCGAACGGAAAATCGCCTTCGTTCCTGATCGCCGCCTTAAAGGATCCGATCGGCGCCAACTTGGACCGCATCCAGGTCATCAAGGGGTGGCTCGGAAAAGACGGCCAGACGCAGGAGCGGGTCTACGACGTCGCGGTTTCCGGGGGACGCACGATCGACGCTGACGGCCGCAGCAAGACGTCGGTCGGAAGCACCGTCGATGTCGCCAACGCGACCTGGACCAACACCATCGGCGCCGGCGAAATGATCACGGTCTGGAAGGATCCGGAGTTCGATCCGGCGTTGCGCGCCTTCTACTATGTGCGCGTGATCGAAATCCCGACGCCACGCTGGACGGCCTATGACGCGAAATATTTCGCCGTCAAGATGCCGGCTGAAGTCAGGATGACGACCACCGAGCGGGCCTATACCTCGCCTATCTGGTACACGCCTTGATCGTCCGGCTGCTGCGGGAGCCGTTGCTCCAGTTCCTCGCGCTCGGCGCCGTGCTGTTCGCGCTCTACGGGTTCGCCGGCAAGCGGGGCGTGGAGGTGCCCGAGAAGATTGTGGTTTCCGCCTCGCAAGCCGCCAGCCTCGGTGACGGATTTGTGCGCACCTGGCGGCGGCCGCCGAACGAACAGGAACTGCAGAGCCTGATCGAAGACTATATCCGGGACGAGATATTATACCGCGAGGGCAGAGCTGCGGGCCTGGACCGGGACGACGTCATTATTCGCCGCCGCGTGCGACAGAAGATGGAGTTTCTCGCAGATGAGATGTCCACACCCGAGCCGAGCGACGCGCAGCTTGCGGCCTATCTCGCCTCCAATACGGAGCGGTTCAGGGCCGAGGATCGACTTACATTCCGGCAGGTATTCCTCAGCATCACGCGCCGCGCGGACACCATCGAGAGCGACAGCAAGCAGCTTGCGGGCATTCTGGCGCGGGCCGACGGAGCCGTAGACGCGACGGCGCTCGGCGATGCTTTCCTGCTTGGCGAAGAGTTTCGCGACGTTTCGCCGAGCAAGGTGACGAGCATCTTTGGCGAAGGGGTCGCCAAACAGTTATCCGGCACGGAAACAGGCCGTTGGCAGGGACCGTTCGCTTCCGGCTTCGGGCAGCATTTCATCTTCGTCAGCGAACGGGTCCCTGGAGGCCTGCCGCCGCTCGACGTGATTCGGCCCGCGGTGCAGCGCGAATGGGCAAACGCGCGCCGCATGGAGGCCGGCCAAAAGCTCTATGCCTCGCTGCGCGGCCGCTATGAAATCGTGATCGAGCCGCCTCAGGACAAAGCTGCGAAGGCCGCCAGCCGATGACCGGCTTCCGCCTGATCCTTGCCCTCGTGGCGGTGCTGTTGGCGCATCCCGCGCTCTCGGACGAACTTCGGCCTGGCTATCTCGAGATGCGTCAGATCAGCTCTGACACCTATAATTTGCTTTTCAAGGTTCCCGCTCGTGGGGAAGACTTGCGGCTCGCGATCTACGTCAAATTGCCCGATGGCGCTCGGGACGCAGAGCTGCCGCGCGCGTCTTCCGGCGACGGAGCTTATGTCGAACGCCGCAGGATCCGGCGCGACGGTGGACTGGCCGGGCAGGCGGTATCGATCGAGGGCCTATCGGCAACCTCGACGGATGTGCTGGTTCGGATCGAAAGCCTTGAAGGAGCAATCCAGACCGAACGGCTCTCTCCGACCAAGACATCTTTCGTGATTCAAGCGGTGCCCGGCTCGGGAGAAGTGGCGGCGACGTATCTGCGGCTGGGTGTTGAGCACATTCTGTTCGGATTCGATCATTTGTTGTTTGTGCTTGCGCTGGTGTTGCTGGTTCGCGACTGGCACCGCGTCGCCATCACCGTAACGGCCTTCACCATTGCACACAGCATTACGCTTGCCGCGGCGACCTTGGGTTTCGTGAACGTGCCGGGTCCGCCCGTGGAAGCGACCATAGCACTGAGCATCATGCTGGTTTCCGTGGAGATCCTGAATGCACGCCGCGGAAAGCCAAGTCTGACCGCGCGTCTGCCGTGGTTGGTTGCCTTCAGTTTCGGGCTGCTACATGGTTTTGGCTTCGCCGGCGCGCTGGCTGAGGTGGGATTACCTCAACATGCGATCCCCGTTGCGCTGCTGTTTTTCAACCTCGGCGTCGAGATGGGGCAGTTGGCTTTCGTGGCTGCGGTACTGACGGCGGTCGGCTTGTTCCGCACCGCGATGGCGCTTCATTTCAAACCTGCCCTGATTCAGCGGGCGGTCAATCGGCTCGACGTCATCGCGGCCTACGTGATCGGCACGGTGGCGGCGTTCTGGCTGATCGAGAGAACCTCTGCCTTTTTTGTGTGAAGACCACAAGGCTGCCTGACGACATGCTAAGGGTCTTTGGCAACATCGCGGTCGTTGCGACTTCCGCAGGCCGCTCCAAGTTTATGGTCCCACTACTTTAGGCCGCGTCTTCAAGCACTGACGCGTCGCCTGCTTCACGTTTCTGATTGATGAGATTCAGAAGGAAGCTTGTCGCACGGGCATCGCACAGGGCCCGGTGGTGCGTTTCGAGTTCAATCCCATAGAACTCGCAGAGTTTTCCAAGGCCATAGGACTTATGCCCCGGATATCGGCGACGCATTCCTGCGACGGTGCACAGCTTCGGAAAACGAAAGCGGCGCTCAAGCCGTTCATATTCGTAGCTGATGAAACCGTAGTCGAAATTGACGTTGTGGGCGACGAAGATACCGTCGCCCATGAACTGCATGAAGCTGTCCGCGACTTCGGAGAATATCGGCGCATCGCGAACCATCTCGTTCGTGATGTTCGTGATCTGCGTTATTCTAGCCGGAATGGTGCGTTGCGGATTCAACAGGGAATGCCATTCGTCGACGACCTGATGGTTGCGGATCTTTACCGCTCCGATTTCCGTTATCCGATCGCCTGACGCCCAACTGCCCGTCGTCTCGACATCGACCACGACGTAATCCTGCTCGGGGTCGAAGCGGTAATCGACCCGGCCAATTTCCGCACGAATGCCAGCGTTCCCGAGTTGTCGCAACCGCGTGAGTTGATTACGGCGGATGACGTCGCCTTCGGCCTTGATCTGCATGAAGGAGACGGTGCCGTCCTTCTCCAGCATGAGATCCGGAAACCCGTCGCGCATGTCGCGGAAGTTCTCGCACAACGAGCGAACGATCGTTGCGATCCCCTCCCCCCTAGTCCCCGACAGCAGCAGCCTCAGCGCGTCGACGTCGACATGATCCCAAGCGAAGATGCCGTTCTCAAGGGCCTGTCTCCCGACAAAAAGGGGGTCAAGAATATAAAGCGGTTCATCGAGAGCCTGCCGGCGGTGACCCGTCCCATGGCTAATGCCGCCATCTACATGATCTTCGACGATCATGAGGTAACCGACGACTGGAACCTCTACAAGCAATGGACCGAGAAGGTCCTCGCGAGCGATTCCGGACGGCGCATGGTCACCAATGCCCTCACCGCTTATTGGCTGTGCCAGGCCTGGGGCAACGATCCGTCGCGGTTTGACGCGGCTTTCGCAAAGCAGATCCAGGACTATTGCGACCTTCAACGCACCAGCAAGGGCAAGGTGTCGGCGGCCGATTCCGCCGATTTTGACAAGTTCATCTGGGGGTTTCACGACTGGAGCTTCTATACGCCCACACTCCGCCGGTCTTCGTCCTCGACACTAGGACTCAGCGCGAGCTCTATCCCAAGGGACGGGCCCCGAAGCTCCTCAATGACGCGGCGTGGCGGGCCTTCCTTAGGACCACGCACGTCAAGGGCGTTCCCGGGTTCGGCATTCCCGAAGCGAAGATCGAGATGACGCGCGGCGACCCGCTGGTGATCGTCGCGCCGACGCCGGTGTTCGGAATGATGTACACCGAGGCCTGGGACAAGCGCGATTTTCTGAAAAACGGCTCGGAAGGACCAGACTTCGAGCATTGGCGGTTCAATCAGCTCGCTCATCACGAATTCATCAGGGGGCTGATCCAGAAGTTCGACCCGCGTTTCGGCGTGTTCCTTTCAGGCGACGTCCACACCTCGTTTACAGCGATCGCCAATTACCAGCTGCGGCCCGGTTCCATTCATGCCGATGAGCCGATCGGACCGGAAGCCGATATCGGCGGGATCCGTTTTTACCAGTTCAGGTCGAGCCCGCTGAAGAACGAAAACGACACGATCGGCGGCCAGATCTTCACGACGAAATGGATGGCAAGCGAGATTCTCGACTTCTTCCTCGCTATCGAAATGCAGGAAACCTGGGACCTCGTCGGCTATGACCGGAGCTGGCGCCAGCGCGTCATCAGCAAGCTCCTCGAAGGCGGCGAGGTTGGCAAATCGCCGCAGGAAATCCAAAAAGCGCTCTACATCTACGCCATGGACGGCCAGTCGCCCGATGATCCGTTCGTCACCGCGACCAGCCTGGTCGCCAGAAAGCTCCAGAACCTGAGGATGGGGGCGGCGATGTGGCGGGAGACGGGGCGCTACTTCCGCCACTGGAAGAAGGACAGCGATGACTCGACCTATCCCTACAACAACATTGGCTACGTCAGCATCACCGCAACCGAAGTGCACCACGACCTTTGTGCCGTTGCATCCCCAGCTCGGCTGATGCCGCGCATCAAGCGCTACCCATTTGTCGACAAGGTCGGTCCGTGAACCCGGCCGCGCCTTTGCGGATGGCATTGAGGGCCCGGTGTGCCACGCTTACGAGGGCATGTCCGGACGCGAGGTGCGACCCTAACCTGTGAAGGTAGGGAGCATAAAAGCTGACGCCGCCTTCAGGTTGACTGCCGCAATACCCCGAGCTCCCCAGCAACCACTGCGTTAAAGAATTGCTCATACGCGATTGAGCTGGGTTAGAGTGGTCTCAACCCTGCGGAGGTTAAGCTCGCAGGGTGGTCCCGCAAAGATGTCAGCTTTCAAGGGTGAAGCGGAAGGACTTCGCTCGCCGGGCACCTTCAGCTTTTGACCCGAAACGGCCATCCGCTTAAAGGCCGCTATTATCCGCCAACGCCCGCAGCTCGCTGCCCGCGTTTGGAACCGAACATTTTCTAGCCTGAATGATTTACTCGCGGGGCTTCGCATGATGCGAGGCATTCATGAACCCTATCTCGGTGAGCGAAGTTTTTCCTTACGGTCACGATCATGTCCATCACCTTCCTGGTCGAGGTCGGCTTTTTTTATCTTGATTGGGATGTTCTAAAATGGACCCGCGTTCTGGGCTGCGCGCAGCTGATACGAGGGTCTAGTTCTCTCGGAACTTGATTAGACCGGCCATCTTCCATCGTGACCTTCGATTGAAATCCGGAGCCCGTGCAGTTCATCCAGCCAAACGTTCTCGACAGTGCCTGCCTTTCCGTCGGTAAGGACGACGGCTTTGCCTATCAATTCGGATCGCGCCTCACCGTACTCATTCAAAATTGTTGACGCACGGAGCTTAACCGATGGCATTGCTCGTCCCTATCCGGCCGAACCGTCCCCTCGCAAGGCGGCTCAATGCCGAAGTTTGTCCCAGCGCTCACCATTGGGAATGATCGATGGTGACTGCTCTTCCAATTGGCGGAGCCGATCGATTTGCGCTCCAAGCCTCTCCGGCAGTTCCGGCTCTTCTGTCAGAACCGCGCGCAGTCTCTCGCCAATCTCTTGAACGATTGCTCGGCTGTGTCGATGCTCTATGTCAATGCGGTTGCGCATAACGAGGGCCCTCGTCCAGGGTAAGAAAAGCGCCAGCACACGATTGCCGGAACTGATCTTGCGACCCTGCGGATTCCGGCGAAATAGCAAGACGCGCCCATCTATCTCTTAATCTTCCCATTATCGTGGCCGCGGAGAGAACTGCCATTCCGTGCTGTACTCGAGCCCGTGCTTTTCCTGAAGAGCCTTGTATCTTGCTAGGTATTCGGGATGAGATGGCGGTATCTCCTTCTGAAGCGCTGCCCGCTCTGCGAAGAATGATTCGAGGCCGCCAGGCGAGATGATTGTCAGATGCCGCGACGGCGTAGTGCCGACGTTCTTGTAGGTGTGCGGAATATTACGCGGCGCGAATAGGAAGTCGCCCGGCCCGGCCTTGATAACCTGAGTCCCCACGCGAAACTCGTACTGACCTTCAAGAATATAAAACCCTTCCTCTTCGCGGCTGTGTCGATGCGGCTCGGGCCCAGTGGAGGGCTGCACGACGGATTCGAGTACAGAATACGCGCCCCTAGTCTCCGGAGCCTTTACCTTCCAGCCGCCTTGCGGGTTCGCCGGGGAGTACACCGGCTGCAGCTGGCTGCCGTTTGGTTTCACTTCTTGCGCCTGTGCGTTTGACCAAGCCGCCAGGATTACGCATAGCAAAAGCAGCTGTAAGGATTTCCATCCAATCATGAGAGCCTCCTATGTGATAGGCAGCTAACGTTCCTAGCCAGCGGCGCGCGACCGCGGTGGTGAAAAGGGGTGAGCCGCCTCACGTGCGTCCGCCTGCACTGGGGGAATACTTAATTGTGGCCCCCTCACCGTCAACGGGCTTGGCAGGGTTTGACCGCGCTGGGCCAGCGCGCCAGTCAGTAGCGCGTTTTTTCCGTTCCGCAACAGACCGCCTCGACATGCAACAATCGCCCCGCGAGGACGCCTCACTTCCGCTGTTGGCCAAGCTCGGAAGTCGCTAGACCATTCGACTGGCTCACGACGCCAAGTCGTCGAGCAACGCCTTGGCCTCTTTCAAATCGAGCGTGTCGAACCCTTCAGCGAACCAGCCGTAAACCGGAGCCAGCAGATCACGTGCCGCGGTGCGTTTGCCCTGATCCCGCCAGAAGCGGGCAAGGCTCGTCGCTGCCCGGAGCTCAAGTGATTTCGCCCGTTGTTGCCGAGCGATTTGTAGGGACTTCAGCAGCCATGCGTTGCTCCCTTCGAGCTGACCGCGAGATAAATCCACCAACCCTCGCAGCCGAGCGATTTCCGCATCCCACCAGTGCTCGCCGCTTTGTTCCGCAATGGCAGCAGCACCCG
>Ga0207689_10002215_pt1 | contig 18217 bp, 19 predicted proteins | sample KBSMisM52_FD_184312 | JGI IMG/M metagenome (GOLD analysis project Ga0207689, IMG submission 184312) | Miscanthus rhizosphere microbial communities from Kellogg Biological Station, Michigan, USA - KBS Miscanthus M5-2 (SPAdes) (version 2) | ecosystem: Host-associated > Plants > Roots >... | reverse complement strand
GTTCAGGCCGAGGTCGACATCGACGACGGCAAGGGCGACATCCGCATCGTGCTCCTCAAGACGGTCGTCGAGACGGTCGAGGATTCGAGCAACCAAATCTCCGTCGACGACGCCAAGTCGTTCGACGATAGTTTCGAGCCCGGCGACGTCATGGAAGAGCCGGTGGATTTCGCCGTCTTCGGACGCGCCGCTGTGCAGGCCGCCAAGCAGCGCATCATTCAGCGCGTTCGCGAAGGCGAGCGCACGCGCATTCGCGACGAGTTCGCCACCCGCGTCGGCGATCTGCTTTCAGGCGAAGTCCAGCAGATCGAGCGCGGCAAGCTCGTCGTCATGCTCAACAAGTTCCGCGAAGCGGAAGCGATCATTCCGTATCGCGAGCAGAATCATCGCGAGCACTTCCATCAGGGCGAGCCGGTGCGCGCCGTTCTCAAGCGCGTCGAGGAAACGCCCAAGGGACCGCGTCTTATCCTGAGCCGGGGCGACCCGCTCTTTGTGAAAGCGCTGTTCAAGCTCGAAGTCCCCGAGATCCAGCAAAACATCGTCGAGGTTCGCGCGGCTGCGCGAGAAGTCGGCAGTCGGACGAAGATCGCCGTGTTCTCACGCGACGACTCGATCGATCCCGTCGGCGCGTGCGTCGGCCTGAAGGGCTCGCGCGTTCAGGCCGTGGTCAATGAGCTCAATGGCGAGCGAATCGACATCGTTCCTTGGTCGCCTGATCCGGAACGTTTCGCCAAGCTCGCCCTCGCGCCGGCGAAAGTCGCGCGCGTGTTCAGCGATCCAGGCGCAAAGACCATCCAGGCCGTGGTTGACGAGGACCAGCTTTCGCTCGCCATTGGGCGCAACGGCCAGAACGTGCGCCTCGCCTCCGAGCTCACGGGCTGGAAGATCGACCTCTATTCGAGCCGTGAATGGATGGAGCGCGGCGGCGAACAGCAGCTCTTCGCGCCACTGCCGGAAGAGACGGAGCAGATCGCCGACGTTCGCCTCTCCGACATCGCCGGCATGCCGCCGGCGACGGTCGCCGTTCTCGAGGAAGCGGGCTATCGGACGCTCAACGACATCATCGACCTCGAGCGCGAGGACTTCCTCAAGCTGCCGGGCATCGCGCCCGAGGAAGCCGATCGTATCATGGCGATGATCGACGAGCTGACGACGGAAGACAGCGGCGGTGAGCAAGACCGCGACGGAAACGAAGGAAACAACGCCGCGTAGGTCGCGAGGCGGGGAGAGGGGCTGGGTGAGCGACGTTGAGGAGCGAGTTTTTCGCCTGCTCGGCTTGGGAGTTCGCAGTCGCGGGGCGGTGGTTGGCGTGAAGCAAGTGCGTGAAGCGGCGCGGCGAAACAGAGTCTTTTTAGCCGTCGTTGCCGTCGACGCGTCGGCGAATAGTCTCGAGAAGGTCGTGCCGTTACTGAATGCCCGGCGCGTTAGGTTTATCGAAGTGCCTTCCGCGGCGGCGCTCGGCGCCGCCGTCGGTCGGGATCAGACGGCGGTTGTGGGGATTACGGATCGGCAGTTAGCTGCGGGAGTACGTGAGCTGGTGGCACCTAAGCCACCGCGAGCCAGCAAGATGGAGGAGGACGGTTGAGCAAGTTCACAGTTAGCGAGTTGGCGAACGAATTCGGGGTTCCGGCCGATGAGGTCGTCGGTCTGCTTCGGCAGATGGACATCCCGGTTCGCAGCCATATGAGCATGCTCAGCGACGAACAAGTAGCTCGCATTCGCGCGCGATGGGAGCGCGAAAAGCGCGCACGCGCGGAACGCACGACGGCGCCCGTCCCGACGGCGCGTCGGCGACGCGCGAACGCCGCTCCGGAGCCCGCGTCGGTTCCTGTCGTTACCGCCGAAGCGCCAATCCGCCGGCGACGAAAAGCCGCGGACGTCCAAGCTGCTGCCGAGGAGCACGCAGCCGCCGCGCAGGCCGCGGCGGAAGCGGCCGCCGCTCAAGAGGCCGCTGCTGCCGAGGCCGCGCGCATCGAGGCCGAGCGCGTCGAGCAGGAGCGTCAACGCGCCGAAGATTTGGCGCGGATCCAGGCGGAGATAGCGGCCGCGCAGGCGGAGGAACGCGCCGAGAGCCGCACTACAGAACGTGAGTTCGCGCGCCCGCATACTTCGGCGGACGCGCCGCGTCCCGCACCCGTGTCGCAAACTCATTCGACGGCCCCGGAACGTCCGCGTCCCCGGCCGGTCACGCCGGGCGCGCCGCGCCCGCGTCCCATCGCCAGCAGCGGCGGCTTCCCGCCGCGGCCGATCGCTTCGGCAGCGCCGGGTGGTGGCGGCGGCCCAACGCGTCGCGACGACCGGCGTCCTGGTGGCGGCGGCGGTGGTGGCGGCGGAGGCGGCGGTGGTGGGGCGGGCGGCGGTGGCGCGATGGGTGGTGTCGCCGAACGCGGCGGTCGTCGGAAGAAAGGAAAGCGCGGCGCGGTCGATCAAGAGGCGGTGGATGCGAACATCTCCCGCACGATGGCCGCGATGCGTGGCGCCCCCTCACGACGCACCGCGAGCGATCTGCGTCGTGGCACGCGCGAGGATATGGAAGCCGCACGCGCCGCCGAGGCAGAGCGCGAGCGCAAGACAGTGCGTGTCAATGAATTCATCACCGTGAGCGAACTTGCCCAGATCCTGAAGGCTCCAGCGACGCAGATCGTCGCGTTCGCCTTCAAGGAGATGGGGCTCATGGTCACGATCAACCAGCGCCTCGACTTCGACCAGATCGAGCTCATCGCCGGCGAGTTCGGCTTCCAGGCCATTCGCGAAGACGAATATCAGGCGGCCGAAGCCGGCGCCGAGGTTGAGACGGACAAGCCAGAAGATCTGGTGTGGCGGCCGCCCGTCGTCACCATCATGGGTCACGTCGACCACGGCAAGACGTCGCTCCTCGACTACGTCCGCAAAGCGAACGTTGTCGCGGGCGAGGCAGGCGGCATCACGCAGCACATCGGCGCGTACCACGTCTCGCTGCCGAGCGGCAAGAACATCACCTTCCTCGATACGCCGGGCCACGAAGCGTTCACCGCCATGCGCGCCCGCGGCGCGCAGGTCACGGACATCGTCGTGCTCGTCGTGGCCGCGGACGATTCGGTCATGCCGCAGACGATCGAAGCGATCTCGCACGCCAAGAACGCGGGTGTGCCGCTCATCGTCGCGATCAACAAGATCGATCTGCCTCAGGCAAACGCCGGCAAGGTGAAGCAGGAGCTCCTGCAGCACGGCGTCGTCCTCGAGGAATTCGGTGGCAACACGTTGTCGACCGAGATCTCGGCGAAGAAGGGAACGAACGTCAACTCGCTGCTCGACCAGATTCTCCTACAGGCTGAGATTCTCGACCTCAAGGCGAACCCCGAGCGCCGCGCCGCCGGCACGGTGATCGAAGCACAGCTCGATCCGGGTAAGGGTCCGGTCGCCACGGTGCTCGTGCAGAACGGCACACTCAGTGTCGGCGACGATTTCATCGCCGGCATGTTCTCCGGTCGCGTGCGCGCGCTCCTCGACGAGCGCGGCAAGCAGATCAAGTCGGCCGGTCCGGCGATTCCGGCGCAGATCCTCGGCTTTACCGGCGTGCCGATGGCCGGCGATCAACTCGTCGTCGTCGAAGATGCCGCCGCGGCACGCGAAGTCGCGCAACGCCGCGAGCGCCTCGATCGCGAAGCCAAGAGCCGGCGCGGGACGCGCGCTGGCGTCACGCTCGAAGACTTCATGGCGCAGTCGACGCCTGGTGGAGTCCGCACCCTCAACATCATCATCAAGGCAGACCAGGGCGGTCCGGCGGAAGCACTCGCCGACGCGCTCATCGGTCTGTCCACGGCCGAAGTGAAGGTGGACGTCGTGCACCGCGGCGTCGGCGCGATCACGGAGAGCGACATCCTCCTCGCGAGGACGGCGGCCGCGATCATCATCGGCTTCCACGTTCGTCCCGACAATAACGCCCGCAGCGCCGCCGAGCGCGAAGGCGTCGAGATCAAGCTGTACCGCATCATCTACGAAGCCGTCGCCGACGTCCGCGCCGCGATGGAAGGCATGCTGCGTCCCGAGGAGCGCGAGGTCGTGCTCGGCGAGGCGCAGGTGCGCGAGGTGTTCAAGATCTCGCGCATCGGCACCATCGCTGGATGCTCGGTACGGAGCGGTGTCATCAACCGGCAGGGCCGCGTCCGTGTCATTCGCGATGGCGTCGAGATATTCGACGGAACGATCGCGTCGCTCAAGCGCTTCAAGGACGACGTGCGCGAAGTCCGCGAAGGCTTCGAGTGCGGTATCGGCGTGGAGAACTTCAACGACATCAAGGTGGGCGACGTGATCGAGTGTTACCGCAAGGAAGAAGTCGCGCGGACGCTCGAGTCACCGCCGTCGGCCTAGGGTAGTAGCATGCCGAACGAGCATCGCCGCGCTGACCGCGTGGCGGAGGCCATTCGCGAGGAGATCGCTACGTTCCTCGCCGAAGAAGCCAAGGATCCACGCATCACGCGCCTCGTCACCGTCACCGGTGTCGAGGTCACCCGCGACCTGCGCCACGCCAAGGTGTTCGTCAGCGTGATGGGCACCGACGCCGAGCGCGCGCAGACCTTCGAGGGGCTGGCGAGCGTCGCCCTGCACCTCCGGTCGCGCGTCGGGCGTGCGCTGCGGCTGCGTCTCGCGCCCGAGATCACCTTCCTCCCCGATCAGAGCATCGAGCGAGCGGCGCGCATCGAGTCGCTGCTCGCGCAGATCAAGTCGGCTCAGCCGCCCCCCCCCGCGCCCGATGGAGACGCTGACGACTGAGGTCGCGGGCCTCCTGCTCGTCGACAAGCCCGCCGGCATGACGTCGCACGACGTCGTGTCGATCGTCAGACGAAGCGTGCACACCCGCCGCGTCGGGCACGCCGGTACCCTCGATCCGTTTGCCACCGGGCTGCTGGTGCTGCTCGTCGGACGCGGAACGCGCTTGATGCCGTTCATCGACGGCGAGCCCAAGGTGTACGACGCGACCATCGCCTTCGGCACGGAGACTGACACCGACGACGCAACTGGCCAAACCACGCGGGAGGCCGCGTTGCCCGTTGCCAGCGCAATCGACGACGGCATCGCGCGACTGACCGGCGAGATCATGCAAATCCCGCCGGCGTACTCGGCGAAACAGGTTGACGGAACGCGCGCTTACGCGGCGGCGCGCCGCGGCAAGCCGTTGGAGCTGGCTCCGGCGCGCGTCACGATCCACGAGTGGAAGACACTCTCGCGGGATGAGGCGACCCGGTCGGTGCGCATTACCTGCAGCGGGGGCACGTACATTCGCGCGCTCGCGCGAGACCTCGGACGTCTTTCGGAAAGCGCCGCTCACCTGTCTCAGCTTCGCCGTATCAAGAGCGGGGCATTCGATGTTTCCGACGCGGAGACAATCGACTCGATCAAGACCGGGGCATTCGACCTCCAGCCGCTGCGTGATGCGATCCCTGGCCTCGCGACGCGCGAGCTGACGGAATCCGAGCTCGCACGCGTGCTGCACGGTAACCCCGTCACCGACGCCGAGTCGCCGAGTCGCGCAATCGCCCTCATTGATGAGAACGGCGAGCTCGTGGCCATCGCCGAGCGCTCGGGCAGCGAGCTTCGGCCAAGGGTGGTGCTTCGTGACCCGTGATGACCTGAGCCTACCGCAACTCGCGGCAGGTTCGGTGATCACCGTCGGCACGTTCGACGGCGTTCACCTCGGGCATCGCGACATCCTGCGATGCGTCGCGCAGCGCGCGGCCGCGCTCGGCGTCCCCGGATTGCTCGTCACCTTCCGTCCGCATCCGCTGGACGTTGTGAACCCGACGGCAGCTCCCATGTTGCTCACGCCCGGAGAAGAGCAGCTCGACGCGCTCGCCGACAGCGGTCCGTTGCTGGTCAGCGTGCTTCCGTTCACGCCGTCGCTGGCGTCGTACAGCGCTGAAGCGTTCGTCAGCGAGATTCTCGTCAAGCGCTACCGGTTGCGCGCGCTCGTCGTCGGCCACGATCACGGCTTGGGCCGCGGCCGCCAAGGCGACGCGGGAACACTTCGGACGATTGGCGAGAAGCGCGGCTTTGAGGTGGAGGTCGTCCGGCCGACGCTTGGCGAGCACGGCCTGCCAATTTCCTCGAGCGCGGTTCGGACATCGATTGCCCATGGCGATCTCGCCCACGCGCGAGCCGCGCTTGGGCGACCGTATTCCTTTCGCGGAACAGTCGTCACCGGCGACGGCCGCGGGCGCGATCTTGGCTACCCAACCGTCAACATTCGTCTTGCTTCGGCGCGAAAACTTCTTCCCCCTCCAGGGGTATACGCCGTTCGCGCCGCGTCGCGCCGAGGATCATTCGGTGGAATGATGAATCTCGGACCGCGTCCGACGTTCGGTGATTACGAGCTCAGCCTCGAGGTACATTTGTTCGATACGGGCGGCGATTGGTACGGCGAAGGGATCTCGGTCGAGATGATCCGTCGTCTGCGCGATACGACGCGCTTTCCAAACGTCGACGCCCTGATCGAGCAACTCGGCCGCGATGCCGCCGACGCCCGCCTCGCGTTGACCCAAGCTTAAGAGCCAGTTAACCTTATAGGTTCGTCGGACTACTCCTACCTCCTGCCCGCAGTCGTATGCCCCTGAAGTATCGCATCTCGATCATCCTCGCCCTGTGCGCGTTGTCGATCTGGGCGCTCATTCCGCGGAACGTGACGGTCCGCCAACGCGACCAGAACGGCATCCTCAAGGATACGACGCAGCGGCGCATTCCCCTCAGGTACGGCCTCGATCTCAGCGGCGGCATGTACATCGCGCTCGAGGTCGACGACAGCAAGCAAAAGATTCCTGCGTCGGAAAAGGGCGAAGCGATCGACCGCGCGCTCAAGACCGTGCGCTCGCGAATCGAGGGCATCGGAGTTTCCGAGTCGGTCGTGCAGAAGCAGGGCGGCGACAGGATCGTCGTCCAGGTTCCGGGCATTCAGGATCCTGAGCGCGCGCGCAAGCTCGTCGAAGAGCAAGCGGTGCTCGAGTTCAAGATCACCGACAAAACGCAGGCGCTCGAGCGCGCATTGCCGCGCATCGATCAGGTGATCAAGCAGCGAGGCCTCGCTGGCAAGGTCACCACCCTCGGAGACACGGCCGGCAAGTCGCCGACGACCGTCGCCAAGGGACTTCAAGGTCTGCTCAAGTCGGCCGATACGACAAAGGCCGATTCCTCGAAGAAGGTTGCGTCAACGGCCGGCGCGAAGGATTCCGCGGCCAAGGCGGATTCGCTCAAGCTCGAGCCGGGCGGTGCGTTCTCGAGTTTGCTCCAGCAGGGGAGTATGCAGGGCGAGTTTTACGTCGCGATGGATCAAATTCCGAGACTCCAGTCCTATCTCGCCGACAGCGTCGTAGACGCGGCGTTCCCGCCGGGAAAGGATTTCATCGCCGGCACGGATAGCGTCTCGCTCCAGGGTAAGTGGTACCGCGCGTACTACTCGGTGGATTCCAAACCGATCATCACCGGCGATTACATCAAGACCGCAACGCCCAACACGAACACGATGGACGGCACCGTCGTCGAGTTCACGCTGAGCAACGAAGGCGGCCGTCGCTTCCGTAGCGAAACGGGTAAGCACGTCAACGACTTCATGGCGATCATCCTCGACAAGCGCGTGATGGGCCGGCCCCCGGTCATCCAGTCGGCGATCGGCACACGCGGCCAGATCACTATGGCCGGCCGATCGCTGTCTGATGCGCAGGACTTGGCGCTCGTCCTCCGCGCCGGCGCGCTGCCCGTCCCGCTCCGCGTCGCGCAGCTCCAGGCGATCGGTCCCAGCCTCGGCAAGGACTCCATCGACAAGGGTTTCCGGGCGTCGATCATCGCTGTGACGTTGGTCGTGCTCATCATGCTCGTCTACTACCGCTTCTCCGGCTTGCTCGCGGTCGGCGGTCTTGTCCTCTACATGCTCTACACCCTTGCCGCGCTTGCCGGCTTCGATGCCGTGCTCACGCTGCCGGGAATCGCCGGCTTCGTGCTCTCGATCGGTATCGCGGTGGACGCGAACGTGCTGATCTTCGAGCGCATTCGCGAAGAAATGGGTCGGGGCAAGACGATCCGCACGGCGATCGACGAAGGTTTCCGGCATGCCATGCCCGCGATCGTCGACTCGAACGTTTCGACGATCCTCACCGCCGCCGTGCTCTATCAATACGGCACCGGCGCCGTGAAGGGCTTCGCCGTCACGCTCATCGCTGGTATCGCCGCTTCGCTCGTCACGTCGATCTTCGTCGTGCGAACCTTCTATCTCATCTGGTTGCAGCGTTCGCGCGGCGCCCAGACGCTGAGCATCTAAGGAACCGCCATGCTGCGCATTCTTCACGACACCAAGTACGACTTCATCAAGTTTTGGAAGACGGCCGTCATCGGGACGATCGCCTTCATCGCGCTCGGCGTGGTACTACTCGGGGTGCACGCGGCGCGACACAATGGCCAAGCCCTCAACAAGTCCGTCGAGTTTACCGGCGGAACTTCCGTTCAGCTGAAGTTCGCGCAGAACGCGCCGCCCGACGTCGTTCGTGCGGCGGTCGATCAGGCTGGTTTCTCCGGTTCTGAAGTGACGAGCTTTGGCGACGCGTCGACCTATCTCGTGAAGGCACCTCCCAAGGAAGGAGATTCCGCGGCGCAGGACGCCGCGGCGGTCGGTCAGCGCATTGCCGATGTTCTCAAGCAACGCCTCCCGAACAACCCTGTTCGGGTTGATAAGTCCGAGTCTGTTGGGCCGCGCGTCGGTGCCGAACTTCAGACCAAAGCGATCACCGCGATCCTGATCTCGTTCATCGTCACGCTGATCTATCTGGCGATTCGATTCGAGTGGCGCTTCGGTGTTGCCGCCGTCGTCGCGACGGCGCACGACATCCTCACGACGCTCGCCTTCCTCGCGATGATGCGTCTCGAGATCTCGCTCACCGTCGTCGCCGCGATCCTGACCGTGATCGGGTATTCGCTCAACGACACGATCATCATCTTCGACCGCGTCCGCGAGAATTTGAAGAAGCAGCGCAAGGAGTCGCTGCGTGATGTCCTCAACCGGTCGATCAACGAGACATTGCCGCGCTCCATCCTGACGCACGCCACCGTGCTCGCCGCGACGCTGGCGCTGCTCATCTTCGCCGGCGAAGTCATTCGTCCCTTCTCGTGGATCATGGCGTTCGGCGTATTCACCGGAACGTTCAGCTCCATCTATGTTGCCGGCCCGATTCTCCTCTACATCGAGCACAAGTGGCCGCGCAAAACGTCGACTGAGAACAAGGGGACGGCGCGCGCTCTCGCCGAAGAGCGGCGCCGCGAGAAACCGGAGACGGTCGGAACCCGATAGCAACGTGAAACCGCCGCGCAAATGCGGCGGTTCTCATTTCCATGCCCGCGAAATCGTTCATCGACAGCCACGCACATCTCTGCGACCCGGCGTTTGATGATGACCGCGCCGCCGCCGTCCAGCGGCTCCGTGACGCGGGCGGCGCGGGAGTAGTGTGCATCGGCGAGTCGATCGCGGCCGCCGAGCGCGCCGCCGAGCTCGCGGCCAAGTATCCGGGGTTCGTGTTCGCCACCGCCGGTGTACACCCGCACGACGCCGCCGAGTTCGATCCTGAACGTGATTCAGCGGCGATTCGCCACCTGGTCGCGCGCGGCGCCGTCGCGATCGGAGAATGTGGGCTCGACTACCACTACGACCATTCGCCGCGGCCGCTTCAACGACGAGCGTTCGCCACGCAGCTCGCGCTGGCGAAGGAGCTCGATCGTCCGGTCGTCGTGCACACGCGCGAGGCCGACGACGACACCGCCGACATGGTCGCCGAGGCCGGGAGCGCGGGTGTGCGCGGCGTCCTGCATTGCTTCACCGGACCGCGCCGCGTCGCCGAACGGGCCCTTGATGTGGGCTGGTACGTTTCGTTCAGCGGGATCGTGACCTTCAAGAAGTGGGACGATGACGACCTCATTCGCGCGGTCCCGGTCGACCGACTGCTCGTGGAGTCGGACTCACCCTATCTCTCGCCGGTGCCGAACCGCGGTCGCCGCAACGAGCCGGCTTGGGTTAGCTTCACCGTCGCGCGCGTTGCTCAGGCTCGTGATGCGGAACCGGACGACATCGCGGCGGCGACGCACGCCAACACCATTCGATTGTTCGGCCTGAACATTCACTCCTCCTCGGAGAGCGAGTCGTGAGCCTCGAGATCGTCCATACCGCGGCTGCCCCAGCCGCCATCGGTCCGTATTCACAAGGCGTGGTAGCAAACGGTTTTCTTTTCACCGCCGGCCAGATCGCCATCGATCCGGCGTCGGGGCAGGTCATCGCCGGCGACGTGCGCGCGCAGACGGAGCGCGTGATGAGCAACCTCGGGGCGGTGCTCGCCACGGTGAACGCGACGTGGAAGGACATCGTGAAGACGACCGTCTTCCTGCACGACATGAACGACTTTCCCGCGGTCAACGAGGTGTACGGCCGCGCCCTCGGCGACGCGCGCCCCGCGCGCTCGACGGTGCAAGTATCCGCGCTTCCGCGCGGTGTGCTGGTCGAGATCGAGGCTATCGTCGCCATTCCCTAAACGCCGAGCTGCCGAGTTGCCGAGCTGCCCATGAACGCTGACGCCGACGGTACATCGCGAACGAAGAGCGAGCTGTTTCGGCTCACGTCGTTCGCGCGCTGCGCGGGTTGAGCCGCCAAGCTGGGTCCGGGTGACCTGTCGCGCGCGCTGAAAGGAGTCCCCGTCAAATCGGATCCGCGCCTCATCGTGGGGCGCGAGACCTTCGACGACGCGGGGGTCTTTGCGCTGTCCGACGACGTCGCCCTCATCCAGACGGTGGACTTCTTCGCCCCGATCGTCGACGACCCATATCTCTTCGGACAGATCGCCGCGGCAAACGCGCTCTCCGACATCTACGCGATGGGTGGCGAGCCGCTCACGGCCCTCAACATCGTCGGCTTCCCGTCGGGCAAGCTGCCGATCGAAGTCCTCACCGACATCCTTCGCGGCGGGCAAGACAAGGTTCATGAAGCCGGAGCCCTCGTCGTCGGAGGACACAGCATCATCGACGAGGAGTTGAAGTTCGGGCTCGCCGTCACCGGGCGCGCCGATCCGAAGCGCATCCTCAGCAACGCGAATGCGATGGTGGGCGACGTGCTCCTTCTCACGAAGCCGCTCGGGACGGGACTCCTCGCCACCGCCGGCAAGCAGGGCCAGCTCGGAACCGTGGAGGCCGATCAGCTGTACGCATCCATGTGCGCTCTCAACGGAATCGCCAGTCGCGCCGCGCTGGCGGTGGGATCACGCTGCGCGACCGACATCACGGGCTTCGGGCTGCTCGGCCACGCCCACAACATCGCCGAAGCCAGCCGGGTGACCGTCGTCATTCACGCCGATCGGCTTCCCGTGTTGCCGGGAGCGGAAGAGGCATGGCGACGTGGCATCCGAACCGGCGGCGCGGAGCGCAACACGGAATTCCTCGAGTCGCGCGTCGAATGGCGCGCATCGGGTGCTTTCGCTCGTGATATCGCGATCGACCCGCAGACGTCGGGCGGACTGCTCGTCGCGGTCGCCGCTCCTCGCGTCGAGGAGTATCTTTCGCTCGTTCCGTCGTCGGTGGCGGTCGGTGAAGTCGTCGCCAGAAGCTCGCACGGTCTCGTGCTTGCGTGACGCTCACGGGAGTGGATGGAGCCTGGTGGCTCTCACGGTCTTCAAAACCGTTCGCGACCTGACGACGTCGGGTTGGGTGGGTTCGATTCCCATGCACTCCCGCCAACTTCACTCGACGCCTGTGTATATGAATATGCTCATGCCGGGGCGCGCGCTGGCCGGCGCCGCACTGATCGGCGCCGTGTTGGGACTGAGCGCGTCGAGCGTGGGCGCGCAGGTCGCGCGCACCGACACGGTGCACCAATCGCCGGCAGACTCGCTCAAGCCACCGATCACGCCGCGACGGGCATTCCTCTATTCGTTCCTCATGCCGGGATACGCGCAGAGCGTGCTTGGACGTCATAAGGCCGCGACGACGTTTCTGCTCGTCGAGGCGATCGGTGTTTCCATGATCCGGGAATCGGCGGCGGACGCCCACGAGGCACGACGCATGTCGACGGACTCCATCGTCGTATCGTGGGTCGACCCTCAGGGCAACCTGCAGAAGACCATCACGCCACCGCCGTTTTCCTCCAGGGAAGTGAAGACACGCGACGCGCACGTCGAAGACTGGGTCGCCGTCGTCGTGGCGAACCATCTGCTCGCCGGCGCTGACGCGTTCGTCGCGGCACATCTCTGGGATGTGCCGGCGCGACTCGCCGTGCGCGTTCTTCCCGGCGGCGGCGCGTCCGTCGCCGCGTCGCTGACGTGGTGACACGACCATGGTGACGTCGAAATCGCCCGCCGCGCCCGTCGGCGTTTTCGATTCGGGCATCGGCGGCCTCACCGTCGCGCACGAAGTGATCAAGCAGCTGCCACACGAGAGCGTGCTCTACTTCGGCGACACGGCGCGCGTCCCGTACGGCCCGAAGAGTCCCGACACCGTTCGCCGCTACAGCCGCGAGATCGCGGCCTTCCTCCAGGGCGAGGGCGTGAAGAGCATCGTCATCGCGTGTAACACGGCAACGGCGCACGCGCTCGACGTGCTGCGCGGTGAGCTGGACATGCCGGTGATCGGCGTCGTCGAGCCGGGCGCGCGAGCCGCGGTTTCCGCCACGCGCCGCGGCCACATCGGCGTCATCGGCACCGTCGGCACGATCAAGTCGGGTGCGTACGAGCGCGCCATTCGCGCTCTCCACGCTGACGTTCGGGTAACGGCGCGCGCCTGTCCGCTCTTCGTACCGCTCGTCGAAGAAGGGTGGACGGATCACGCCGCGACGCGGCTGATCGCCGAGGAATACCTCGCGCCGCTCGTCGAGGAAGACATCGACACGCTCGTCCTCGGCTGTACGCACTACCCGCTCCTCAAGCCGCTTCTCGCGTCGGTGCTCGGATCCGACGTCCGACTCATCGACAGCGCGGAGGAGACCGCGGCCGAGACGGCGCGTACGCTCGCGGCGGCGCATCTCACCGCGCCGGAAAACGCCGACCCGCGATACCGCTTCGTCGCCTCCGACGGCCCGCTGCAATTCCTGCAGCTAGGTCAGCGATTCCTTGGCGACACGATGGAAGGTGTCGAGATCAGAACTCTCGGCTGAGTCTTCCCAGCGTCGCAACGCGACGCGGTCCTCGGTGATTCGCAGGAACGTGGGCGCGTCGAGCCAGGAGCCGGGGTTGGCGTAGATCGTTCCGCCGGCCAGCCGCTCCAGCGTCGCGACGTGCGAGTGACCCATGATGATCAGCTCGAGCGACGGGTCGGCCGCGGCGATGCGGGTCGCCGCTTCGCGCAAACCGCGGCCCGCGTCGCGCGCGACGTACGCACGGCTCGCGTGCGAGCTCGTGGTGGCGAGCGGTGTGGCGAGATCCGGATGCAACCAGCGAAAGGTTCGAATCGCGAGGCCGTTGCGGAGCACGCGCCGCAGCATGCGGTAGCGCTTGTCCTCGGCGGGCCGAAGTCCGTCGCCGTGCTCGATGTGCGTGCGCCAACCGGCCGCCATGTCGACGATCGGGCCGAACCGGTAGTCGATCCCGACGTCGTCGCGCAGGACCTCGCCCCCCCAGCAGTCGTGGTTGCCGGCAACCATCGTCACCGGGACGCCCGCGTCGACGACGTCAGCCAGCGCCGCCAACGCGCGAAAGCCGCGACGGGGGATCACGGTTCGCCACTCGAACCAGAACTCGAACAGGTCGCCGTTCACGACGAGCGATCCGCCGTTCGAGGCCACATGCCGGAAAAACGACACAACGCGGCGCTCCACGTCGGCGTCGGCGAATCCGAGATGCGCGTCGCTCATCACGTAGCAGGGCGGTGGCGCCTTGAGCACGCGCGAATTCTACCGTTGCCACGCTCGCTTTACAAACGCAATTGTCCCGACGATCCTTCGCGCGTGTCCAACCCATCACCCGGCCCGGCGACAGCGTCGCCCGCCGTCGTCCGTCCGCACCACGACGTCGAGTTTCGCGTGCGGTACGCGGAAACCGATCAGATGGGCGTGGTCTATCACACCAACTATCTCGTGTGGTGCGAGGTCGGACGAACCGACTTCATTCGGGCCCGCGGCATGAGCTACGCCGACATCGAGCGCGCGGGAATCGGCCTCGCCGTCTCCGAGCTGTCGGCGCGCTTTCACGCGGCCGCGCGCTACGACAATCTCGTTCGCGTTCGCACGACGTTGGCGGAGATCCGCTCCCGCGGCATCACCTTCGATTACGTCATCACCAACGCGGAAACAGGCGAGCGCTTTGTGACGGCGCGCACAGCCCTGGTCTCGATCGACCTTACTGGCAAGCTCGTTGCCCTACCGCAGGGCATCAGAGCTCTGTTCGAGACTACGACATGAAATTCAGACTGACCGCCGCAGCCCGTCTCGTCTTCGTCGCGACGGCCTTCTTCGTCATTGCATGCGTTCCGCATTTGTCGCCCCTCACCGGGACGCCGATGCCCGCGAGCGCGCTCCCCCGGCCGGGAATGCCGCCCGGGCGTGCCAAGATTGTTTTCAACTGGGAACTTCAGGATCGGGAAACGACGACGCGGGGCGAAGGCGCGGCGCGAATCGCGTCGCCGGACAGCGCCCGCCTCGATTTTTTCCTCGCCGGCGGCTTCGCCGGCGGCTCCGCGGTGCTCATCGGCGATTCGATCCAGGCGCCGGGAGGCGATTTCATCCGCAAGCTCATTCCACCGCCGCCCATGCTTTGGGCCGCCCTCGGGCGCTTGGCGTTGCCTAATCTTCCCGATACCGTCATTCGTGGTGAGGGAACGAGCACCCGCGCCGACGTGGGAAGGCCGGTCAGCTGGCGCCTCACCTTTCACGGCGACTCGCTCATTCGCGTTGAACGCGTCGACCAGGATAGGGTACTGGAGTGGGTCGACCGCAGTGACCCGAAGCACGTGAGTTATCGCAACACGGTCGCACGGCGATCGCTGCAACTCACGATCACGAGGATGGATGAGGTATCGAGTTTCGATGCGTCGATTTGGAGGCTTGATCGGTAGTCTGGCGCTTCTGCTGCTCGGCGGCTGTCTCTACAGCTTTGCCGGGGGCGGGCTGCCGCCCCACATCCGGACGATGGCGATCTCGACGTTCGACAACCAGACGCCCTCGCCCGACGTACCGAAAGAGCTGTACGACCAGATGAATCACGAGCTGCGCCGCCGCCTCGGTGTTCGCGACGCGCCGTCCGATCGCGCGGACGCTGTCGTGAAAGGCGCCATTGTTTCGTACGACGCGGACGTCCCCGTCTCGTTCAGCTCGAACCCGAATCAGGCGGTCAGTGCGCACCGTCGCCTGCAGGTGACGATCGACGTCGAGATCGTCGACCAGTCGAACGGACGAACGCTCTTCTCGAACAGGGCCCTCCGCGAGGAAGCGGAATACCAGGAGCGTGCCGAAGCCGAGGGTCGCAAACAGGCGATCCAGAAGTTGGTGGAGAAGATCGTCGAGGGAGTGCAGAGCAATTGGTGACGCCTCGTCGGGGTGCGAGCTCGCTGGGCTGCCTGTTCTCACTGCTCATCGTGACGGCGGCCGTGTACTTCGGCATGAACGTCGCCGAGGTGTACTGGCGCTTTTACCAGTACGAGGACGACATGCGCGCGATGGCGCGGTTCGCGTCTAACGCGCCGCCCGACACGATCGTCGCGCGCCTTCGCGCCTCCGCCGATTCCCTCGGCTTGCCGCGTGACGCGGCGCGCGTCGTCGTGCGTCGCAACGATTCGAGAATCCTCCTCGAATCCGATTACTATGAGCACGTCGAGCTCCCCGGATACATCCGCGACATCCACTTCCATCCGCGCGCCGAGGGCACGCGTTGAGCGCGGTCGTCGACCCGCTCGACAAGATCATGAGTTGGAGCGCCGCCGCGAAATGGCGGCAGTCGCGAGCGGGGCAGGGTGCGGTGGTCTTTACCAACGGCGTGTTCGATCTGCTTCATCCCGGTCATATCGACGTACTGCTCGGGGCGCGCCAACAGGGTGACGCCCTCGTCGTCGGCATCAATAGCGACGACTCGGTGCGGAGACTGAAGGGACCCGACCGTCCGGTGCGGGTGGTCGCTGAGCGGTGTTACGTGCTCGCGGCGTTGGAGATGGTCGACACGGTCGTCGTCTTCGAGCAGGACACGCCACTCGATTTGATTCAGGCGCTCAAGCCCGATGTTCTCGTCAAAGGGGGGGACTACGACGCCGATCGCGTCGTCGGCGCTCCCGAAGTGCGCGGTTGGGGCGGAAAGGTCGTTATCATTCCGCTCACTCCCGGCCACTCCACGACGACGACCATCGAGCGCCTGCGTGCCCGCTGACACTGCTCCGAACCGTACTTCTCGCACGAACGACGACCTCCGGCCGATCACGCTGGAGCGGGGCGTTGCGCCGTACGCCGAAGGGTCGTGCCTCGTCGAGTTCGGCGCGACCCGCGTCCTCTGCACGGCGTCCGTCGAAGAAGGCGTGCCCTCCTGGCGGCGCGGCCGCGGCGAAGGCTGGCTGACGGCGGAATACGCGATGCTGCCGCGTGCGACGCGGACGCGCACGTCACGCGAGCGAACGCAGCTGGGCGGCCGCACGCAGGAGATTCAGCGTCTGATCGGCCGCAGCATTCGCGCGATGCTCGACGATTTTTTCTTCGGCGAGTACACGATCAAGTTGGACTGTGACGTGCTGGTGGCGGACGGCGGCACTCGCACCGCCTCGATCACCGGCGCGTGCGTCGCGGCGTCGGACGCATTTTCGTGGCTCGTCTCCAGCGGACGTTTGCCGGCATCGCCCGTGAAGCGACGCATCGCGGCGGTGAGCGTCGGCGTCGTCGACGGCTCGCCGCGGCTCGATCTCGACTACGAAGAGGACGTTCGCGCCGCGGTCGACATGAACGTCGTGATGAGCAGTGAAGGACGGTTCGTCGAGGTGCAGGGCACCGGCGAACACGGCACCTTCGATCGAGCGGAGCTCGATGCGCTGTTGAATCTGGCGGTGAAAGGGCTTGGCCATTTGGACCTCGCGCAACAACGCGCCCTTGGTCGCTGACCGTGTGCTCCTCGCGACGCGAAGCAGCGGCAAGCTTCGCGAGCTTCGACCGCTGTTCGCGGAATACGACATAGCGGTGATCGATCTCGCCGACGCGTGCGTTCAGGAACGGCCCGAGGAAGACACGCTCGAGATGTACGAGACGTTCGAGGACAACGCACGCGCCAAGGCCCGGTACTTCGTGCGGCGAGCGAAAATGCCGGTGGTCGCCGACGATTCGGGCCTCGTGGTGCCGGCCCTTGGCGGCGCGCCCGGTGTGATGAGCAAGCGATGGGCTGGTGTCCCTGATCTTCGTGGACAAGCGCTCGACGACGAAAACAATCGCCTGCTGCTCGAGCGGCTTCGCGGCGTCGATGATCGACGGGCGTCATACGTCTGCGTCGCGGTTTTCATGGGTGGAAACCGCGAAGTGATCGCTCGAGGGGAAGTCCACGGGCGCATCATCGACGAGCCGCGGGGATCCGGCGGATTCGGGTACGATCCGTACTTCCTGTCCGACGAGCTGGGCAGAACCTTCGGTGAGGTTCCGTTGGAGGAGAAGCAGCGAGTGAGTCACCGGGCCCGAGCGTTTCGCGCGCTCTTGAACGCGCTCCATGACGCGTCGTGATTCGCAGTAGAGAGCGGTCGCTCAAATTGGCGCCGCGGTTGATTCTAGGGGTTTGTTCGGGTACATTCGAAGGCTCGCGGGGCGTAGCGTAGCCTGGTATCGCGCCTGCTTTGGGAGCAGGAGGTCCCCGGTTCAAATCCGGGCGCCCCGATCAAGCAGGGCAGTCCAGCGAGGGAAGGGAACGGCAGGACCATCTGCATCGAAGCGCCAGTAGCTCAGTTGGATAGAGCAACAGCCTTCTAAGCTGTGGGTCGGGGGTTCGATTCCCTCCTGGCGCGCCATCCATGCTCGCGAGTTGTATCTGCGGGCCGTTAGCTCAATTGGCAGAGCAAGCGACTCTTAATCGCTAGGTTGTAGGTTCGATTCCTACACGGCCCATTGTGATGCGCCGGAAGTCGGGCGCGGCTGTTGGTAGATTTTGGAACTTGATGGTCGAAAGTTGGTAGCAGGTGGACCGACACCGCTCAGTGGGCGACGCGCTCGCGACGGGTTGGTTTTGGGCCGAGCTCGGCAGCGGATTCTTTCTGTAGCTGGGCGGTGCCGGGGCGAGTGCAG
>Ga0207689_10002212_pt1 | contig 18237 bp, 14 predicted proteins | sample KBSMisM52_FD_184312 | JGI IMG/M metagenome (GOLD analysis project Ga0207689, IMG submission 184312) | Miscanthus rhizosphere microbial communities from Kellogg Biological Station, Michigan, USA - KBS Miscanthus M5-2 (SPAdes) (version 2) | ecosystem: Host-associated > Plants > Roots >... | reverse complement strand
CGTCGAGCGAAGGATCTCAAACTACGGTTTCTGTGCTGAAACCGCGTGACGTCGAAAGGGATTCAACACAGCAGTGCCTATCTTGAGATCCTTCAGCCGCGCTTCGCCGGCTTCAGGATGACAAAGCGCACGCAACCCCCACCGCGCGCTCCCGTATAGCTCTCCAAGTTCCTACCAACGAGGGAGAGTCCATGCGCCGTCGCACCAAGATCATCATCGGAGTCATTGTCCTGATCATCGCCGGAGTTCTGACGGCCGGATTCGTGTCGCGGCGCGGCAAGGACGTCACGCCGGTCACGTTCGGCAAAGTACAGCGGCAGGATCTGACCAGCAAGGTCTCGGCGAACGGGCGCATCGACGCCAAGCGCAAGGTCGACCTCTCCGCAAATGTCATGGGCCAAGTCGTCAACCTCGCCGTGCGTGAGGGCGACGTGGTGAAGAAGGACGACTTTCTTCTCCAGATCGATCAGAAGCAGCTCGCCGCCACCGCCCGGAGCGCCGACGCCGCACTGCAGGCGGTCTTCTCCGATCGCGACGCCGCCAAGGCGATGGCCATCGCAGCGGAGCAGGACTACCAGCGCGCACTCAGGAACTACGAGCAGAAGGTCAGTCCGCGCGCCGATCTCGATCGTGCCCAGAGCTCCCGCGACTCCGCGCGCGCCAACGTGATGGCGCTCGAGCAGCGCATCAGCCAGGCGCGCGAGAACCTCAACGCCGCGCGCGACACGCTGCAGAAGACGACGATGCGCGCGCCGATGGCCGGCATCGTCACCGCGCTTCCGGTCGAGGAAGGCGAAGTGGCCGTGATCGGCACCATGAACAACGCCGGCACGGTGCTGATGACCATCGCCGACATGAGCGTGGTCGAAGCGGTGATGGAGGTCGATGAGACCGATGTGCCGTCGGTCAAGGTCGGGCAGCGCGCCACCGTCACCATCGACGCCTATCCGAACAAGACCTTCCCGGGACTGGTCACCGAGGTGGCCTCGAGTCCGATCAAAGTCAACGGTCTCGCGTCCGGTGGCACGCAGGCGGTGAACTTCGAAGTCAAGATCCAGGTCGAGAATCCTCCTCCCGGCGTACGCCCCGGCTTCTCCGCCTCCGCGGACATCGTCACGGGCACGCGCTCGAAAGCGCTGGCCATCCCCATCCAGGCGCTGGTCGTGCGCGAGAAGCCGGGGAGCACGCCCGGCAAACCGCAGGATGAAGAAGGCCTCTTCGTCGTTCGCAATGGCGCCGTGAAATTCGAGAAAGTCACCTCCGGCCTCTCCGGCGACAGCCAGATCGAGATCCTCAGCGGCGCAAAAGAAGGCGAGCAGATCGTCACCGGCCCCTTCCGCGCGCTGCGCGAGATCAAGGACGGTTCGAAGGTGAAGGAACAGAAGGAGCCGGAGAAGAAGGACGGGAAAGGGTGATGAGTCGATTAGTGGATTAGTAGATTAGTGGATTAGGGCGCGCTCGTACCCTCAACTTCTAATCCAATAATCCACTAATCACTAATCTACTAACACACCATGGAAACCCTCCGCATTGCCGCCACCGCCCTCGCGGCCAACAAGCTGCGCAGCTTTCTCACGCTGCTCGGCGTGATCATCGGCGTGATGACGGTGGTCTCCGTCGTCTCCATCATCTCGGGGCTTAACAACTACATCGCCGAGAAGGTCTTCACGCTCAACCCGGACGTCTACATCGTCACGCAGTTCGGGATCATCACCAGCCGCGAGCAGTTTCTGGAGGCGGTGAAGCGGAAGAAGATCGACTGGAGCGATTACGAGGCAATCCGGCAGCGCTGCCACGACTGCGCCATGATCGGTGTCAACGAGAATTCGCGGCAGACGGTGAAGAGCGGCCCGCGAAAACTCAATCGGGTGCGGGTGCAGGGCGGCACGGCGAACATGGCCGAGATCAACAATCTCGATCTCGAAGCGGGACGATTCTTCACGCCCGCGGAGAACGCCCACTCCGATCCGGTCACCATCATCGGCACCGACGTTCGCGACGAAGTCTTCGGCAAGCTCGATCCCCTCGGGCGCACGCTCTGGATCGGCGACCATCCCTTCCGCGTCATCGGCCTGCTGCAGAAACAGGGCTCGGTGCTCGGGCGGAGCCAGGATGATCAGCTCTGGATTCCCATCAACGCCTTCCGCCGGCAGTTCGGAATCCACAGCTCGCTCGATCTTTTCATCCGCGCCGAAGGCGGCGTGCCGGGGATTCAGCGCTCGATCGACAACGTGCGCACGATCCTGCGCAGCCGGCGGCGGACGGGATTTCGCGCCGACGATCCGTTCGGAGTCGTTTCCGCCGAGGCGCTGCAGGCGCTGTGGAAGAGCATCTCCGCGGCCAGCTTCGCGGTGATGATCTTCATCTCCGGCATTTCCCTCATCGTCGGCGGCATCGTCATCACCAACATCATGCTGGTCTCGGTGGTCGAACGGACGCGCGAGATCGGCATCCGCCGCGCCCTCGGCGCGCGCAAGCGCAACATCCAGTTCCAGTTTCTGACCGAGGCCATCCTGCTCTCCCTCGGCGGCGGGATCGCCGGCGTTCTCCTCGGCATCCTGATCAGCTTCGGCATCTCCGCCGCGTTCCCATTGCCGACGCTGGTGACCCCGGCGCTGATCATCAGCGGCCTGGCCATCGCCGTGATCACCGGCGTCGCCGCGGGGTTCTTCCCGGCGATGCGAGCGGCGAACCTGCCGCCGATCGATGCATTGAGGTCGGAGTGATGAAGCCGACCTGTCATTCCTCGCCGCGCTTCACCCCTCCGGGGTTGCGCCGGCTCGGAATGACAGTTGGAGACAAGGAGTCCCATGCGCGTCCGTGACCACCTCCTCGCCGCCCGCGAAAACGTTCGATTCGCCACGCGCGCGCTGACGGCGTACAAACTTCGCTCCGCGCTCACGGTGCTCGGCATCGTCATCGGCGTGACCACGGTCATCGCCATGGTCTCGATCATCGAAGGCTTCAACAACAACGTCACGCACGATTTCCAGGCGTTTGGCGCCACGCTGGTGCAGTTCCAGAAATTCGATCCGCAATTCGGGCCCGGCAACAACGACGACTCGCAACGGCTGCGCAAGAATCTGACCTTCGAGGATGCGCAGGCGCTCAAGCGCTCCTGCCCCTCGATGCTGGCCGTCTCGCCGGAGCGCTACTGGTTCTCCGGCAACGACAACGGCGCCCCCGACGTCATCCACAAAGGCAAAGAGGCCACGCCCGACACCATCGCCGGCGTGACGCAGGACTACTCTGTCGCGAACAACCATTTCGTCGCCGAGGGCCGTTTCATCAGCGAGGGCGACGTGCGTTCAAACACCTCCGTGATCGTCATCGGATCGAGCATCGCCGACACGCTCTTTCCCCTCAGCGATCCGCTGGGCAAGGAAGTGACCATCGGCGGCCGGAAATTCTTCGTCATCGGCGTGATGGAAAAACAGGGCGCGACGTTCTTCGAATCGACCGACTCGCACGTCTTCATCCCGCTGACCAGCTTCGACGCGCACTTTCCGTCGATCAAGAAAAACATCGGCGTGAATATCGCCACCATTCCGCGCCGGCCGGAGTGGGTCGACCGCATCACCGAGGAGGGGACGGCGGTGCTGCGCGCGCGGCGCCATGTTCCCTTCAACAAGCCGAACGACTTCGGCCTGCTCACGCCCGACAAACTGATCGGCAACTTCCGCGCGATTACCGGCGGCATCACGTTGGCCATGATCCTGATCTCATCCATCGCTCTATTGGTAGGCGGCGTCGGCGTGATGAACGTCATGCTCGTCTCCGTCACCGAGCGGACCCGCGAAATCGGCGTCCGCAAAGCCATCGGCGCCGTCCGACGCGATATCGTCATGCAATTCCTCACCGAGGCCATGACCCTCTCCGGAGTCGGCGGCGCGATCGGAGTGGCGGTGGGGATGCTGATCGCGCTGGTGGTCCGCAAGATCAGCCCGTTATCGACAGCGACGCCAATCTGGTCGATCGTCGTCGGCCTGGCCGTCTCGATCTCGATCGGACTGTTCTTCGGAATCTACCCCGCGTACAAGGCGGCGCGGTTGGATCCGATCGACGCGTTGCGGTACGAGTAGGCGACCAGGATCCGGCTCAGCGTTAATGGCTCTGCTTTGCGAGGTCCTCGTTTTCCTTCCACCGGCGGAGCTGCTCCGGCGGCATCTCCGCCGCTACCACACGTACGCTCTTCGAGACCTTAGGCTGAACCACGGTAAAGACGATCGCCTGGCGCGGTCTGACTTTCTGGAAGAATGCCAGCGCCGCGCTCGCGTCCGCAAAGCGGACCGGGCGGCCGTCAATCGCTGAAATGACGTCCTGAACGTGCAATCCGGCACGCGCCGCGGGTCCTCCCGGTACGAGTTGCCGCACGAAGAGAAACGTGATCCGGGCATCGTTCGGGCTCCGATGAACGGTATAGCCGAAGCCGAGCCAGCCTGGATTCGCAGCCCATACCGCGGAGGTGACCCAGAGCGCACTGCCCACGATCAAAATACGAATCGCTCGCATTGTCACAATCTTCCCTTTTCGCCCTTCGCCTGAGGAGCAAGGTCGCTTCGGATGTCGATTACCTGTTCGCTTCCCGGAGCCAGATGAACCAGCCGGCAGCGCGTGCCGCGCGGGTCGGCGCAGATCGAGTAACTGCCGCTCTCCATCTCGAACTGGAGCCCGTCCGGTCGCACGCCGCGCGGTGCCCCGCTACCGTCTGGAGGGTAGATGAGCGCGGTGGCAGGAATGGGAAGACCACCGGTCTGCAGCCAGGGTGTCGGCACATCGCGATCCATCAGCATGCGCAATGCGCCGGCGCCGCGGCCGATGCTGAGGTGGATCGGCTCCGATCGCTCCTCCGCTGTCACGACTACGGTTGCCACCTTGATCGGCAGCGAAGGGGCTAGGACCGCAAGCGCAATGACGCCGATGTCGGCGCCGACATCGAGGGCGAACTCTCCGCTCAAGTCCGTGACGGTCTCCTTCCTCCCGACGGTCGCCGCGGCGAAATAGCGAACGAGCGCTCCCGGAACCGGGAGACCGTCCGACGTGGTCAGCCAGCCCTTCACACTCCTGAGCTTCCGCAGCATTAGTTGCGCGACCGGCGGGGCAACCTGGGTCACCTGGTACGCGACGACATCGCTTTCCGCGCCATGGCTGACGGCGCGAAGCGATGCCTCGCCGCTCTCGATCCCTGTCATTTCGAACGTGCCGTCCTCGACTGCTGCGATGTCGGCCATGGGATGGCCGTCGCGATAGACGATTATGTCCGCAGTGGACGGCTTTCCCCGTTCATCGAGGACAATTCCCTTGATCCGGCCCCCGGGCAGGTTGATGTCCACGACGGCAATCGACTCGCCCTCACGGCGGTGGACCTCGATGTCCCGCCGATTTACGTAAAAGCGTGAATCGAGCGACTTGATCTTGACGTTCCACTTCCCTTCGCGAGGCAGCATTCCGCTGAAAATCCCCTGGTCGTTCGTCCGGATGCGAATACTCGACCCGCCCGTCCCCTCGAATGTGACAAAGCCCGCCATCCGCTCCGCTCCAGCGCTCAACGTACCGCGTATCACGACTTGGTCCAGGCGAATATCTAACGACGCGCCTTCGGGCGTGACATTGACGGTCTTTCGCTGCAGCGTAGATCCGAGCGGGTCAAGAACCGAGACGATATACGGCCCGGCCTCAAGGTTCTCGCGGATCCAGCGGCCGTCCGGGCGTGCGCTCTCGCGCGCCAGCGACGTCACAAATGGCGACAGCGGCTCCTGACGATCGAGCACAATTGTCCACGGCTTATCCTCCGGGCCGACTGGCGGATCCACAGCCACTTCGATCCTCGTAAGAGGGGACAGGACCAGGCGCTCGATTGCGTATTCGCTGGGATCATCGACCCGAAGTCCAGTCCTACGTCCCGGGGAATGGCCAGCCAGGCGCGCCACCACGTCGTACGTGCCGGCTGGCACCTGGTGAAACTCGAAGAATCCGCGATTATTCGGTGTCGTCTTTGTGCCGCGCGCCGCCTCGCGCATTTTCGACTCCTCGGGCGAGCCGAAACCGCGCGGGATGAGCTCTACCGCGACTTTTCGCAGAGCGAGACCAGGGGCGGGCGCAACCCATCCCACAATGGACGCCCCTCGGCGCAACTCGACGGAGCCTATGTCGCGCTGTTCGCCCGGATCGAGGTGCATATCCCACAGATAGATAGGCGCATATCCGTCCGCGCTGACGCGTACGTCGAGTGCAGCGCTGGGAACAAGGCAATCAAACCGCCGGCCGTCGACCCCGCAAGTGACGTCGGCGGGGCTGATCTCCGGTGTGAAACGCGGCGCCCCTTGTAGGCGGGCTGTCAATCGCTTCGGGAGATCCGCGTGCGAGGGATTGGTCAGTGATCCTCGGAGATGGGCGCCGGGCCACACAGGCACCTCAACCTGCGTGGCCGCAGCGGCGTTTGTGACGGTCACCGGCGCCACCCAACATCCATCTGAGACAATGACGAGTCGCGATGGCTGATCAATCGAGAGCACCGCGGTCGGCGACGATGGGACAGGAACAGTGTGCGCAACGACATCGCAACGCTCACTGGACGGGCAGAGCGCCTCCACGACAATCTGCCGGATGCGGCACGACTGCGCCGACCGTTGCGGTACCAGACTCACGGCCACCGTACCGGCCAGAGTCCTGCCGGCCAACATGCAAATTAGAATTGGCAGCACCAATCGTTTCGTTTGCATTTGGCCGCTTGCGCGTCGAGGATTTGCTTCGTTCGTCTATACGTTAAAACAGCGATCGCCGGTGCACCAACAGGAGCAGTACCAACCCGAGCAGTCGCACACAGGGGTACAGTTGTTCATATTGCCATTACCAGAGAGATACTCCCAACAATTTGCCGTGTCCGGGCCTTGCGTACAATCATATTTGCAGCCCAGCGACTGACCGTCCGCTACCGAGGCGAAGGTGAGACCGACAACCATCAGCAGGATGACAAACATGCGATTTGTGCGAAGCCTCATAGGGCATCTCCTTTTCACATTGAAGTAGGGATGGACAGGTATTGTGGCCTCATCGAAATCAACAGTCAACGACGGAATTCAGTTAACCGGGGAGCGGCGGTAACTCGCGAGCCTTCTCCGCGCAGTCGCCGCAGTTCCAGGAGCAGCGCGGCGAATTCGAAGGATCGATCGCCGGTGAGGCGAACAACCTCACCGGCATCCACATCGTCGCGTTGGAGGTATGAGTAGCTACTTCACCGCGAACACTTTTCCCTCGGCACGAACGGCAACGAATTGCCTTGCGGGATCGTAAGCAGCGGCGTCGCAGAAGACGAGGCGTACGAGCCGGACGTCGCGAGCGGCGCTGTAGCTGGCGATCGTGCCGAGGCACTTCGCTAACAGATCCGCGTTGCATCGAGAGTCCGACCTGCGTTTTGACCTTGATCTCGCGAACGAAACCCCGCCAACCCGTGTTCTTAGCATCATGAAGAACTCGTGGACCGGCGGCGAGGTGGTCGCCCAGCCTGCTGCCCAACCTGATAGCGGAGAGCTGGCGGTGGCGGTTCATCGCTGCGAGCCGGGGGCGTTCGAGCGGCTCATCGACCGATTCGAGCAACCGCTTTTCACCTACGCGCACGGCATCCTGCAGAACGCCTTCGATGCCCAGGAAGTGGTGCAGGACGCCATGATGCGGGCGCACAAAGCGCTGACGCGGCAGTACGACGAAGCCCGCTGCGCGGCGCTGGCGCTCCGGCCGTGGCTGTTCAAGACCGTGCGCAACCTTTGTCTCAACAAGCGCCGCTCGAAACGCAGCTCGCTCGAGCAACCGCTGGAATCGTTCGATGATGGCCGCCTCGGGCCGTTCGTCTCCCTCGAAGGCTCGGATCTGGAACGAAAGGAAGAAGTCGAGCTGCTGCGGCGGGCCATGGCTCTGCTTCCGGTCGACGCGCGTGAGCTCATCGTCCTGCGATTCATGGAAGAGATGTCATACGCGGAGATCGCCAAAACGGTCGGATCGACCGAGGCCGCGCTCCGCGGGAAAGTGTTCCGGTCGTTGAAGCTGCTGCGAGACGCACTGGAACAGAAGGGGGTGGCGTATGCAATGTAGAAACGTACTGACTCGGATTGATGCCCTGCGCACGCGCGAGCTGGCGCCGATCGAAAAGACGGCGGTGGAGCAGCATCTGCGCACCTGCCGCAGTTGCGACGAGTCGCAGGCGGATGTCGATGATCTCGTTCACGCGGTGAAGTCGCTGTCTCTCGTTCCGCCGGTGTCGTGCCGCGATGCGGTCAAGGAGAACATCGCTGATTCCTTCGATCGCGTCGGCGACACCTGGGTCGCTTTCGCCAACGGCCGGATCCGGATGATCGCCGAGGCCGATTCGATCGATGACATCCGCCAGCCCTATGCGAAAAAGTACGGCCGCGTGCTCGAGCCGGCCACGATTCCGGCCGCGCTGCGCCGCCAGGTCCTCGCCGCGGTGGGCGGAGAGGGAGTGGAGTCGCCGAAGGTCGATCTCGACGCCGCGAACGATCTGGAGCACGACGTCCTTCAGACCCTGACCCGCATTCCGCGCGGCGAGGTGCGCACCTACGCCTGGGTGGCCCGCCAAGCCGGCCGTCCTCGGGCAGTCCGCGCCGTGGCCAACGTCATCGCCCGCAACGCCGTGCCGTACGTGGTGCCGTGCCACCGCGTGGTGCCGTCGTCCGGTGGTATCGGCAACTACATCTTCGGCAGCGCCACCAAGCGCGCCCTGCTGGAGCGCGAGGGCGTCGACGTCGACGAGCTCGATGCGCTGGCGAAGGAGCACGTCCGCTACATCGGCTCCCGCACCACACACATCTTCTGCTTCCCCACCTGCCGCGATGCGAAACGGATCCAGGAGAAGAACCGCATCCCCTTCCGCGATTCCGACGACGCGCTGGAAAACGGATACCGCCCCTGCCGTCACTGCCAGCCGGTGGCGGCGTAGGCCCAGGAGGAAATGATGACCGCGTTAGCCTTCGATGACTCTTTCACCGCGAGATCGCAAGTACACGCCATCTCTATCCCCGCGAAAACCTTCACCGGCGATTTCTGGTTTACCCACCGCGACGCCGACCGCCTCTGGTTCGCCCTCGGCGACGTGGCCGGCAAAGGCCTGCCTGCCGCGATCGTGATGGCCATGATCCAGGAGGAGCTCGAGCATCGCATCACTTCGTGCGCAACCGCGGGTTGCGACCCCGCCACGACCATGCATCGCCTCGACGAGTTCCTCAAACCGCTCCTCCCCTCGAACCGCTTCGCCACCGCCGTCATCGGCTGGCTCGACGGCGACGGTTCCCTCACCATCGTCAACGCCGGCCACTGCGCGCCAATGATCGTCCGCGCCGACGGCAGAATCGAAGAGATCGACTCCACCGGCCCGGTGGTCGGAATCGTCCCCAACTCGCGCTGGACGTCGACGACGATCACGCTCGATCCCGCCGATCTCCTCGTCCTCTACAGCGACGGCGTCATCGAATCCCCATCACCCGCCGGCTGCGACTTCGGCACCGAGGGAATCGTGCGTGCTCTGCCGGTCTCGTCCTGTCCACGCACTGTCGCAGCCGCCATCGTCGATGCTGCCACCCGCCACGCGGGAGCCGTCGCGCAGTATGACGACCTTACCGTGATGGTGATCGGCCAATAGGTCTCGCAGCCGACCAACGACTACAAACGGAAAGGGACCACCACGCTGTTTGCCGCCATCGACACGCTCGAGGGTCAGAAGGAGTAGGAACGAGTAGGGTCAGGCCTTTGATCTTTCCTCATTTACATCAGAGATCGAAGGTGTGGCCCCATCCCGCCGTGGGAAGTGCTCGCGATTGCTGAGGAGCTACGTCCGACGCGGTGGCGCCGCCGTGGCCGGTGAGCATGGTGATGGCGATGCCTTTCTCCAGCAGGCCACGCAACGACTCGGCCGCCGTCGGTTTGATCGGATCGCTTAACGCTGACGGACCGGCGCTACGGAGTGTCCACCACAGGCACTTCGCCTGCCGCGAGGATTGCCGTCAACTCTGCCGCGGGCATTGGGGCGTTGATCAGGTAGCCCTGCATCTGGTCGCAGCTGTGGCGTTTGAGGAAGGTGGCCTGGTCGGTGAACTCGACGCCTTCGGCGATTACTTTCAGGCGCAGGCTGTGGCCCATGGCGATGATGGCGGTGACGATGGCGGCGGTGTCGGGGTCGCGGGTGATGTCGCGGACGAAGGATTGGTCGATCTTGAGCGTGTCGATGGGGAAGCGCTTCAAATACGCCAGTGATGAATGTCCTGTGCCGAAATCGTCCAATGAAATGCGGATGCCGAGTTTCTTGAGCTCATAGAGCGTGCGAATGCTCGCCTCGGGGCTTTGCATGGCTGTCGATTCGGTGATCTCCAGCTCCAGCAGGCGCGCTTGCAGGCCGGTTTCGGAGAGGATCTCCCGAACGATGGTGACCAGATCCGGCTGCTGGAGCTGGCAGACGGACAGGTTGACGGCGAGCGAGAGGGTATTGAAGCCGGCGTCGTGCCATTTCTTCGCCTGGGCGCAGGCAGTGCGCATGGCCCAGGTGCCGATCGGGATCATCACGCCGATCGCCTCGGCCAGCGGGATGAAGGTCGCCGGCGGGATGAGGCCCATCTCCGGATGCGTCCAGCGCAGCAGCGCCTCCATGCCGGTGATGCGGCCGGTGCGGAAGTCGAAGATCGGCTGGTAGTGCACGGCCAGCTCGTGATGCGAGAGCGCGCGGCGCAATCCGTGCTCGAGGGCGATCCGCTGCAATGCCTTGGCGTTCACCACGGCATTGAAGAGCTGGTAATTGTCGCGGCCCTGCTCCTTGGCCTGGTACATGGCCGTGTCGGCGCTCTTGATCAGCGTCTCGGCGTCGATGCCATCCTCGGGGAAGATGCTGATGCCGATGGAGGTGGTGATGTAGAACTCGCGCCCTTCGATGTGGAACGGGTAGCGGACGGCTTCCAGGATTTTCTGCGCTACGAGCGCGGCGTCCTCGGCGTGCGTGAGCTCGGGGAGCAGCAGCGTGAACTCGTCGCCGCCGAGGCGGGCCACGGTGTCGCTGTCGCGCACGCACGATTGGACGCGCGCCGCCACCGCCTGCAGAAGCTGGTCGCCGATGTTGTGTCCGAGAGAGTCGTTGATGACTTTGAAGCGATCGAGATCGAGGAAGAGCACGGCCACGCGCGCTTCGTGGCGCTGCGCGTGGGAGATGGCCACGCTGACTCGGTCTTTGAACAGCAGCCGGTTCGGCAGCGTGGTCAGGGCATCGTGGTAGGCGAGGTGCTTGATCTGCTCCTCGGCGTACGTGCGCTCGGTGATGTCGCGGACGACGCAGACCATGCCGCCGCCTTCGATCGCCGTGAGCGAGATCTCCTGCGGAAAGAGCGAGCCGTCGCTGCGCAGGCCGGTGGCCTCGCCGCGCCAGCGTCCGCGCTGCTGCACCAGCGGCACGACGGTGGTGATGAAGCGCACCTGCTCGGGCGGCTCGTAAAGATCGCAGATGGAACGGCCGACGAGCTCCTGCGGGGTTGGGTAACCGAACAATTTCGCCAGCGCGTCGTTGACGTAGGTGAAGTCGAGACGGCCGTCGAGGATGCCGATGCCATCCATCGACGCGGTCATGGCCGCGGTCTGCTGCCGGAGCGTCTCGTCGGCGTGTTTGCGCTCGGTGACGTCGGTACCGACGTGGAGGTAGCCGGCGAGATTGTCGTGCTCGTCGCGCAGCGCGGTCACGGAGAGGAGGACGATGACCGGCTCGCCGTCGTTGCGAATGTAGGTCCACTCGCGCTCTTCCAGCCCTTCGCGGGCGGCGCGGCGGACGAGGACGTCGAATCCGTGCAGTCTCTCGCCGAGCTCGAAGGCGAGGCGGCGCGCGTGCTGGACGAGCTCCGTGTCGAGATGGAGCTCGGTGACGTTGCGAACGCCGATGACGTCGGAAGCGGTGTGGCCGAGCATCCGTTCCGCGCCGGAGTTGAAAACAGTGATGACGCCATGCGGATCGGTGGCGATGATGGAGACGCGGGTGGCGGCGTCGAGCACCGCTTTCCGTTGCGCGTTCGCCGCGGCGACCTGTTGGTCTGCCAGCTTCCGCTCGGTGATATCGAAGACGAAGCCTTCGAAGACCTCGGCGCCTTCCACCAGATCGATGGCGTGGGCATTGAGCTGAACCCAGATCGTCGTGCCGTCCCGCTTACGCCACAGCAGCTCTTCCTCGATGGCGTAGCCGTTGGCTGCGAAGCGTTCCAGGGCGCTGGCGCGCTCGCCCTCGCTGACGTAGACGTCGGTGGCGAGGTTGCGCCGCTGCAGCTCTTCGATCGATTCGTAGCCGAGGATGCGCGCCAGGGTCGGATTGGCCATCAGGATGGTGCCATCCGGCGTTGAGCGGTAGATGCCGACCGAGGCGTAGTCAACGATGTTGCGGTATTTCTGTTCGGACAGCAGCAGCGCTTCCTCGGCACGCTTCCGTTCGGTGATGTCGTGGATGATCGAGTAGAGGAGCGTGCGGCCGCCGACGACAATGGGGCCGGAGTGAACTTCGACGTCGCGCGTTTCGCCGTTGGCGAGCCGATGCTGGAAAACGAAGTAGCTGCGGCGCTGGCTGGCCACATTGGTCATTTCGGAGCGAACGGCGTCTTCATCGAGCGTGTTGATTTGCCAGACGTGCATCGTGCGCAGGGTTTCGACGTCCCATCCGTAGAACTCGGCGGCGGCGACGTTGGCGTCGACGATGCGGCCACTGTCGGGGTCGATCAGGAGCTGCACGGCGCGGTTGTTCTCGAACATCTGCCGGTAGCGGCGCTCACTCTCGCGCAGGGCGTCTTCCTGGCGCTTCTGTTCGATGGCCGAGGCAACGTGCTGGGCGACGAAGACGAGCAGATCGCGGTCCCGCTCCGTGTAGCGCTCACCTTCGTCATAAGTCTGCACGCCGATGACGCCCCAGGTGCGATCGCCGGTCGAGAGCGGCGCGCCGAGCCAATCGACCGAGGGAGCGCCGATCGATTCGACCTCGCCGGTTCGTTTCAGTTCCTCGAATTCCTCGGGGGTGGCCAGCAGCGGCTTGCCGGTGCGCAGGACGTAGGCGGTCAGCCCGCGTCCCGGCGGTCGTCCCACGGGAGCGGGATCGTATTTGTCGACGAAGTAGGGGAAGGTGAGGATGTCGCGGGCGGCGTCGTATTCGGCGATGTAGAAGTAGGTCGCTTCCATCAGTCCGTTGACGATGCCGTGTACGGCGCCGTAGAACTCGTCGAGGTTGCGGGCATCGCGGCTGAGCGTGGCGATCCGGAAGAGCGCGGACTGCAACTGCTCGTTGCGGACGCTTTCGGTGACGTCGCGGAAGTACCAGGCCCGCCCGCGGACCCGGCGGCCGGAGACGATCGGCACCGAGGCGCGCGAGAGCACGCGGCCGTCTTTCATCAGGACGGTGTCGTTGCTGCGGACGAGATCCGGATGCGTGTAGAGGTGGTTGACGAGCTCGATGAATTCGTCCCAGTCCTCGACTTTGTCCGAGGCGAAACCGAGCAGCTCGTTATCGTCCGCCGCCCGCGCCGTTTCCTCGGGGATGCCCCACATCTCCAGAAATCGGCGGTTGTAGGAGAGGATCGCTCCCTTGTCGTCGACCACGAGGATGCCGTCGAGCGTCGCTTCCTGCTGGGCGCGCAGGATGGCTACGGTGGTGCGCAGCGACTCGTGCGACGCGCGCGTCCGGCCGCCGCGGAGCCAGCGGGCGAGAGCGCTTCGAGCGTTTGCGAGATGCGGGGGATGTTGTACTTCCATGAAGGTTCGGCGGGCTATTTTAGGTGAGTTTCCGTCCCGTCGTCAGTCTGTGCGGTTGTGCGACCGGAAGAACTGCCATTGCGTCCAGCTCGTCCAGACGTACCAGCCGACGAGGATGGCGATGAAGACCTGCCGTCCGATGAGGCTGAGGACGAAGACGCCAAGACCGACGAAGATCGAGATCCAGATAGAGATGATGAACGCCGGCCGCTCGTTCAGGAAGAGGCGAAAGAAGTTGCGGAGGATGCCGTTGCCGTCGAGCGGCCCGATGGGCAACAGGTTGAAGATGCCCCACCATTTGTTCGCCCACGCCATCAACGGGAGGAGAGCTCGGAGGAAGGGATCGCTTTGAGCAACCGGCACGTTGGTGGCGATCATCGTGACGATCCAGGCCAGAAGGAAGCTCGACGCCGGTCCGGCGGCGCTGATGAGGAGATCCTGCCAGGGCCGGGCGCGGCGCTCGTTGTAGGTGGCGCCGCCCATGCCCGCCAGGATGATTGCGCTCGATCCGAACCCGAGTCCGCCGATCATGGCAGCGTGGGCCAGCTCGTGCCAGAGGATGCTGATCAACAGAACCGGCACCCACAGCAGGGCATAACGCATCCCCACCGTCTGGACGTCGGTGGTCATGACGAAGAAGACGATGAGGATGAGGAAGCTGAAGTCGAGGGCGATGGTCGTACCGAAGATCGTCCCGAGGTGGATGCGGCCCATCAGGTTGGGGAGTATACGTGGCGGCGCCCTACGACTTCATTGCGTCGTGGACGCGCTCGACGCTGTTTGCATCCGATTGGGGGCGTTGCCGAACTGAATGCCGGTTTCGACCTCGACCGGCTCGCCGTTCTGCAGGTAGGGCTTGAATCTCCATTGCAGGAGCGCATCGGTGATGATCTGGGCCTGCGAGGCAAAGGCGCTGATCACGTGAACGTGTTTCACCTTGCCGTCGGTGCCGATGATGATGCGCACCGGGATGGAGTTGAATTTGCGCTCGGTGAGCACGGGGTCGACCTTGCTGATCACGTTCTGGTCGGCGTAGCCGGCCACGCAGCGAGGGGAATCCTCCGCGGCCAGCTTCATCTGATTCATGTCGTGCACGATGCTGTCGAGCAGATTGGGGTCGCGGCTGTTGAGGAAGAACTGGATGACGTGACAGCGAACCTGCGTGGCCAGGACGTACCAGTGCAAGCCGGCCACCGGCGAGGCGTAGTCGAACCGCGCGAACGGCCGGCCGGCAATGGTCAATTCGGAGGGCGGATGCTCGAGGGTGTAGTACGGCTGCAGGTGATCGCTGGAGTATTTGATCAGCTCTTTGGCGCTGCGCGGCGGAATGAGCGAGAAGAAAAGATCCTGCGCGGTGATGAGAATCGTTCCCTTGGTCGCGCCCTTGAAGCTGGCCGACGGGACGAATTCGGCGAGCACGTAGCTGGCGGTGTCAGACGGCGGAGGACCGCTGAACGGCTCGGTCCAGTCGGACGGCAGGTGATACGAGAATCCGAAGTATCGATTCTCATAGACATCTTTCGCGAGCTTGCCGCCTTCAGGCAGCGGTGTCTTTGAATCGCTGGCGCTCGGCTCCGCCCCCTTGACGAGAATGGTGTTCGTCGGCAGTTGCGCGAACAGGGGAAACGAGCAGAGGAGCAGGAGCAAACAGACGAACGGACCGCGAAACATGTGTGCCTCCTTGAAGAAACCGGCCGCTGACGCGTTTGCGTCAACGGCCGGCCCGGACAACTTCGATTAGAGAGATCGTAAGAAGTTGAGGATGTCCTGCCGTTGGCTGGCACTGAGGTTGACGAAGAAGGTAAAGGACGGCCCGTTGGCCTCGGAGCCGCTGGCATTGTGCGCGAGGATCGCGGACTGAATGTCCTTCGTTCGACCGTCGTGCAGGAAGAAGATGCGCTGCCCGGCTCCCCACAACGGTGCGGTGCGGAACTGGTCGCCGCCAGCCCCGCCCTGCGAGACGTTGTCGGCCAATGTCGTTCCCATGTGATGAATCTCGAGATCGCTGAAAAGGTTCGCGGTTACGTTGCTGAGACCGGGCGTGAACGTGGAGGCGTTGGTGGTGAGCGACGGTGTATGGCAGATCGCGCAGCCGATGGAGGTGAAGAGAGCGCGCCCGTTGTTGATCGAGGTGGCACCGCCGGGCACCGTGGTCGACGGAGTGGGCGGCGCCAGCAGGCGCATGAACATCGCGAACTGCGCCAGATCGCTGAGCGTCCCGATCGCCGTGGTATTGAAGTTGGTGTGGTCCTCCGGTGTGGCATTGCCTCGGCAGTTTGCCGGCAGACCATTCGTCGATGACTGACCGCCGATGATGCCCATGTCTTCGCCGGGCAGCGGCCGTTCCTGCGTGAAGATCTCGTTCGTGACGCCCTGCTCGACGTTGTAGGCCTCACCGGCGAAGAGCTCCAGCGACTTGTTCTGGGCCTTCCATCCGAAACGGCTGATCGTGCCGTCGTTGCCGTTGTGGTTGAACGTGCCGGTGATGCCCTGATTGTTGTTGAAGGCGTTCTGCTGGTTGACGAGCAGAGTCTCGTCAGCGATGGTCTCGACTAATCCGAGTCCGAACGTCGGCGTGGGGATGCGGAAGATGACGTTGTTGTTGGACAGCTGAGTGGCGAAACCCGGCTGCGCGATGCTGCACGGACCCGCATCAACACGGCCGGTGATCGTGTAGAGATCTTCCACCCCGCCGTTGGGCTTGTTCTGATCGGGAACGCCATTCGTGGTGAAGAAGATGAACCGCGCCTCGCGCACCGGCCCGGTCGTGGTGATGAACGACGGCACGGTGTTCTGTGCGCCGTGCGCGGTGGCGTCGGCGACCTGAGGATTCGTGGCCGGAGCGGTTCCGCCTACGGCCGGTTGCGCGTGGCATGCCGCGCAACTCCTCGAGTTGAAGCGCGGCCCCAGTCCCTTGCCCTCCTCGCCAGCGAGCGACCCGGTGACGGAATCGATCTCCAGGAATCGGTCCTTTGCATCATTGAAGAAGTTGAGGATGGTCACGGGATTGTTGGCAGCGACGGAAGCGAGCGGCGCCCCCGCGGCCGCACCCCCGCCTCGAACACCTGGATCGGTCTGGGCAAACGCTTGAAAAGCAAATAACAGCGAAAGAAACAGCACGAACGGAACGACTCGTCGGGTGGTCATGGCACCTCCTCTAAAGGGTTGAGAGAGATACGAGGACGAGGCAAAGGCCGACGCGACCTTCGCCCTTTAACTGCCCGGGCAGGAGCGAGAGAGGGCGGACGAGTACCCCTTCTTATTTGTCACTAAATTCATTCCGAATGGTTACGCTTTAGGTAAGGAGAGACACAAATGGTGGGAAACCACACCACCAAAAATGGCAAAAAGAAAAACCCCGGACCTTGCGGCCCGGGGTGGTGGAGGGGTGATTGGTGGGGCTTTGGATTAGATCGCCGCGCGGAGAGGCGAGCGCAGGGTCAAGCGGAAACGGCTCCCGGAGGAAACGGTGAAGTCGAACTTTCCGGTGGCCGCGGCGCCGGCGATTCCGACGCCCGCGCCGATGGCGGCGCCCTTGGCCGTCGCATCACGATTGCCGCCGAGGGCCTGGCCGGCCAGCGCGCCGATGATGGCGCCGCCGGTGATGACGGTGGCGTTGTGCTTGGCGTGCGCCTTCCCTTCGCGGGCGTAGTGCGAAGTCCGCACGTCGACCACGTTTCCGTTGGCCAGCGTGATCGAGCTGAGAGAGAAGTTGAGACTGGCCGATCCGCCGATCCGTCCCGACGCTTCGACGCTGCTGATGTGGACCACGGCAGGAGCGCCCGCCCGCGCCACGGTCTGGCCGTTGATCACGATCGGTGAGGTTAACGCGGCGGGCACGGTCTGTCCGGGTCTGGCTGTGGCAGTGGAGATCGATCTCCGGAGCTTGAAATGGACCGGTGTTCCGGCCGGAACGACGATCGTGCGGGCGGCGGCCGCGCCGGCGGAGGCGAGGGCGAGCAACAGGGCGAGAGATGCTGCGGTGTGAATCTTCATCTTCATGGCGCTCGCCCTTGCAATTCTCATACAGGGAGGTGCGCCGCGCCGGTCTGATGGTAATCTCCGAGCATCACAATTCTGGAGGCATCGATGACCGATGTGATCGCGCTACTCGACCGCGAAGTGAATGAGCGCCACATGCTGAACCATCCGTTCTATCAGCGCTGGAACGCCGGCGAGCTGACCCGCGGCGAGCTCGAAGAGTACTCGCGGCAGTACTACCCGTACACGCTGGCCTTCCCGACCTTCGTGAGCGCGATGCACGCGCACACCGACGACATCGCCATCCGCCAGTACCTGCTCGAGAATCTGATCGAGGAAGAGCGCGGCCCCGAAAATCACCCCGAGCTCTGGCTCCGTTTCTGCGACGCCCTCGGCGTCGCTCGCGACGACGTGAAGGCGACGTCCGCCAACGAGGCCACGGCCGGTCTCATCGCCTCCATGCGCGCCCACGCCCGCAGCGAGAAACTC
>Ga0207689_10002211_pt1 | contig 18237 bp, 15 predicted proteins | sample KBSMisM52_FD_184312 | JGI IMG/M metagenome (GOLD analysis project Ga0207689, IMG submission 184312) | Miscanthus rhizosphere microbial communities from Kellogg Biological Station, Michigan, USA - KBS Miscanthus M5-2 (SPAdes) (version 2) | ecosystem: Host-associated > Plants > Roots >... | reverse complement strand
TTCCTTTTTTGTCGTCCAGTATGCCCCAGATGATCCCCCCGACAAGCAAACCGATCATCTGGATGTTAATGATAAACAAACCTTGGTTTGCTATTTGCGCATCATCCAATCCAAGTGATTTTAAAGACGGAATCCTGATAATGCTGAATAAGAGCAGGTCGTAGATGTCTACAAAGTAACCAAGTGCAGCAACGATCACTGGGAACGATAAAATGCCAAATTGTTTTTGATTCATTGTATCGGCAAGCTTTAAGAAATGAAATTAACTCATTGTTCTAAAAAATTCATGTCTTTACCAAATGATTCACTGGTAAACCAGGCCGCAACAAAGGCAACGGCCATCACGATGATGCCGGTCATCCAACCCCCGGTGATATAATTACCAGTTGATACCCTCAGGCCCTTAAACAATAGAATAATCAATGGTAGAAAACCACGGACCACGTTTGGAATCGAGATGGCTGCCGTAGCTCTTAAATTTGTCCCAAACTGTTCTGCCGACATTGTGATGTATAAAACGGAGAGACCCGATCCGAAACCAAGGGCAAAACATATCACGTAAAAGCTGGTTTCATCTTTATGATATAAAAAGTAAGCAGCAATAAAAATGGAGATAAGTCCATAGAAAAGAAATAACGTTTTCTTCCTGCTTTTGAGAAGATTGCTGATGATCCCTGCGCTGAGGTCGCCAAACACAAGGCCGACATATTGATACAACACTGCCTTTGCGGGATCAATTTCACCGATGCCGAACTCCCTGGCAAAATTATCTGAAAAGGTCATCAGGATGCCGATCACATACCAAACCGGCAGACCGATCAACACGCCGCGCAAGTATCTAAAAAAACGATCGCGGCTTGTAAAGAACATAAAGAAATTGCCTCGGACGATCGTTGTTTTTTTGACGGCATTGAACATGGTGCTCTCCAAAAACCTTACGCGAAGAAACAACAGGATTAAACCCAAAACACCGCCGACATAATAACAAAGTCGCCAATCATGAAACCATTGGTTGACAAAATAAGCAGTAATGGTCCCAAAAACACCGGTAGTGGCAATAATGGTGGCCCCGATACCGCGTTTTTCTTTTGGAAGAATTTCAGTTGTTAGAGTGATGCTCGCACCCAATTCACCCGCAAGACCAAAACCAGCAATAAAGCGACATATTGTGTATTGAGTAATATTTGTAACCATTCCATTCAGAATAGTTGCAATTGAATAAAGAAGTATCGAACCAAACAAAACACTTTTTCTGCCTTTCTTATCACCCATAATTCCCCAGGTGATGCCGCCAAGCAGGATGCCGATCATTTGGATACTGAGAATATTTTCTCCGGAGATAAGAATATCATTTTCCGGCAAACCGAGTGATTGCAGACTTGGCTTACGGATAATGTTAAAAAGAAGGAGATCGTATACATCGACAAAAAAACCCAAAGCACCCACAATTACAGGAAGGGAGAGAATGCCATGACGGTGCTTGTTCATAGATCACGACTGAGAAGATTCGGGATCTTCTCTTTTGCCAAAAAACAATTTGTACAACACTGGTAAGGTCGTAACCAGAATGATCCCGATCGCAATCCCTTCAATGTGATCCTGCAAGCTGAAATCAAATTTTCGTTTCACCCATGAATCGAGAAAATATCCGGAGAGCATCATGATCGCTACCCAGGAAACACTACCGATAATATTAAATAAGATAAAAACGGGGCGGCTCATTTTTACCATACCGGCTACAATTGGTGCAAACGTGCGGATGATAGGAAGATATTTAGCAAGAAAAATGGTGCCTTTGCCATATTTATCATAAAAGGCTTTTGCTCTCACCAGGTGTTTTTTTCTGAATAATAATGTCTCTTTTCGTTCATAGAGTAAAGGACCTGCTTTTCGCCCGAACCAATAGCCAACGATATTCCCCAATATAGATGCTACCATGATCATCACGATGATGGTTATGTGCGGCCAGCCAAATTGAGTAGGGGCATCCTGCGCCACACCGATAAACTTGTTAGAGATTTTATCCAGGAAAACTCCGGCGGCAAACAATAATGAGTCGCCGGGAAAAAAGAAACCTACAAACAATCCTGTTTCTGCAAAAACGACCAACAAAAGAATGTACAAACCACCATAGTCAATAATCCAGTCAATGAAGTTTTGTAAAAATCCAAGCAGATATATGTCCAATAAATGTTCCATGCTGTATAATCAGGCTTTAAGTTTATTATGAATGATCCAATGCACCTTCCCATTTGCTTACTACGCTTGTAGCCAGTGCATTCCCTACCACGTTTGTCGCTGTACGGAACATGTCGCAAAAATGATCTATTGGCAATATTAACGCAATTCCTTCTGGTGGAATTTTGAACATACTGCAGGTTGCAGTCACCACAACCAGGGACGCTCTTGGTACTCCGGCAATCCCTTTACTGGTCAACATCAGTACGAGCAACATCGTTAGTTGGGTGCCGAGGTCCATTTGAATGCCATACGCTTGTGCAATAGCCAAACTGGCAAACGTCATATACATCATACTCCCGTCAAGATTGAATGAGTAGCCCAGTGGAAGGACAAATGCCACTACTTTATCCCGACACCCAAAACGCTCAAGTTCTTCTGTCAGTTTAGGGAATACGGCTTCGCTGCTGGTCGTGCTGAATGCGACTAGCAGAGGCTGGGCGATTCGCTTTAGCAAATGCGGAACACGATGACGCAGGATCAAAAATCCCACAAGTAATAAGATGCACCATAGCAAGCCAATGCCGATTAAGAAATACAAAAGGTATTGACCGTAAAAATTAAAAACACTCAATCCCTTTGTGGCAATCACTGCGGCAATAGCTCCAAATACACCTACCGGGGCAAACCACATAACATAACTCACCATTTTTAAAATAATGTGAGATGCTGCTTCCAAAGCTTTTATTATCGGCTTTGCATATTGGTGAAGACCGGTTGCTGCAACCCCGAAGAAAATACTAAAAACGACGATCTGAAGAATTTCATTATTTGCCATTGCCTCGAACACACTCTTCGGAAAAACATGCTCAACAAATCTCGCCAATGAAAATTCCTGTGTTTTTCCAACCAGGTCTTTTGCACCTGCTGCATCAGCATTGCTAAGGTCGATGGCATGGCCCGGTTGAAATAAATTGACAAGGAACATACCCAACAATAGACTGACCAGCGAAGCACTGACGAACCAAAGTAGTGCCTTGCCGCCTACACGACCTACCGTTTTCAGATCACCCAGTTTTGCAATACCTACTACCAGCGTGCAAAATACAAGTGGTGCAATGATCATTTGTACAAGGCGAAGAAAGATAGTGGTGAGAAGCCTTATGTTATCAGAGAATTTTTTTATGGAATCCGCGGAGCTATTTTGATGGACAATGTATCCGACGATCACTCCCAGTATCATTGCAACAACAATAAATACAGTTAGCCGGTTTTTTTTTGCCATGGAAGTGTGATAATAGCGCCGAAAATCGGAAAAATATCTAAGAGCAAAAACAATTCAATGTCTAAAAATCAGTTTTATAAAAGAATTATAGCATTAATTGAATAATTCCTTTACTTTACGACCCTATTCTAAATTATAATACCTACGTATGAGTTTGTTTATCAAGAAACCACTAAAAGCGCTTTTAGCGGAAGCTTCTGACAGTGAGAAGGGGTTGAAAAAAACCCTTGGACCGTGGTCCCTGGTTGCGTTAGGAATAGGAGCCGTTATTGGTGCAGGATTATTCTCAATTACGGGAGGTGCGGCTGCAAACAATGCAGGACCAGCTATCACGATCTCATTTGTAGTGGCAGGTATTGGATGTGCCTTTGCAGGTTTATGTTATGCTGAATTTGCTTCGATGATTCCTATTGCAGGAAGCGCCTATACTTACTCATATGCTACCATGGGAGAGTTCATTGCATGGATTATCGGCTGGGACCTTGTTCTTGAATATGCGGTAGGCGCGGCTACTGTCAGCATTAGTTGGAGCCGTTATTTTGGAAGATTTATGGAAGGGTTTGGTGTGCATATGCCCGCCAATATGATGGGTGGGCCATGGGACGGCGGCATAGTCAACATACCTGCGGTGTTTATTGTGGTTTTAATGAGCTTGCTTTTAATAAGAGGTACCAGTGGGAGTGCTAAGGTGAATGCATTCATCGTAGCATTAAAAGTTAGTGTTGTTCTGGTTTTCATTTTCCTGGGCTGGGGCTACATTCATCAAAGTAACTATAATCCATATATTCCCGACAATACGGGCAAGTTCGGCGAGTTTGGATTCAGCGGAATTATCCGTGCTGCGGCTATTGTATTTTTTGCTTATATCGGTTTTGACGCTGTGTCAACGGCAGCACAGGAAACGAAAAACCCAAAGAGAGATATGCCTATTGGCATCCTTGGATCACTGGCCGTGTGTACCATCTTATATATTTTGTTTGCTTACGTGATGACTGGGGTTACTAATTATCAAACCTTCAGGGGTAAAGATGGAATTGCACCTGTAGCCGTGGCTATTGATCATATGGGAAAAGTGGGAGCTGATGGATTAACTCATCCTGACTATCCGTGGTTAAACCGTGCAATCATCGTTGCGATCCTTGCCGGTTATTCCTCAGTGATACTTGTAATGTTGTTAGGACAATCAAGAGTATTCTTCAGCATGAGCAAAGATGGATTACTACCAAAAATATTTTCATCGGTGCATCCTAAATTCAGAACACCTGCCAAAAGCAATACATTATTCCTTGTATTTGTAAGTTTATTTGCTGCTTTTGTTCCTGCAAGAGTAGTGGGGGAAATGACAAGTATTGGAACTTTATTCGCTTTTATCCTGGTTTGTATAGGAGTGCTGGTGTTACGAAAAAAGATGCCGAATGCTCCAAGAGCATTCAGAACTCCTTTGGTTCCCGTCGTCCCGGTACTCGGAATCGGAACCTGTTTGTTTATGATGGTTTTTTTGCCGGGTGACACCTGGATACGGTTAATTGTATGGTTAATCATCGGACTGGTGATCTATTTTGGGTACAGTCGTCATCATAGTAAACTCAGACAAGGTGAGCTTGTAGTCCCGGTGGATCCGGATCGACCAAAAGAGCCGTTTGAGCAAGTGAAATAACAAATTGACCATTTAAAAAATAGCCTCGCAAAACCAGCGGGGCTTTTTATTGAATACTTATCTTGCATGCTTCAACATATTTTAAAACAGATCGAGAATGAAAAAATTTTTCTTTGCATTTACTTTTTTAGTGAGTTGTTTGTCGGCCGCGTCGCAAACAAAAACTACCAAAGACGTTTTGTTGGACACATTGTGTAAATGCATCACTGCTAAAAAGGATGAACTAAAGAACGCTTCGCCAAATGATATTCAAAAAGAAGTGATGAGTTGCTTTATGAGTGACGGCCTGGAATTGTTGATGAAGTATGCCCAGGAGAAAAAAGTCACTATGACCGATCAGCAAGCGATGCAAAAATTGGGGAATGAAATAGGAATGGAGCTTGCAAAAAAATGTCCTGCCATGATGCAACTGGCAATCAATTCAGCGATTGCCGACACCAGTGAAGGTTCAGGTATTTCCAAAATAGTTAGTGAAGGAGAAACATCAGAAACACAAGGGACAATCGTTAGCCTGAATACGACCGAGTTTCCCGCCAGCATTCAATTAAAACAAAAAAGCGGAGCAGTAAAGAAAGTATATCTCGTGTCGCAGTTTTACACTGATGATGATAATTTCTACAACACCAGTTATCTACCGGGTAAAAAAGTGGTTGCAGAAATAAGCTCGCAAAAAATTTTCATACCTTCCAAAAAGAAGTTTGTTACGCTTGATGTGGTTGTGAAACTGAATCATCAGTAATGGAACTCGTGCTCGATAATGACGCAGGTTAAGATTTCAATGGTATATCAATTCCGGTCGTCTGGCACATATCGCCTGGATGTCGGATCAACCGGTTAGCTATCGGGTCTTGCATGACGTAAGGGAGACATTGAATGGGACCCTGGTCGTGTTTTTCATTTGCGTTCATTGCTGTAAATTCGCAGCCCGGCCTCACCCTCTTATCCCTCTTCTGAAGGAAAGGGAGGCCAGACAGGGAATTTCTTTGCAGCTTTTGCGGTGACCCTTCAACAATTAAAATGAAGTTGACTTAATGACTATAATTCATGGGAAGAATTTTTGAGGTTAGAAAAGCAACTATGTTTGCGCGATGGGACAGGATGGCAAAGCAATTCACCCGCATCGGGAAGGAAATCGCTATTGCTGTAAAAGCGGGTGGGCCCGATCCGAATACTAATCCTGCTCTTCGTCGTTGTTTTCAGAATGCCAAGGCGGTGAATATGCCAAAAGATCGTGTTGAAGCGGCGATCAAGCGGGCGATGGGAAAGGAGATGGAAAATTTTGAAGAGATCCTGTATGAAGGCTACGGTCCGCATGGCGTTGCAATACTCGTCGAAACTGCCACCGATAATCACGTAAGAACCGTGGCCAACATAAAATCTCATTTCAACAAAGGAGGCGGTGCATTGGGCAATAGTGGCAGCGTCGCATTTCAATTCAAAAAAATGGGAGTGTTCAAGCTGAAGCCTGAAGGATTGAATGCCGAAGAACTTGAATTCGATCTCATTGACCATGGGCTCGAAGAAATGGGAGAGGGCGCAGGCGAAAACGGAGAATCTATTTTAGTACTGCGCTGTGCTTTCAACGATTTCGGTAAAATGCAGAAAGCTCTGGAAGAAAAAAATATTACTCCAGTCAGTGCGGAAGTGGAATGGATCCCAACCACTACCGTTCCCCTGGATGATTCCCAGGCAGAGGAAGTAAGTAAACTAGTTGAACGGCTGGAACAAGATGATGATGTGCAGAAAGTATTTCACAACATGGGATAAGCTTATCGCAGTCGTAACTATTTTTCGAGAAATTTTTTTAAATTATCAAGACCCTGCTGCAATTGAGGGTGATAAACTCTTTCAAACAAGAAACTGGAAAATTTTTCCCAGGGATACCATTGTAAATGAAAGTCCATATACCACTGTATAGTTACTGAATTTACCTGTGGATTCGCTGCCACCAGCCAGCCGGTTTGGATTATTTTATTCGGCAAAATATATTCAGCTGTCACCTCATCATCTTTCTTCTCTCTGATAATGAGATATCGCTTCTTGTGTTCATCCAATACAAATCCCTTTATGACAGCGCTTTCGTAAAAAAATTTTAACGAGTCCGCACCTGGATACCAGTTTTTCCAATTTGAGACGTTGCTGACCTGGTTCATCACGGAATCTTTTGATGAGTTGATTTGAATGGCTTTGTATATTCTTACATGAGAGGGAATGAAAAGAGAAATAATGGTAGTGATAAAAAAGATCACTATAAGACTTATTATAATAAATCGGAAAATCCGCATGAACGCACAAATCGTTTAGTGAATAATAAAGATCATTCCCACCTGAAAACCCAAATGGCAAAGGCATGAATGACAATACCCCAAGCACCTAAAATACCGATCTGTTTCCAGCAGTCATTGAGATGTAAGCCCTCAAAGGCCACTTTACGCAAAGCATCGTTTAGAGCAGTCAAAGGCAATGCTTCGATCAGCCAGTGTATGCTTTGCGGCAAAACCGTTTTTGGAAAAAAAGTACCGGATAAAAAATATTGAGGAAACATAAAAAGGTTGGCATAAATCGGAATCACATTTTGATTTTTTGACACCGAGCTTATAAAAAACCCGAAACCCATGAATACGACCAGAGCAAGAGTACTTAATATCAATAACTCAAGAAAAGTGATAAACCCATTGGCTAGAGTAAAATCGTAAGCATACTTTCCAAAAAGTATCAAAACAATAACGATAAGCAGGTTAAAAAACACGCGACCGAGGCTTTCCCCAAGTACAATATTGGCTTTGGTGACCGGTGAAGCATACATTCGTTTTAAAACCAGCGTTTCCCTCAAGGCAAAAAACAAGAAGGCTACCCCGAAGACAGCAGAACCGATCAGTGAAAAGCCGATCATGCCGGGTAGATAAAAATCGATTCGTTTATAAACACGACCCTGTATCTGCTGATTAGATATTGTGGCAATTTTTTCAACAGGATGCTCCTGTTGACTTAATTCGTTGATCATCCCATTTAAAACTGACTGCAATTGTGGTAATTCCCTCTGGCTGGCTGATGAGGATTTTATGTTTAGATCATATTTTCCTGAAGTTTTTTGAACACTTAGTATTGCCGAGAGTCGTCCTTTTTTTAACCGGTCTTCAATTTCCCCCTCGGTTCCCTTTTCAACATTAAAAATGGGCGCATGGGTAATAGCCTGGTAAATGATATTTGTACTATCTGAGTTTTTGTCCATTGCAACATCAAAGGAAATTCCACCCCCACCGCCAAGCGATCCAAAAATAATTATCAGCACGATAGGGAAAAACAAACTAAAAAACGTTGAAGAGGGGCTTTTGAAGATCGATTTGAAACTAGCTTTTGTAATTGCGAACAATGCCCTTCGCTGGTTATATCGTTGTGCCATTATTTGCGGTTGATGTGCAAATGTAAGTCTTCACAAACAGGAAAGAAATTTCACCCTATTGGTTTCTTATTGCCAAGTCGCCCTTATGGGGATAGAAGGCATCAATGTATAAAGAATTCAAAGGGCAAACGTGTTTGAGTAGTGTTTGTCATTTGCCTTATCCGAATTAATTCATTATAAATTTTGAAATTTTCTTTTCCTAACTCTGCTTTCATCTTCGAAGAATAATTGTCTGATGATGAACCCAGGATCCGGTCAAAGATATTTTGCGGCGCCGGAAACTCTCTTAGTCTATAATCGCTGGTCTTCGCCAGTCGTGCTGCACAATCGATAGCATCCTGCAGTCCACCAAACCGGTCTATCAATCCGTTTGTGATCGCGTCATTTCCGATCCACACCCTTCCCTGGGCAATTGTTTCAACATAGGCGGTGTCTTTTTTTCTTCCATCGGCTACGCGTTTTTTAAATTGTTGATAGGTCATTTCAATACTATGTTGGATCATTTTCTTTTCATCTTCGCTTAGCGGATGAAAGATACCTGCATCTGCATATTCACCGGTCTTTACTCCATCGAACGTAACTCCTAACTTATTTTTGAAAAATAGTTCCATGTTGGGAATGATACCAAACACGCCAATGGAGCCAGTGATCGTATTCGGCTCGGCGAAAATGCTGTCAGCGGCACAGGAAATATAATAACCGCCCGATGCAGCCACGTCACCAAAACTTACAACTACTGGTTTCTCCTGTTTGGCTAAGGATAATTCCCGCCAGATATTGTCACTCGCCAATGAACTTCCTCCTCCCGAGTTGACCCTGAATACGATCGCTTTGATCGTCTTGTCCAGTCTTGCCTTTCGAATAAGCTTCATATAGTTTTCGCTTGCAATAATTCCGCGTTGATCTGTGCTACCATCTATAATATCTCCTTGCGCGTAGATCAGGGCAATGTGATCTTTTCCTGATCTTTTGAATCCACCTGCCTTTGCATATTTATTGACGGAAATGAAATTGATTTTATCATATTTTCCCAATTTCAGCCTGCTCTTTACGTCGTCCTTTACCTGGTCATCGTATTTTAAGCCATCAACGAGTTTATTTTCAAGAGCATCCTGTGCCGTTTGAATTTTTCCTTCATTGGCGAGCCGATGGAGAGTCGCGGTATCAATATTCCGCGATGTAGATGCTTTGGCTAAAAACTGGTTGTAAAGAGAGTTCAACCAGACTGTTGTTTGCAATTTATTTTCTGGTGTCATTTTATCGGTCCGGAACGGTTCGGTTGCACTCTTAAATTTGCCCGCATAAAATATTTCCGGTTGAATCTCCAGTTTGTCCAGCGTTCCTTTCAAAAAAACATAATCAACATTAAAGCCTACCCATTCCAGCATCCCGCTTGGATTCAGATATATTTTGTCTGCGACATCGGCAACATAATAGGCCTTTTGTGAGATAATGTCACCTGAGGCTATAATGAATTTTTTACTTGCCTTAAAATTGACCAGTGCATTCCTGATTTCCTCGCTATTGGCGAAACCATTTGGATTCGAATTGGCAATAATGTGGATACCAACTATGTTTTTATCTTCTTTCGCTTTATTGATCAGCCTCACCACATCGTATAAGCCCGGTACGTCCATCGCATCATTACTGCTGAAACCTGATAAAGGACTTTCAACCTGTTGCTCTTTAAAGTCCTGACTAAGATCCAGCACCAGCACGGATTTAGCCTCAACCCGCGGTTTTTCCTTTGAAGCAAGACCAGCAATCCAACCGATGAACAAAAAGAACACGATCAGCGAAAAGACTACGAGTGACAGTAGGGAAGCAAAGAATATTTTAAAGAAACTTTTCATGATAAGAAATTTCAGTAGGTAAAAATAAGGTTTTCTTCTCCCGGCAGTTGAGAGAATGGGATTTGATATTTTTCATTTAGGTTTGATAATATGAATAAGGCTTATTTACTGAGCGGTGGTAATATAGGAAACAGGGAAGAAAATTTAAGAATCGCAAGAGAAAAGGTGGAACAATATTGTGGGAGAGTAACCCGATCGTCTTCTTTATACGAGACGGCAGCCTGGGGTAAAACAGATCAACCCACATTTCTTAACCAGGCTCTTGAAGTAGAGACGCAACTAGATGCAGAGCATTTGATAATGCAGGTATTGGAAATAGAAAAATCCATGGGCCGCGAGAGGAAAGAAAAGTACGGCCCACGCATCATTGATATCGACATTTTGCTGTTTAATCGTGAACAGTATGATCTTCGTTTCCTAAAAGTCCCACACCCGGAAATGCAAAATCGTCGGTTTGTATTGACACCCCTTGCTGAGATCGCCGCCGATCTGGAACATCCTGTTTTAAAAAAATCAATTGGTCAATTATTGAAGGAATGCACAGATAAACTAGAGGTGAAGAAATATATCAGCCATTTGTGATTGTATTCTTATTTTTTCCACAACCGGCCCAAATAAAATTTTTTTGTTAGTCATTTAATTTATTTTGTGTCGTCTGATTGCTCACTAACTGATGATTAATATCCAACAACGTCGGCACCCACATGAATTATCATTTTATTACTATCGAAGGGAATATAGGAGCTGGAAAAACTACATTGGCTCACTTGCTCGCCCGTCATTTCAATGCAAGGCTTGTGCTGGAAGAATTTGCTGACAATCCTTTTCTATCTAAATTTTACGAAAACCCGCATCAGTTTGCATTCCCACTGGAGCTATTCTTTATGGCGGAACGTTTTAAGCAACTCAAAGAGTTGATACAGCAAAAGGACCTTTTTCAGAGCATAACCGTTTGTGACTATCTTTTTACCAAATGTCTTTTGTTTGCTAAGGTTACCTTACCCGATGACGAGTTTCGTTTATATCAACGGCTATTTGACATCATCCTCCAGCAGCTGATTCAACCCGACATCCTGATCTATTTACATGCTCCTGTTTCCAAGCTGCAGGCAAATATTAAGAAACGCAATCGCCCTTACGAACAAAATATCTCTGACCAATATCTGTTCAGTATCCAGGAAACCTATACTAATTATATTAAACATCATAGCGTCAAGACTATTTTTGTCGATGCTTCAAATGCCGATTTTTTAGGTAACGAAAAGCATTTAAAGGTCATTACTGATGCATTAGAAAAGGATTACGATGAAGGACAACATTATTTCTCTCTGCCATAATCTGCGTCGCAAGTTTTAATTTTGTACCTGATGTTCAATTTACATTAAGCTCATTGCGGCTTGTCCCGATTTCAATGTCTGTGCAAATTCGCAGCGGTAATTTTTACACATGTCAAGTACAACAAGGGATCCATTCGCGGCAGTCCGGATCAGAGAATTCAAAAACTTAGTGCTGGGAAGATTTGTCTTCATTATCGCCTTGCGCATGATGACCACACTGGTTGGTTGGTGGATATACCAGTTAACGAATGCAGCCTTCGCTATCGGGTTGGTGGGTTTATCGGAAGTAATACCTGCTGTCTCATTTGCCCTGTACGCAGGGCATGTCATTGACATAAGCGAGAAAAGATGGATGCTTTTACGGGGCGTTCTTCTATATTTCGTCGCCGCAAGTACTCTACTTCTATTATCTACTGGGTTCACCAAAGAGCATTTAACTGATCATTCGATCGCCATTTGTATTTACGCCGTTATTTTTTGTACAGGGATCATTCGTTCCTTTACCGGCCCTGTATTTAATGTGATCCTTGCCCAGATCGTTCCAAAAAATGTTTTGCAAAATGCTACTACCTGGAACCAGGGTGCCTGGCTTTCTGCATCGGTGACGGGTCATGCACTGGGCGGTTTATTGATCGCTTACTTTGGAATTACGGGGGCATTGACGGCAATAGTAACCGCCATCTTTGTTGCATTCTTAATCTTATTGTCAGGGCTTAAGCAGAAACCACCGTTGAACGAAAGAGGAGAGAAGCGAACATGGGACAGCGTGAAAGAAGGATTGAGATTTGTTTTCAGGACCAAAGAATTGTTAGGAGCTCTTTCACTTGATCTGTTTGCTGTGTTATTTGGCGGGGCCGTGGCAATGGTTCCGGTTTACGCAAGAACCATTTTGCATGTTGGTGCAATTGGTTATGGATGGCTCAATGCTGCTTCCGATATGGGTTCGATTTGTGTGGTGATATTGTTGACTATATTCCCTTTGCAAAGCAAGCAAGGGAAAAAGTTGCTCTTTGTCGTGGCGGGTTTTGGCCTTTGTATCATCATCTTCGGACTGTCAAAAATTTACCTGGTCTCATTTTTTGCATTAATGATCAGCGGCGTGCTTGATGGAGTGAGCGTGGTAGTCAGGGGAACGATCACGCAATTAAAAACCCCCGACAACATGCGTGGGCGTGTGCTCAGCGTCAATAGCATGTTCATTAATTCCAGCAATGAATTGGGACAATTTGAAAGTGGCCTTGCGGCGCATGTATTGGGTAATGTGCCATCGGTGGTGTTTGGAGGCTGTATGACCTTGCTCGTTGTAATTATTACATGGTTCAAAGCTCCCAGTTTACGTAAATTAGAGTATTAAACGAGTTCCAGAAGTTTCAAAGGTTTCAAAAGTTCCAAAGGTGGAAGCATCTTAAGACTTATTTTAACTTCTGGAACTTTTTGAACAACTAGTACTCTTTAAACTAAGTTTATGAATCGTCGAAATTTTCTTCATTCATCCGCGCTCACTCTTGGAGCGTTAACTCTTGCCCAACAAAAAATCTTTGCAACCATGTTTGATGAGCCCTGGAAAATAAAAATGCTTCGGAATGATATTGGCGTTTTTACTGAGAAAGGCGGCACCATCGCCTTCCTGCTGTCCAAAAAGGGAATTGTCGTGGTAGACTCTCAATTTCCTGAGCAATCGCAGCACCTCATTGATGAATTAAAGAAACAGAGTGACCAGCCCTTTGAGCTTCTCATTAATACACATCACCACGGCGATCATACAGCAGGTAATATTTCGTTCAAAGGAGTCGTGAAACATGTGTTGGCTCATGAGAATTCATTGAAGAATCAAAAGAATGTCGCAGTGGCCCAAAAAACGGAAGACAAACAATTATATCCTGATCAAACTTTCGGAGAAACATGGTGTGATAAGATCGGGAAGGAAAAAATCTGTCTACATTATCACGGTACAGGACACACCGACGGAGACTCGATCATTCATTTTGAGCATGCCAATATTGTTCACATGGGTGATCTTATGTTCAATCGCAGACATCCTTTTGTGGACAGAAGTGCCGGAGCCAGCATAAAAAACTGGATCGCCGTGTTGGACAAAACATCCAGCCAATTCAGTAATGATACCGTTTTTGTTTTTGGCCATGCAGCTGATGGTTATGAAGTCACGGGAACAAGGGATGATTTGAAGGCATTCGGTGAATACCTTGGTAAGGTGTTGAATTTTGTTGATGGAGAGATCAAAGCAGGCAAGACAAAGGATGAGGTTTTAAAAACGACTGAATTGCCATTTGAAACACAATGGAAAGGCGACGGTTTACAAAGACCATTGCAGGCTGCATATGAAGAGCTGACTGCGAAATGATCAGGCTTTTTGCTTTTCCGCTCCGATTAGTTTTTCCAATACATAATAAGTGATTGGGCAGAACGTGGAATTCTTTAGCGTCAACGGTTGGCGTTTAATAAAGACATCTTCGTCGGTATAAGGAAATCGTTGACAGTCGGAGGGCCGCTGTTCATAAATACGGCAGAAGTTATCTGGTCCCAAAAAGGGGCATGGAGTTGATCTTACCACAAAGTCTCCATCTTCGTCCACCTTCAAATAAGTATCGATAAAGTCACTCTCCCGCATTTTCAGATGCTTACTTATCCGTTTTATATCTGGTGTTTTAAACCTGGGTGAATAATTTTTACAGCAATTGGCACATTGCAGGCAATCAATTTTTGAAAATGCTTCCTCGTGCAGACTGGGTAATTGTTCCAACACGTCGTTTTTGTTGGCCTTTTGCAGGTATTGCTTATAAACCTTTTGGCGATCAGCGGATTTTTTCTCCCAGTTGGACAATAAATCTTTGTTCATAAAGGTTTAACAATAGAAGTCGGGCAAGGTACATAAGATTTGAAAAGCTGCCTTATTTTTACCGTTAATATGCAACCCGTCTACGAACAACTGCTGGTTCTCGTTTCTACGCCATTATACATTATAATTATCGGGCTTGAATTACTTTTAAGCAACTATGGGCATAAAAAGGCTTATACATGGAAAGACACGGCGGCCAATATATATCTCATGTTGCTGAATGCCTGTCTCGATCTTTTTGTACGGGGTGCCTACTTGTTGGTGTTAACCTGGTTTTTTCATTACCATGTTTTTTCGTTTACAAATATTATTGTCTATTGGATCATGCTCCTGGTGTTTGAAGATTTTCTTTATTACTGGCTACATCGGTTTGATCATGAAGTACGATTGTTCTGGGCTGTACATGTAACCCATCATTCTTCTCAACAACTTAATTTTTCAGTTGGCTTTCGTTCTTCCGTGTTTCAACCACTTTACCGGTTCATTTATTTTATTCCGCTGGCTTTGCTTGGGTTCAAACCCCTGGATATTGTTTTCATCTACTCCGCTACTCAGATTTGGGGAATATTTGTCCATACCGAACTTATTAGTAAAATGGGATGGCTTGAACACATCCTCGTCACTCCGTCACATCACCGTGTGCACCATGCCTCCAATCCAAAATATCTTGATATGAACATGGGTATGTTTCTTATCATCTGGGACAAGGTATTCGGAACGTTTCAACCAGAACTTCCGGCTGAAGAATATCAACCCTTAAAATATGGACTGACAAAGCCCCTGGACAAAGAGACGCCGGTCAGTATCGTTTTTCATGAATGGAGCAGTCTTCGCAATGACCTTTTGCGACGGGATATTGGTTGGAAAGAGAAACTGTTTTATGTCTTTGGTCCTCCGGGCTGGAGTCATGACGGAAGCCGAAAAACCAGCAAGGAGCTCAGACAAGCTGAGGGCGGCGAGGTAGACGCTGTTAGTGAGGATGGGGGTCAGGTAGTTTTTCGTCAGTCATGAGTGGTGAGTGGTGCGTAGTGAATAATAAGCAATCGTTATTCAGTACGGTAGCGATTACTGACTCTGACTCCAACGGAACTGGCGATTGCAACTTTCAACTCGTTGCTAGTTACTCACGATTGAGGATTCACGTTTCACGAATTCATTTTTCTCCTTTTCAGCCCGTAACTTTGCGCTTTTCCTTGATTAAAATCATTTCAAGCGACAATGAATCTATTCGAGCAGCAATCCAATGAATTCGTACCCAGACATATTGGTACAATAGGGCAGGAATCGGAAATGTTGAAGACGATCGGCGTAGGGAGTCTTGAGGAGCTTATTGATAAGACGATCCCTTCTTCCATCCGCACCCGCTCACGTTTAAATTTACCGGAAGCCATCAGTGAAGCTGAGTTACTTTCAGAACTGAAAAATATCTCGCTGCATAACAAAACCTTCCGTACTTATGTCGGCCAGGGATATTATGACACGATTGTGCCATCGGTCATCCTTCGAAATGTTTTTGAGAATCCCGGATGGTATACACAGTACACACCATACCAGGCAGAAATTTCACAGGGGCGACTGGAAAGTCTGCTGAATTTTCAAACGATGGTAAGTGATCTCACCGGCCTTCCGATTGCCAACGCTTCTTTGCTTGACGAGGCAACGGCCGCAGCCGAGGCGATGAACATGTTCTTTCACCAGGTAAACAAAACAGAAGAAATAAGATCTCCGAAATTCTTTGTTGATAATGAATTGTTCCCTCAAACGAAAGACGTGATTGTAACAAGAGCAATACCTCTTGGGATTAACATTGTTTTTGGTGACTATAAGAAGGTGAAGATCGATAACACATTTTTTGGAGCGATTGTCCAGTATCCAAATAATCTTGGTTCGATTGAAGATTATCGTGCTTTCATCAATACAGTTCACGAGGCTGGTGGTTTCGTAGCAATGGCAACCGATCTGCTTGCTTTAACTCTGTTAACACCCCCGGGTGAAATAGGTGCTGATGCGGCGATTGGCTCTGCCCAGCGATTTGGTGTACCACTTGGTTACGGCGGACCACACGCTGCATTCTTTTCCGCAAAAGAAGATTTTAAAAGAGCAATGCCCGGACGCATCATTGGCGTAAGTGTTGATGCACAAAATAATCGTGCACTTCGTATGGCCTTGCAGACAAGAGAACAGCATATCAAAAGAGAGAAGGCGACTTCAAACATTTGTACAGCTCAGGCATTGCTGGCAAATATGGCGGCTATGTATGCTGTATTTCACGGCCCTCAGGGATTAAAGAATATTGCGAAACGTGTTGCCCTGCTTACACAGATCGTTGCCGATGGGATCCAGGAAAGAGGTTTTGAATTAGTCTCAGAAAACTTCTTTGATACAATTGTTGTCAAGCTAAAGGATATACAACCACTCAAAGAGAAGGCAGAACGTCAGCGGATCAATTTGCGATACCTTGACGATACACATATCGGTATTTCACTCGATGAAACGGTTGTACTGGATGATCTCTATGATCTTATCAATTGTTTTGAAAATGATGTTGACCCGGTTGGGTTTTCAATAAATGAGGATGACGAATTAGAGCACATACCTTCCTTTGCGGTTCGTACATCTCCGTTTTTGACTCACCCTGTGTTTAATATCCACCATAGCGAAACGCAGATGATGCGTTATATCAAGCAACTGGAAAATAAAGATCTTTCCCTCAATACATCAATGATCTCTCTCGGCAGCTGTACAATGAAATTGAATGCAGCCAGTGAAATGATCCCGTTAAGCTGGATCCACTGGAGCCGGATGCATCCTTTTGTTCCCACAGGACAGACGAAAGGATACAAACAGATCGTTGAGGAACTGTCTGACTATTTGAATGCAATCACGGGCTTTGATGCCTGTAGTCTGCAACCGAACAGCGGGGCACAGGGAGAATTTGCAGGTCTGCTAACGATCCGCAATTACCATTTGGCAAATGGTGATGCAACCCGCAATATTATACTAATCCCCATCTCGGCTCATGGCACTAATCCCGCTTCTGCTGTTATGGCGGGGATGAAGGTGGTAGTTGTTAAGGCACTGGAAAATGGTTACATCGATGTAGCTGATTTTAAAGCAAAGGCAGAACAATACAGTACAAACCTTGCTGGCACAATGATCACCTATCCGAGTACCTACGGCATTTTTGAAGAAGAGATTAAGTTGATCTGCGATATTGTTCATCAATACGGAGGACAAGTCTACATGGATGGGGCAAACATGAATGCGCAATCAGGATTGACTTCTCCGGCTACCATTGGCGCGGACTTGTGCCATTTAAATTTGCACAAAACGTTTTCCATTCCACATGGAGGTGGTGGCCCTGGCATGGGACCGATCTGCGTAAAAAAACATTTGGCGCCTTACTTACCCAGTCATTCGTCAAACGTCAACCGTGAAACGGCAAAAGAAAATAATCACGATTCACGTCCCGAGAGCCATCGGGACACGTCTCACGGTGCCGTTTCCGCCGCACCTTACGGAAGTGCATCCATTCTTTTGATCAGTTATTCATACATCCGTCTCCTGGGTAGTGATGGCGTTAGAAAGGCAACGGAATATGCAATACTTAATGCCAATTATATGAAGGCGAGGCTGGAAAACGACTTTGATATTTTGTATACTGGTC
>Ga0207689_10002210_pt1 | contig 18240 bp, 29 predicted proteins | sample KBSMisM52_FD_184312 | JGI IMG/M metagenome (GOLD analysis project Ga0207689, IMG submission 184312) | Miscanthus rhizosphere microbial communities from Kellogg Biological Station, Michigan, USA - KBS Miscanthus M5-2 (SPAdes) (version 2) | ecosystem: Host-associated > Plants > Roots >... | reverse complement strand
TCGGTAGCGTTCAATGCGGTATGCCGAAACGGGTTGACGGGGTGGACACATGCACGGGCCGCGCGCTCAGTCTGTTCGCCAGAAGGCCTAACCAGTTGCCGGGCCTTGACCCCAACCAGGCAGTTGGCGGGCCTGCTTCATCCAGGCGGTGAGTCGAGCTTCGTCGATTGGCTCATTCTCGTGGATGTCGAGGTAACGAACTTCCCGTTGCGTTGACTTGCCCGGGGGTGGAGGACGCAATGATGCGCCACTGAAGAAAGCCACCTTGACGTACTTCGTGAAGCAATGAAAGCTCAGGAACCAGCCTTGGCCCTCGATTCCATAGAAAGGCGAGTTCCACTTGACAGCTTTGCGCACGTCGGGGACGGTGCGCACGATGAGCGCATCGATGCGGCGCCCGACGTCGCGTTTCCACCCCGGCATGGCGGAGATATAAGCCTGCACGGGAGCGTTGCCGTTGGCCTTCGCGATCTGCGGGTTGCCGCCTGCGAGGAGTGCGGGCTTAGCGCCGCGCTTGGCGGCGACTTTCGTGGCACGTGGCGCGGTCGCAGCGGGCACGATGGAAGGCTTCACTCGATCATGCCGAAGCGCTTCATTGCTTCTGCGAAGCTACGCGCCAACGGCCGTTGTGTTGCCTGATTGTGGCTACGCAGAGCCAGTGTGCCAGCCCACACCCCGGGGTGCCGGGTCCTTTGCGATGATGACCAAGCGCCGGGTTCACCGACCGGAGTTCGGCGACGACACCTTCCTGGATGCGGGCAAACACGGTCATGCCCGCGGTATTCGGCATCGGCTGAGCGGGGCTCTCCGTGTACCGGATGCAGACGAAGTACTTGTCCAAAGGCCCGTTCAGCGACAGATGCATGCACTCGCCGACCACCAGTTCGTTGCCGGCGCAGTCGATGGCGACGCCTGGTTGAACGGTGATCGTGGTGTTGTCGGCGACAGAAACGCTCAGGCCTGAAACGACTCCCCACCCATGCAGGTAGCGGTTATGCCTGCGATGGCGTTCGAGGTGATAAGTCTGTTCCAGCGACAGATCTTCAGCGGCAAGGAGCTTGCCGTCGAAGAAGTTGACGCGTTCAAGAGGAACTGCGTTCGACATACGACGACCTCATGGAGATGCCTCGGCATTGGCCAGTCCGAACTTCTTCGGGCTAGTGCCGAACGCGCAATGCGCGAGTATAAGCACGGCCGCCAGGCCCGGGAACCGCCCGACCTCGAGCATCCAGCGAAGACGCATGCGCGCCTATAATTCCTATCACGAAGTGCACCCCTACGATCAGTGATAGGAGACCCCCGTGCGCACGATACCGAGAGGAGCGCAAGGTTCTTTCGCCATCGACGTCACGCCTGAGCGGTTGGCCAACCGATTCAAGGACGCAACGCTTCCTCCAGTGCTGGCGACGCCAGTCATGATCATGGCGATGGAGAACGCGGCGCTCAATGCCATCAAGCCGTACTTCGAGGCTGGTGAAAGCGCAGTGGGCACGCGGGTCGACGTGCGTCACCTTGGGGCCACTCCCGTGGGCCGGCGCATCGTCGCGTTTGCCGAAGTCACCGGCGTTGTGGATAAGCACATTGAGTTTCAGGTGCGCGCGATGGATGGAGACGAGGAAATCGGCCGAGGCACGCACGAGCGAGTCGTCATCGACCTCGCCAAGTTCTCCAGGCGTCTGGCCGCCAAATACGCCAACGATGCGGAATGACAATGAGCAAGCCGCCGTCCGACATTCCCCCTCCCGCTTCGAGCAGTTCCGACGTTTTCTCGGATGCTGTCTCCCCCGGCAGGCGCGACTTTTTGAAGTTGACCGCTGCGGCCGGTGCGACGTTCCTGGGTGGCTGCCTCAACGACGACGACGACCCGCAGCAGGAGCTCGGCGCCACCGCGGCATCGATCGCGAAGTTCGATCACATGGTCGTGGTCATGTTCGAGAACCGCTCGTTCGACGGCCTGCTCGGCTATTGCTACCAGGCCACGGATCCACCGCCCCGCAACCAGACGTTCAATGGACTCGCAGGCAAGGAGTACCGCAATCCGGTACCGGCGTACATCAACGACGGCAACGCCGACGTCGCGACGCGGATAAGTCCTGGCACCGAGGCCGACATGCAGAACCCGAATCCCGATCCGGGCGAGGAGTATCAGCATGTCAACACCGCGCTGTTCAGCATCGTCAACCCGATCACCAACCAGTTTCTCGATGCGGGCGCGATGCTGTCCCCGTACAACGCACCCCCGTCCGGAACGGCGGCGACGATGCAGGGTTTCGTCTGGGACTATTGCAACAACTTCGTCTCGCTCAACAAGCGCAACCCGACGTTCGAAGAATATCGGGTGATCATGGACAGCTTCAGTCCGGAGCAGCTGCCCGTGATCAACGGGCTTGCGAAAGGGTTTGCAGTCTACGACGCGTGGCTCTGCTCGGTGCCGACGCAGACGCTTCCCAACCGGTCCTTCTTCCACGCGTCGAGCTCATCCGGCTTCGTGGTGAACCAGGGGCAAGGGGGATACGGGAAGTGGCCGCTCTCGAACAACGCGCCGACCATCTTCAACCGACTGTCCGATGCCGGAAAGACCTGGCGCGTCTATTACGATGCAACGCAGATCGTGCCGATGACCGCGCTGATCCACGGCTCGATGCTGGATCAGTATTGGGACAAAAACTTCTACACGATGGACGAGTTCTACCAGGACGTCGCCAACGGGACACTACCGGCGTACGCGTTCGTCGAGCCGCGCAGCCTCTACAACAACAACGACTACCATCCGCCGGCGCCCTTGGCCCCGAACGTTCCAATCGGCGGCTGGTCGGACGTCCGCGCCGGGGATTTGCTGGCGCACGACATCTACACCGCCGTCAAGGCGAGCGTAACGATTACGGGGTCGAACGCGCTCAATACGCTGCTGCTCGTCACATTCGACGAGCATGGCAACTGCTTCGACCATGTGGCGCCACCGACGGCCACGACACCGCAAAATCCCCAGCCCGAGGGTGAGTTGAACTTTTTCTTCGATCGCCTTGGCGTGCGTGTCCCCACGATCCTGATCTCTGCATACACGGAGGCGGGCTCGGTCATCAATCGACCGATCCATCATGGCGCCGTCGTGCGCACCCTGTGCACAAAGTACAACCTCGCGCCCCTTACCGACCGGGACCACTTTGCGCCGGATCTGTCGGACGCGATCACGCTGGACGAGCCGCGCAGTCCCTCGACCTGGCCCACGCCGATTCCGCGCATTGTCCCGCCGCCTCCGCCCGGGCTCGAGCAACGCCCCCTGAACGATCTCGAGAAGACGATCGTAGGCCTCGCGATCGCCAGGTTTAGTCCGCAGCCTGGCGCGACTGCGATTCCCGCCACCCTCGGGGGTGCGCAAACGCTGTTGCGCACCCTCGTCGGAGATCGGTTCAAGCACGCGTGAGCGTTCTCCATGATCGGCGTCAATTCGTGAAATAGGCGCACACGCCTAAAAGAACCAACGCTAAAAGGACCACGATGGCCGGTGCACGCAGCGACCGCCATGACCTGTCGGTGTCGCGATGCAGGTTGATCGGCCCGCTCTCTCCGAGACTGTAGCCGCAGCGTGGGCAAACCGTCGCGGCAGTGAAGAGGAGCGGCAGCCCGCAAACTGGACATTCCATACACCAGAACTTATCGCTTTCAGTTCGACGTCATGCACGAAAGGTACGTGATACTGCCGCCAGACTTCTCGGCGAATAGGGAGGGTGCGTCGATCGCATGGCGCGTGACGCGGCCCCGAGCATGCCGAGGCCGATGAAGACCAGTGTCCAGGTACCTGGTTCGGGAATCGTCGTCAGCGTAGCCGAGAAGCTGATCGGCAACTCGCTGTCCTCCGTTCCAGATCCGCCCGTAAACGGTGGTGCGGAGAAGAAGTCGAGGTATCGAGCAGGATCGAGAAAGTCGGCGAAGAAGGGATTGGCATAGGTTCCTCCCGCGATGGCATACCCAAATCCGTTATGCGTCAACTGCGGTCCGTCGAGACCTACGAGATTGTCTACGGCAAACGGTTCGTTTCCCGGTATTGGCGTTCCCGTGGGTTGCAAGGCGGTGATCGCTGTTCCATTTCGTGTACCCGTGATGCTGGTGATGAGGTAAAAGCCCAACGCATCGGGCGTGTCGTCGGTAATGAAGCGGCCATCCGCGGTTATACCGTCGCCGGAATAGCTCCAGTTCCAATTGAGCGAGGCTTGTGCCGGGTTGACGGTCATAGCCGCCAGAACCGCGAGTGGTCCGCCAAGGCGATGGAGGAGCGACGTTACAAGAGTTGCCACACGCGCTCTCCTTCGAGTTGAGCGCGAACGCTAGGAAGCGGAGTCATGCCGCGATTCCTGAAATGTCGGCAGATCATCACCAAAGCGAACCCAGGCAAGGTCGTGACTTAGCCACGAGTGATGCGTCGGCGGAAACAGATTGGGGTCGTCGAGACTACAGGTGGTGACGTCGACGAACCCGACGCCATCGCGATGCTCGTATGTCAGGGGGCTGCCGCAACTCGCGCAGAAGGTGCGGCGCACGGGCTCGGACGAATGGAACTCCGCCGGGTGCCCCCGAAGCAGCTGAAATTGCCCGATCGAAAAAGTAACCCAGGCGACGACCGGCGACGCTGCGACGCGCCGACAGCTCTGACAATGACACACCATGCTGTTCGTAGGCACGCCACGGACGCGATAGCGAATTGCGCCGCAAATGCATCCGCCTTCAGCCTCTGAAGATGCCACTGTGCCTCCGCACCGCCGCCTGGCGTTTCATGTTAACCCCGGGAATCGCCCGGACGGCAGCGCCCCTTCGCGCGTCCGCTCGATTTCGCTGAACCCCTCCTGACGATTTGCCTGCACTGTACGCTCCGACGTAGGATCGGCGGTTAGGGGTTCCCTTCCTGTCCTGGAGCAACCATGACGATCACAGGCCGATGCTTTTGTGGAGCAATTCGTTGGGAGAGCTCGGCACCGCCGGTTGTCACGCGCGTGTGCTGGTGCCGGGACTGCCAATATATCGGTGCCGGCAGCGGAACGGTCAACGCCTGCTTTCGCGTGGCGACGTTCGTGGTGCATGGCAATACCAGCGACTATCCAAGCGTCGCGGCCAGTGGCAACCAAATGCATCGGCGATTCTGTCCGACGTGTGGGACCCCGCTTTTCAGCGAGGCGGAAGCGCGGCCTCATCTGATCTTCGTGCGCGTCGGCACGTTCGAGGATCCGAATCTCGCGAATCCTGCGGTGACGATCTGGACGTCGTGTGCGCCGCGCTGGGCCAGCATCAGCCCAGAATTGCCGCAAGTGGAAAAGCAACCACCTCCAGCGGCATAACGAGGCATCCAAGCCGGGGCCCATGGATGGTTCAAACCAACCGCGGATACATACAGCCCTATTCCGAATGCAGTGTGCGCCATGAGGCTCTTGAGTCTCGCCTGCACTCGATTCGGCGCCTTCGAGGCAGCGACGCCAAGTCCGAAGGCAGGGTGCATGATGAGAAACGGCACGAATAGGGTGCCAACGCCGAAGAGGAGGGCGGGAAGGAGCGTTGGCCGCATGAGCCAGCTATCGGAGACGAAAGCGACGAGCAACAGTGCGTAAAGGCCGCCTATGACGTAGTGGCCGAACCAGCCCACCGCGCACTCGAAGGGTCTTTTCGGAGAGTCAGCAATACTCGTGTGCGTGAAGGTGCCCTGGGGCATGTAACAGAACCAGCGCCCCACCAGACAATAGTTGGCCGAAACGATGCCGAGGGCGCGCTTTAGGAAAACCGCCCAAACATCCATGAACAGGGTAGCGCCAACTCCAACGGCGATAGCGCGCAACACATTCGTTACGTCAGTGTCCGTAGGCTGCCTCGGTATCGGGCGGTGGCAATACCGGTCGCCCGCCAATTGGGTTCAAAGTGCGGATGGAAATCAGGTGTGCATTCGCGAGCAGCCGGGTAGCGCCGCTCAAAGAACCTTCCACTTGAGGAGAAGGGCGACCGCGGCGGGAACCCCAAAGAGAAGCAAGAGTATGGGCAGCTCCTCCGAAGCGGAATAGCCCGCCTTCGTAACGCCGATCCACATATTTGCGCCCGTGATGATGAGCCAAAGCATCAGGAAGGCAAACGTCGCCCAGGTCGTGGCCGAAGCAATGTTCTCGGAGAAGAGCTTTCCCAGGATGAAGACCGCAGTCAACAGCAAGAATCCAGAGGCGAGAAACAGGACCGTTCTCATGGAGTGTGTGTACCAGGTGAAAGATGGAGTACGCCGTTTGATGCGCGAGCAGCAAGCCTACCTTGCGAGCCCGTGACCACCGATGACCCTGAGTTCACGGTGCTCACCGAAGGATGCAATGAGCGGCATGGCCTTGGCTACGGCAGCCTTGACCGCAGCGAGTTGCAGGGAGGCCTTGTGGGACGCTTCGTCGTCCCACACTTCGGTGACCCAGATCGTCTGTGGATCGGTCGGGTCCTCAGCCACGACGTAGCTTCTGCAGCCAGGCATGGTCTCGACGTTGCTCAACAGTATGGCGATAAGCTCGTCGCGCTTGCCGGACGCGGCCTTGAAGCTACCGATGAGACCGTACATGGGTGAGCACCTCCGTTGAGGTTCGTGTGGCGCAACCGTCGGCGCGTGCAGATGCTTGAACATGACGAACGCATCGACATAGCCTCTTGTTGGATGCTTGAACGCTTCGGGAATAATGCCTACGACGGAGAACCCAAGTTGCCGCCAGAGGCGCACAGCGCCTTCGTTTGTGGAAACAACCAGGTTGAACTGCATGGAGCGGAAGCCTGTTGCCAGCGCAACTTCTTGAGAGTGCCGGCACATGGCGGAGGCGACACCCAACCGGCGTGCAGCGGAGCTGACGACATAGCCGCAATTGCAGACGTGGCTACCTGGACCCGGCTGATTCGCCTTGAGGTAGTAGGTGCCGACCAACTCACCGTTCGGCCCATTACAGACGAAGGTTCTCGCCGGAATCTCCATCCAGGCATGATGCGACTGCTGTTCGGTGATTTCCGGCGCGTAGGTATACGTTTCCCCTGCGCGGAACACAGGTTCAAGAATTCTCCAGATTTGAGGCCAGTCGGCAGCGCTGGCTTCTCGGATCGAAATGCCCATTGGTTGATTATCGTGGCCCAACGGTCGAGTCAACTGGCGTCCCGTCACAAACGATCGCCGGAAATCGAAGCGTGTACCCTGCCGTGCGGGTGAACGCCATGCCAAGGCTTAACTATGGACCAACTCTGTGGGCCCAACCAATGTCTGCAGGCGAGAAAGCCCTGACCGGGCCCGCAGTGCAACTACCCGAGAAGTACTAACCCCGATAGCCCAGAACGCGCGCCGGCAGAAAAAGCAACGCGCGCAGCAGCGCAAGAAGTGCCTCGAAGACCAACGCCGCGAGGCGAAACGGTAGTGCGACGAGCCAGACAAGCGGTGCCAGGACAAGCACCAGTAGGGCGAGCGGCCAAGCCACTGCGAGAAGAAGAAACCAAGTCACCAACAAGAGAAGGAATTTCACGAGAGTGCTCCCAATGGGGCTAAAAACCGACCCAGGAATAGCAGATGCGCGCGCTGCACTGCGACCAAATGCGACCGCCCGTCGAAGTGTGGGTATAGACCGTCTACCGGAGCCATTTATCGATCAAGGTAATCGGCGCGCTGCGCCGAGGATCGGAAGAACGACAGGCATGGATCGGCGCGGCCGGTTGACTGCATGGGTCAAACCCAATGGCCGGCCCGGCGCGTCCTTACCCAACAAGCCAGGAGGCCAGACAAAGCCTGGATCGGTACTGCGATCAGCACGGTGGCCAGCGCGAGCCCGCCAAGGGTCGGAAAGTCGCGCGTGAAGAGCAACTCGGCGAGCGTGGCGCAAGTCAGCGTGACCGCGGAAATCGAGATGCCGCCTAAGGTCGCCAAGCGTGGGCCACCACCCGCATGGGCGACACGAAAGCCCGCCCATGCCGGTAAAACCACCCATGAGACGAGGGCAAGCGCCAAAAACGACAATTCGTTCGAAGGGAACAGGCTCCGGACGATGAGAAACAACCCGAGTTCTACGGCTAGGGGCGGGCCGGCGGCTCGAATGAATGCCGGAGGCGTCACTGATTTTTTGGGCTCTGACGACAGAGTAACCGGCCCGTGGCCGCCGACGATCGCCCAATCGAAGGCGCATACCGGCGGATCCGGTTGAGCGCAATATCAGGCATCAGCCGTTCTGCCTTGCATGGTGCAGGAGACGCGGCGGGCAATCAACAGCGCCGATGCGAGCATCAGCATGAAGCCGGCAATCACTTCAAACCAAATCGTGGCATTGCTTGCAAGTGTGTGCTCTGAACATAGAGCAAGAGTGTAGTGAGCCAGACCATCCAATCCAAGGGCACCGTACGTGCCGACGAGGAGGACGCTGAGAACGTAGAGGCCGAAGCGGTAAAGGACGAGGCCTGCGACACCAGCGCTCGTGACTGCTGACCAGGCCAGGTAGATATCGTCACGAGTGAGCCAGGCCGGCATGTTTGGATAGTAGGCGATGAACTCGGCGTTATGCGCGAAGTGCGCAAGGCTGGCGACAAAGTACACGGCGAGGAGCGTCCAGACATGCTTGGGAAAAGATACCGCGACGACATTCCGCATCTGAATTATGCCGTTGGAAGCGACGACTTGATTTTCCGGACTGCGGCGACGTCACCAAGGAAGACCCGCAGGACGTCCTTTTCCTGCTGCGACAGTCCATTGCCTTCGAGGAGGTTGAGCTTTGCAACGATCACTTCGAGAGCTTCTGCGATGTGACCTATCTGCCTTCCGTAGCTGCCAACCTTTTCAAGCGCTTCTTGCTCCACCGCGGCATTCGCCGAAGAACCGAGGTTCACGTTGAATAGGTTGAAGGACCAGTTCGGCAAGATTGGCTGATTCAGACTAGTCGGTGCCCACTGCAGTGGCATGTAGACGATTTCCACGAGAGTTACTCCCTATGGCGATCCGCGACCGCGGGGTTAGGCCTCATGCTTGCTGCATCGAGCCGAAAAGAGCAGCCCTGCGATGGCCTCCCAGGAAGGCGAGGCGACGTTGCGCATCGCCTCATCGGACGCATCGTAGTACTGCTCGAGGTTTCTCGCGCAGTGGGCCAGTGCCTTCAGGAACGACTCGATGGTTGAGTTCTCCCATGCCGGGCCCGGCTCGTTGAACGATTTCACCAGCAACTCGACGAACCGGACAAAGTCGTCACGTGTGTGCAGCGAGTCGAGTGCGGCATGAAGCTCCTGCTCGGTCGGTGACATAGGTGGGATGGGGCCTTAACGCTCAAGGTAACCGGCGCCCGGCGCCGATGGGCGCGAACGAGAAAACATGAACCGACGAGTCCGCCTGACCGTAAGGCTTAGCACCCATAGGTCGGACACTATTGTTCCTTCAACCGCGCTTGCAACTCGGAGATGGATGCCGTCCATTTGTTGGGCTGGCGCGCAGCCCACAATTTTGCCAGCTCCGAAATCTCGGCGTTCGCGACCCGCATGAGCGCCGTTCGAGCACTCGGAGCGAGCGCGACCAATTGTGCCGATGGTTGATGGATGATCCAATCGCGCAACTGCGAAGGTAGCTTGGGGTTGGGACGGCCGAGCGCGGCTGCGACCACCTCGGCAGCGGCTACGGCCGCCGAACCATCAGGCGCTTCAATCGATTTATTGCGGCTGACGAGAGCGAGTGCTGCAGACACAGGTGTGACGGATTTCGCACTGGTGCATTCACTGGCCCAGTCCAGCGCATCATCGTTTTCAAAGCTCCCCTCGCCCCATGTGCCAGCATGAGCAATGCTGGTCAATAGCATCAAACTCAACGCGGCTGCGCGAACCTGCATGTGGATGAGGCCTGACGTTCGGGGTGGCACGGCGGGCGAAGCCTGCTTGGGCACACCCGTTCTATCGAGGGTTACGGTGTCACCCACCGCCGCAAATTCACAGGTGTCGGCGAACATAGACGCTGCCATCCTCGTCCTCGCGATGCACGGTGAACCCTGCGGACAGGTACAAGCCGAGAGGGCCGAAATGGTTCTCGGCGGAAGACGAAGTGTCGACTCTGGGGTTGCCTTCTGCGATGCGGAGCCCTTGCTGGCGCATGCCGTCACAGGCTGCATCCAGCAATGCGCGCGCGATGCCGTGGCCCCGCTGACTTGGCTCCACCAGGAAGCAGATGATGGCACCCACGTGCTCGGCGTCAGGTGTCGGCTCATCATCCAGCGCGTGAAGAAGGTGGCGTGGCGCTGCGTTGCACCAGCCAACGGGAGAGCCGTCCGAATATGCGAGGTAGCCCTGCATTGACCGTCCCTGGATGCGCTCGCATGCAAGTGCGCGGTTCTCGCTTGCCGTGCGCTCCGACCATTTGATCACGGAATGGTCCTCGTAGAAGCACTGGCAGTAGCAGGATGACCATCTCGGGTTGTCCGAGAAGGCAGTGCCGTCGAAAAACTTCAGAAAGTCGGCAAGGCGCTCGGGCGACAGCGGTTTGACCTGGATCATTTCAGCGCCGCTTGCAGCGTTTCGCGGTACTTCTCATTCCTTCCGATGTCGTTGTGGCCGACACCTTCAATTCGCGTCATCGTGGCGATGCCCGGATCAAATCGGCTGAGCAACTTTGCGGTGCTGGCATGCGGTATCTCCTCGTCGTTCTCGGCTTCGATGATCGTCGTCGGAATCTTGATGCTGGGTGCGAACTTGCCGGACTCGTAGGTATCGATCGCTAGCCAACGGACCGGTAGGAACGGGTACATCTGCGCGCCAATCTCGACAATGCTGTCGTATGGCGTTATCAGGATGAGACGCGACGCGGCGACACGGGACGCAATCTGCACGGCTACGCCGCTGCCCAGGCTGCGACCGACGATTGCGATGTCCGGGTGCAGCGCGCGGACCTTCTCGATCAGCGCGAGCCCGTCAGCGACGTTGGCCCTTTCCGTGGGCTTGCCGGTGCTGCCACCGTAACCGCGGTAATGCATCAGATAGAGGGCATGGTCAGGAAAGGTGTTCACGAAGGAAGCGAGGTTCTGCGAAACGTCTTCCCCATTACCGCCGAAATAGACAATAGCCTTCGGGCCATCGTACGGCCGCACGGTAACGACGAGCTCGGCGCCGTCGACCGGCAGCCTCATGGTCGATTCCGTCGCAGTGACCATGCGCGGCTGCGGGTAGTAGAGCAACGAGCGCTGGAACACATACATCGCTGCGCACACACCTGCGTAGCCAATGAGCACAACGGCGAGGGTGATGTACACGCTACGCCTCACAAGTTCCTTCCTGCGCGTGGCTGTTCAGGACGACGCCGAATTCGTGGCGATGGCCGAGGTGCTCGAGTACCGTGGGCGACGCTGGCGAAACGGGCGCGGACCGCTCACCGACCGACTGCGGCAGAGCCGGGCGAACTGGCGGATCATAGCCCTACGCGACGGATCCGCAAGCGCTCGATCGCTAACGTCAGGAGAGGGCGGCCGCATCAGTTAACCACATGGCAAACTGATGCGCCGTCAACCCCGGAGCCGAACATGAAGTTCATGATCTTGGTCAAGTCCAACCCCGATCTCGAGGCCCGTTTGGCAGCGATGAGCGAAGCGGCGGTTGCGTGGGTCAAGCGCTGCCCAAACCCGATGCCCGTACCGTCGGAGATCGAGATCAGGCCGATCGGGTAGCCGCGAACCGGCGTCGTGAGCGCGCGTCCCGACGCGATGCGATGTCGGGTGTCCGAGGATGTCCGCTCGATGGAAGGCTTAGGCGCCTGCTTCTCGAAGCGCGCCGGCGAGCAGAATCCGGCCGTCATGCGCCCAGTGCGGGGCTTGCGAGCATTGACTGGAACGAAGACTCGGCCCACCCATGATCGAGGTGGAAGCCTGACTCCGAATAGAACTCGTGCATGAGCAGAACGAGTGCACCGATGTCTTCAGCGCCAGCGCTTCGGACGCTGAACCTTGGCAACAATGGGCTCGGCTCGCTGCGCAAAAGGCACCTAACGTATTGGAGCGCTGCCCGCGAAGCGCGCACGTCGCCTCGAATGATCGTTAGATCCGGTGCCGTGCCACCTTACCGTGGAGCCTCGCCGACGCGAGTGTCGGTGGCCACCCAATTGGTTTCCCAGGTCTTACCGTCATCTTCCGAAAATGCCTGTTCGAAGCGGATCGATGTTGGCGTCACGTCAGATATGACGAAGCGTACTAGAATCAGGCGTCCGTTGAATGTTTCCTTATTGAAGAACTCGCCGCGCCCGTTCTTGAACTGGCCGACCGCTGGAGTAGTAAGCGTTCCGTCTGACGAGCTCGCGAAATTAAGACTCCAAGTGCGGGTCTCGGGGTTGTACAACCGCAGGCTCAAACCCCGGAAGTGACCTCCCGGGCCATCAGCGTCGAGTTCGACGAGATTCGCGCGACCACCCCAAACGGGTCGCACGATAGTTGTGCCATCCATCTCGACCCAAATAGTGGAGCCAGTTAGCGGGCGCACGAGGCGCTTTAGATGCGTCTTCCAAGTTCCGATATGGAAGTCGAAGTCCCGCGAGCCGTCGCCAGTCGGGAGTACATCGGGGAATGCGGGTGTCGCGGCGAAGCAGGCAAGAACCGCGATCAAACGAACCAGCACGGCGGGTTTGCACGATGCCATGTGTTCCTCGCTGGGGGCTAGCGATCAGGGTAACCGGCCCGCCAGGCGGACAGCGTGAAACGAGCCAACATGAGGCCGGCGCGTCTGGTTGACCGCAGGGTTAGCCGGCACTTTTCCGAGGCGCGATGTCGAAGTGCAGGACGTCTTCACGATTTCCCAGTGCTGTGTAAAGCGCGATTGCAGGTTCGTCGTCCAGATCGGCCTGCACGAAGATAGCGTAGACGCCTCTCGACGCTGCAATCTCCTTGAGCTTCTCGACAATGGCCGTGGCAACACCTTTCCGGCGGTACGGCTCGTCTACGGCAAGGTCATAGATGTAGAACTCCGAGCGGGCCTGTTCGAATTTAGGGAGAACGTACCCCGCAAGCCCGCCGATCACCTTCCTTCCCGCGAGGGCGGTGATCGCAATGAACGTCTTGCTATTGAGGAGCTTCTCGAGATAGCCGTCGTCGGGCTGGTGTGCGGAGTAGGACTCGACGTCATCGAAGGCACGGCCGAAGAGCGCGAGCAACTCGCGCATCAGTGGTACATCGTCGGGAGTCAATGCTCGAACGAGCGGGCGGTCCTTCATGACGGAGATCATCTGGTCGCTGCTATCCCGCCTGACATCCAAGGTTGCCGGCGCGTCGCGCTGACGCCAGCCAAGAAGAAGGCATGAAAGGGCGCCCGTTAACCGCGAGGTTAGGCGTCGCTTTCATTCGGTCTCCCGTCGCTCGATACCGGACAGGCTTTGGGTCCATCTCAAAGCCGAGCGACACCACTTTTGCGTTGTTGGGACGAGTGCTGCGCGCTCAGCAATACAACCCACGCGCAAACCATATGTTTTAGGATTGTCTGCGTCATAGGTGTAAAGCGGGGAACCGCAGTTCGAGCAGAACGCTTGTGCACGCCTTGAACCGTTGTCACCGAGCTTGACATAAACCGCCGGCTTTCCCGCAGCGAGCCGAAACGACCCTTCGATGGCGGGTATTGAGACGCGGTACGCTGATCCGGTGAGATTCTGGCAATCCGTGCAGTGACAGATAGCGGCTCTTTCTGGATCAACAAGCGCCTCATATTTCACGCTTCCGCAGTGACAGCTTCCGTGAACCTCCATCGTTGCCTCTCTTGTGCTTGCAGACGTCTAATGTCCAGTTAACCGGCGCGCCGCCACGACATTCGCCAGCAAGGAAGACGCGTATCGGGGCGTCCGGTTGAACGCAGGGTTAGGCCGCGCAACCGGCCCGGAGCATGGCAGATCGCGCACGATCACCGGGGCTTTACCGCGGACGCGAGGATCGCGGGCATCGGAAGTTCAATTGTGCCGCGACGGTTGAAATTCTTCGCAGCCTCGCGCGCCGCGGTACGAATCGCCTCAAGTGCCTCGCTGGACTGGGCGCGAAGTACTGCTTTGATCCTTACGCCGCCGTTATAAATGGCATCGAAAAGTTCGCCTGGCGCATTGAACCGCCAAACCTGGGGAACCGACGTAGCACTAACATTCAGGAAACCGGCTTCGCGCAGCGTTCGGTCGCACTCGGCCGGATCGCTGAATCGGAAGAATGACGGCCCCTGAGGCAATTGCACCCCGGGGTTACCATGAGATTGAATGGCCTTCAGGATAATTCCAAATCCCACTGCCTCGTCGGGCTTTGCCCACACGGTGAAGGCATAACAGCCCCCGGGCTTGAGGACGCGAGCAGCCTCGGTCATCGCTCGCTCGGGTCGCGACAAGTGGAGCATTCCAAAATTCATGACTACGGCGTCAAAGCTGCCATCCCTAAACGAAAGTGCTTCCGCGTCCCCTTCTTGAAACTCAACGGCAGGATTGATCGTACGGGCATGCGCAACCATCTGAGCGGAAAAATCGACGCCCACCACCCTCGCTCCGCGTGCGGCCGCCGCAGCTGCGACATAACCCGGTCCGGTCGCAACGTCGAGGAGCAGGGCCCCGTCGCGCAGGTTCACTGCATCCAACAAGGGCCCAACCGCCTGGCGCGTGACACGCGCGAACGCGGCGTCGTATTCGGATACGTTGGACGTCCAACCAGCGTGTTCGAAGTTACGAAACGCATCGGGATCAGGGGTTTGGTTGCCGGACATTGGCCTCTCCAATTGACATGCGGCCTAACGTTCAAGGTAAGCGGCGCGCCGCGCCGAGGCTGACCGAAGATCGGGTTATGAACCGGCGCGTCCGGTTGCAGGGGTCGGCGGCAACGGGGTCCTCTTATACTTAGAAGTCAGAGTTTCCGAATCGGGCGATGCCCTGATTCATGCCAGCTGGATCAAGTACCGAGAGGTCCAGCGGCAAAGGCTCGCCTATCCAAAGGGCCTGAGACGTATGGTCTGCCAGATCATCGTTGGTCAGGCGATGGACAAGCGCCCTGAGCCTATTGACCTTGATTCGCTCAAGAACGGTGGGCAGCGCCTTCCCGTAGAAGTGAACCTCGTACTGAGGTATCGGATGCGGTCCGACTGCACGGTCCGTCATTACTCCGACGAAGATGACGTCAACTAGATCACCCGTGCCTTTCTTCGCTTGCAGTTCGAAGTGAAGTTGCTGGGCGGTGGAGCGATCGAAGGCTTCGTAGTAGATGTGAGCGTGAAAGGGTTCATTTGCGTCAGTCATCCTGATATTCCGTCGAAGGTGCAGCTATACGAAAAACAGGGTACGAGGGAGAGGGCCGGAAGCTCCTGCTGGCGGGAGAATCAGAGCGCGTTTGTTGTGGCCCGCATGATAAGCGATGAACACCGAGCCCAAAGACAACACCGACCTACGCGGACGCAGGTTTCTAGAGCCCGGTTACACGCGCTCACTCGTCGATGAATTTCCATGTGTCGGCACCATCGAAACGGCGAACACGGACTGCAGCAATGAGCTTGGGATCGAAGTTCCCAAGATTCACACCGTGCTTGCAGCCAGGAGTTGGCTGCAGCGGCTCCCAGTGGGTCACGCACCCGCAGCGCTTGCAATGGATTGTCCGCAGAGTTCTGTCTCCCCAGATGTACTCTGCGGTAGCTCCAGGATGGCTTTGGATCTCCACTGACCCGAACTCGAAGTAGACCCACGGGCCGCCGATACGCCGGCAGAGCGAGCAGTTGCAGTCAGTGGCTACCTCTGGCGTGGACGGCAACTTCAACCGCACTGCGCCACAGTGACATGAGCCCTCGTGCATTTTGCGGTCTCCTAAGGCGACAGAGTATGCAGGGGATGATTTTGTGACGCCTAGCGATCAAGATAACCGCTGCGCCGGCCAGATGCGCGCGAAGTTGAAGCCCTGATTCGGCGCGTCCGGTTCACCAACGAGCGATGAGCGAGGCCCGGCGTCCTGTCGACGGCTGGGTTAGGCCGCTCGCGCCGCATTTGCAGCTTCCACAGATTTCGGCATTAGAAGGGTGAGAGTGGCCGCCACGACGAACCGGCGCTTTCGGTTGACCGTTTGGTTAGGCGCCATCGAAGGTGGTCACTGCGCCGCCGATGATGCCCACGGACCATCCACAAACTCGGCCTCGCTACCGCCGGGCCACCGCGGGATGGTGGCCGCGATAATCGCGAGGGCCTCGCCGGGTGAGGCGCGAAACTGAAAGTGGGTACCTTGAGGCAGCGTGACGCATACGCCCGGCTCGAGCACGACAACCTCCTCCCGGGTCCCTCGTTTCCGCCACAATTCTCCGCGACCGGAGAGAACGAACCATAGCTCTCCGACTGTCCGATGCACCACGGCGCGCGATGTCTCAGCTGCGGGAAGCTCGAAATGGGCCATGCTGCCGCCAGGCAAACCCAATAGAGGCCGCACAGCAGAACCGTCCGGAGCAAGCTCACTGGGACGAGTTGGCAGCTTCGAAGTCTTGAATTCGCTGAGATCTAGCATATGGGCAGCAGTGACGCCTAACCTGTAAGGTGAGCGGCACCGACGAATTGTGCGCCTGAACCTGCAACGCCGGTCCGCGTCCGGTTGACCGCCAGGTGCGCCATGTACGGCGATTGGCCACTGACATCACCGCCTTGTTGCGCGCAGCCTGTCGCAGGCCCCGTAAGAGCTGTATTGCGCTCGCGTGGCGCGCTTGTAGGCAACTACGCGCAATTGGTGGGCGCCACCGACGAGTAGGAGCCCACCGCCGACGCCGCGAAGGAGTCGGTCCACCAACGGAGACGAATAGAGCGAGAGGATGAAGCGACGACGGCGGCCCCGGTACAGACCCAGAAGCCCCGCAGCCAGAGCGATGACGGTGCGCGGTCGACGGGGGGATCGAACGGCGACATGGGTGTGCCCTATGCGTGAATTTAGCCGCGCCGCGGAGCGGCATCGCTTGAAGAATAGTTGGGCCGTGAACAGTTAGGCCGCAGCCGGTGGCTTTGGAAACGGCGCGCTGTCAAAGTAGATTTCAAGAGACGAGATCTTTTCGTTCCTTACTTTGAACACTTCGGCGACGTGGCTTTCAATTGCTGGGCCACCGGGAGGCTGGAGTTGGTATCGCGTCAAAGCGCACGCCCTGTCTCCATCAACAATCAGGTCTTTGACCTCCACCGCGGTGATCATCGAGAAGAACCGACTAGTGGACTCCAGATATGCACTTTTCCCCACCACTTGTTTGATTGGAGTGACAAAGCTGGTGAATGCCATGCCATCAGCCAAGAATGTCTCCCAGCCACTCTTCTGCTTGAGGCTGTCGAAATATGCTCGAATGGTGTCTTTGGTCGTCATGTTGGTCCTCCGCCTTTACAAATTGCGATCGTTCAAGTCTGCGGGCTAGCGTCCGAGTTGAGCGGCCCGCCGCCACCGCCATCCGCCGAGGAAAAACTGGGACGACCGGCGGGTCCGCTCAAACGCCGTGCTGGCCATCGCTACGTTACACGGGAACTCATGTCCCTCTTGTGACCTGCATGGCGGGCCGTGTAGTAGCCGGTGCTTCGATGCTTATTACAGGTGTTACCCGGCCGTGCGTGCATGCTCACCCTTAAAGGCCGGCATGATCTCGCGTGCGAAGCGCTGCAGCGCTGTACGGGAGCCGCCGCAATTGAGGATCACGTACGTGACGCCGACGCTGCGAAGCGCTTCGAGTTTATCGGCGATCTCATCCGCCGTGCCGATCAAAGTATTAGCGCGCGATGCCTCCGAATGTGAATAAGCGAGGATGTGCGAGCCGTCTGCATGGTCCGGCCAGCGCGAGACCGCCAGGACGCGTTGGCGGTCCATGTCGCTGCGTTCATGCGCCGCCTGCTTCTCGGCTTCATCGCGTGCCACGTACATGTCGCGCGCAACGCAAACGCGGCTCGGATCGAAAACGCGCCCGTATGCCTCCAGCTCGGCACGGTACTGGGCCAGGCGCTCGCCGATTACCGCGATTGAAGCGAACTGATCCAGCATCAGATTGAAATCGCGCGCGGCCACCTTACGGATCGACGGCACGCTACCGGCCGCCATCCAGATCGGTGGATGCGGCTGCTGCCGGGTCGGAGGCTCGACCACGATATCGTCGAATTGCCAATAGCGCCCGCGGTGCGAGAAACGCTGTTCAGAGGTCCACGCCCGCAGGATGACATCCAGTGCCTCTTCAAAGCGCGCATCGGCCTCTTCACGGGCAACCACAAAGCCCTTGAACTCGCTGTACCGGTAGCCCTTGCCGACTCCGAAATCG
>Ga0207689_10002208_pt1 | contig 18248 bp, 10 predicted proteins | sample KBSMisM52_FD_184312 | JGI IMG/M metagenome (GOLD analysis project Ga0207689, IMG submission 184312) | Miscanthus rhizosphere microbial communities from Kellogg Biological Station, Michigan, USA - KBS Miscanthus M5-2 (SPAdes) (version 2) | ecosystem: Host-associated > Plants > Roots >... | reverse complement strand
ACCGGGTTCAACTTGCCTCAGATTCAACAAATCAGAGTGAGGTGTGACCAATACGAATCCGCTCGGTATGCGATAGTCTATTACGCAAGTTGAATCCGGTCGCTACCGCTCCCGGTTCTGTATTAGTCGACCCACCATGCGGGACCCAAGAGATCCATTGGCTCCACACGAGCGAAATCAATCTCGGCCCCCGTCGCCCGAAATGCTACGCGGAGCCTGCGTCTACTTTGACTTAGTATCAAACGTCCATCCGGACGGGTAGGGAGAAGCTCAAATGAAACTGAAAGTTTTTACGACAATCGTGGCCTGCATGCTCTTTGCCACGTCACCTGCCGGCGCAAAAACCCTGGTCGAACGGCTTGGTTACCCCGCGGATACCAAACTACTTATTGTTCATGCCGACGATCTGGGGGTGGCCCACTCAGTCAACGCGGCTTCAATCAAAGGCCTGGAGAGTGGCCTGGTCAGTTCGGCGAGCATCATGATTCCCTGTTCCTGGCTTCCGGAGATAGCCGCCTACGCGCGCAGCCATCCCGAAGCCGATCTTGGTCTGCACCTGACACTCACCAGCGAGTGGGGGCTCTACCGCTGGGGTCCTGTGCTTGGCAAAGAGCTGGTGCCTTCGCTGCTTGATCGCGACGGTTACCTTTACCTGACGGAATCCGAAGCTGCCGCGCACATTAATCCTAAAGAAGCTGAAGCCGAGATTCGAGCGCAAATCGCGCGAGCCAGAGCGTTAGGCATTCAACCCACCCATCTCGACTCGCACATGGGGACTCTTTACCAAAACCAGGCTTTGTTTGAAACACTCTTCCGGGTGGCCCACGACAACAAGCTGGTCATCAGGGTCTCAAAGGAGTGGTTTGCGTCAGCGCCATTTCTAACTTCCCTGATGGGTCCCGACGATGTGGCGGTGAATACCATCATTAGCATTGAACCCAGCGTCACGGCCGACGGTTGGGCAAAGTTCTATGCCGACGCAGTTAAGAACATTCAACCAGGTCTCACTGAAATGATCGTGCATCTGGCTTATGACGATGAAGAGATGAAGGGCGTGACCTTTGCTCATCCCGATTGGGGCTCCGCGTGGCGGCAGCGCGATTTCCAGTTTGTTACCAGTGATGCTTTTCGCAAGCTACTCCAGGACAACAACGTTAAGCTGACAACCTGGCGGGAAGTTGGGAAAGCGCTGAAGAAAACCGGGTCGTGAGACCCCTTTCTCTTGTCTCTTTCCTAATTTGAGTCCAACACCGAGAGCCTTCCGAGTTGCGGAGCCCAGGAACTGAATACCACCACGCAGTGGCGGTTGGGATCTGGTCAGAAGTGATTTGCGACCGACCCATCTGTTTGCCGCCTGGTGGTACTGACCTCATAGGGCCCAAACACAATGCTGGTTTACCTGGCATCACAGCCCTTTTTTTAGCTTCTTGAATCCCCCTTCTCAATGAGAGAATAGACCTGCTCCGCCGATCCATTCCCGAAGGAAAACAACAGAACATGAAAAACACTGCGCTAGCTTTGGCGGTTGTTTCGCTTTCAATCTGCTTTGGACTGCAGCTACAAAAAGCTGACAGTGCGAGCTTCACTAACGCGACGACAACGACCATTGAAACTGGTGCAGGTAGCCCTTCAGCCGCAGACGAACGGGGCTCAGTTACTGCGGACACCAATGACAGCGACGAGTTTTTTCAGCTTGCTGTCAAGCCGGGATTGGAACGTGACAATTCGCAAAAGATTGAAGCTTTGCTCAAGCGCATGACGCTCGAAGAGAAAGTCGGCCAGATGACTCAACTGGCCATAGCCATGATTGCAAAGAGCCAGAAGCAGGAGATCCAGCTTGATCCGGAGAAGTTGGACAAGGCAATCGTTCGTTACGGTGTCGGATCAATTCTTAATGTCTCGGACCAGGCTCTAACCCCCGACAAATGGCAGGAGATCATCGCGCAGATTCAGCAGGCGGCAACCAAAAAGGCGCGTTTGAGTATTCCTGTCATCTATGGCATCGATTCGATCCATGGGGCCAACTACATACAAGGCGCAACTCTCTTCCCGCAGGAGATCGGTATGGCCGCAACCTGGAATCCGGAGTTGATGAAGCGGGGTTCCGAGATCTCCGCGATGGAAACGCGCGCCGCCAGTATTCCCTGGAGCTTTTCCCCTGTGCTGGATATCGGAAGGCAACCGCTCTGGCCACGCTTCTACGAAACGTTCGGCGAGGATCCTTATCTCGCTAAAGTCATGGGCGTAGCTTTCGTGCGCGGATTCGAAGGAACAGACGTAGCATCGCAGGATCGTGTCGCTTCCAGTCTGAAACACTACATGGGTTACAGTCTCCCCCTCACCGGACGCGACCGCACACCTGCCTGGATACCCGAAAATCAAATGCGAGAATATGTGCTGCCTCCATTTGCTGCCGCAGTCAAAGCCGGCGCCCGCACCATAATGGTCAACTCAGCAGAGATTAACGGCGTTCCGGGCCACATCAATCATCATATCCTTACCGACATCCTGCGCGGTGAACTGGGCTTCAAAGGTTTTGTAGTTTCTGACTGGGAAGATATTAAGAAGTTGGTAACGATCTGGCATATTGCAGCCACCGAGAAGGAAGCAACGCGGTTGGCCGTGATGGCCGGCATCGACATGAGCATGGTGCCGCTCGACTATAGTTTCGCCGACCATCTGATCGCGCTGGTCAAGGAAGGCGCGGTACCACAGTCGCGGATTGACGAGGCGGTGCGGCGCATCCTGAGAGTAAAGTTTGAGCTTGGCCTCTTTGAGAAGCCAATTGCCGATCCTGCTTTGAAGTCAAAGATTGGCTTACCCGCATCGCGACAGGCCAGCCTGCAGGCAGCGCGTGAATCGATGACGCTGTTGAAGAATGTCAACAACCTGCTGCCGTTGGCGAAAGATCGAAAGGTCCTGGTCACTGGCCCGACTGCCGACTCACTGCTCTCCTTAAACAACGGCTGGAGCTATGTCTGGCAAGGCTCGGATGAGTCGCTTTATCCAAAAGATCGGCCGACTATTCGACGTGCAATCGAAGCAACGGCGGGCGCGGCAAATGTGACTTACGTGCCGGGCACAAAGATCACGCGTCCACCCGGCTCACCTTTAAACAGCACCCCGACCGATGTAGAAACGGAAGTTGATATTCCGGCCGCCGTGCGCGCGGCGGGCGCTGCCGATATAGTAGTTTTATGTCTCGGAGAAGGATCTTATACCGAGACTCCGGGGAATATTACCGATCTAACTCTGGGTGAGCCGCAGCTGAAACTTGCCGAGGCAATCGAAGCCACGGGGAAACCGGTGGTGCTGGTGCTGGTAGAGGGGCGGCCCAGAATCATCAACCGTATTGTTGATAAGTCCGGTGCCATTTTGATGGCCTACAACCCTGGCAATGAAGGCGGTCAGGCGATAGCCGACGTCCTATTCGGTGACTTCAATCCGTCAGGCAAACTTCCCTTCACCTATCCGCGCACGCCTAACGGATTGATCACTTACGATCATAAGGCATTCGAAACAGAGGACACCGCGTTTGGAAACATGGCTTTCACGCCTCAGTTCGAATTCGGTCATGGTCTGAGCTATACAACCTTCGCCTATAGCGACCTGCGTCTGGGACAAAAGACAATCACCGGCGCCGCTGATCTTCCGGTAAGCGTGACTGTCACTAATAACGGACGCCGGGCCGGCAAAGAAGTAGTCCAGCTTTATGTTACTGACCTTGTAGCTTCGCTATCGCCCGCCGGAAAGAGACTCAGACGTTTTGCCAAGATTTATCTGGAACCGGGTCAGAGCCGTACCCTTACTTTTAAGTTGCGCCGGGATGATCTGTCATTCATCGGGACGGATAACAAACCAGTAGCCGAGCCAGGGGAGTTTGAAGTGAGGATCGGTGGACTGAAAGACAGGTTTGAATTGAAGTGAGTCGTAGATTTCTTAAGCCCGAAAGGCCGAGATTCAATAGCCACTCCGAGGGCGTGGATGAGGACTTCTGGATTCGGAGCGCTGAAGGCGCGGAACAATTAGTTTGCAGCGGTGAAATGCCGGCCCTTCAGGCCTGAAGAAGAATTGGGTAATTTTCTTACCACGCCCTCACGGACGTGGCTATTGAATAGCGGGCCTTCGGCCCTGGGAACTGATAGGAACCAAAGAAATGAAGCATCACCACAATTCCTTGCTTATTCAACGCGGCACTCGCCCCTGTTTCAACCTCCTCCTGAGCTTCACTCTCTTCTTTGCCGCTGTGCAATTCCATGCGCAGGACAAAAAAGATTCTAAGCAGAACGCTGACGAACAAGATGTTATCAGGGTCAGTTCGAACCTGGTGAACTTTGAAGTAATGGTCAGAGACAAGAAAGGGAAAGCCATCACGGATCTTAAAGCAGAGGATTTCGTTCTTTCTGAAAACGGTGTACCGCAGACTATTTCGTTCTTCGACTCGACTCTCTCCAGCAGCAGCAGTCGTACCAGCGAGCCTGTAAAACCGGCGGCCATTCCCCTTACCACAGAGAAACGTGCATCGAACGGCTTCCCGCGAAACATCATCTCACTGGTTCTTGACGGGCAAACGACCGAGGGGGCGAATTTGAAACACGTGCGCGACGGCATGACGAAGTATGTTCGCGAGCGCATCTCCGATAGCGATTCAGTTGCTTTATTTGCCATCTCCGGCGGATTACAGTTGCTACAACCCTTCACCGACGATAAGGCGAAACTAATCGCGGCTATTGACCGGGCTGACACGCTCTCGACTATTGCGAAGACTTCTGAGCAACGAAGTATTAACGAATCCATAGATTCACTTCGGGATAAATTAGCAACTTTGCCCAACCCTGACGCAGTAAACACTCCGGGCGGTGGGTCAATGGCAGCGCAGGCCATGATTTCGCGGCGGGTGCTGGAACAATACATTCAGATGCGGTCGGTCCTGAGTGCTCAGCAAACACGACCTGTTCTGGCCGGGCTGGCAGCCATTTGCGAGGGACTCCGTGCTATACCGGGAAAGAAAACGCTGGTGGTTTTCTCGCAGGGATTTGTCGCTCCGCAGAGCCTTGACTGGCAGGTACAAAGCACCATCGACATAGCAAATCGTGCGAATGTCGCGATCTATATTATTGACTCGAGCGGTTTGACGGGAGGCACACCTAAGTCAGGAGCACTTGTGCCGGGCTCCGCGCTATCGGCGATTGGGTCGGAAACAAATCAAGAGCAACGCATTAGAGCTGGTGCGGGAGAAAGCGTGTTTGACATCACCCGACAAGAGGGCCTGAACCGCCAACAGGACTTGCTGTATCGGATTTCGGAAGATACAGGCGGACATTTCATAAAGAACACCAATGACATCGCCGGTGGTCTGGATCGGATCGATGAGGAGATCCGTTCGCGTTACACCCTGGCCTATCGAAGCACCGATCCGAATTTTGACGGCAGCTTTCGAAAAATCAAGGTTGAGGTACGTAGGCCCGACGCAAAGGTCCTCGCCCGTGCTGGCTATTATGCAATCCCACCGAGCCAGGTCGTGCCGCTTTCTCCCGATGACAAGAAACTAATCGCGAACTTTGACAGCATGGCAACCCACTCTACTTTGCCTTTGTCTTTAGAACTGAACTCGTACCGATCGCAAGCAGGTTATTACATTGTTCCTCTTTCATTCGAGATCCCACCTGCGGCAGTCGAGTTCGGACAGAAAGGCGATAAACAGCAGTTGCACCTTGAGGTTTTGGGACTGGTGCGAGGCGAAGGAGAGGATAAGATTCTTTCGCGTCTCGGCGGAAACTTTGACGTTGAATTGACAGCCCAACAATATCAATCAATCCTCAACGATAAGATCTTCTATCGCCAGGATATGCAGTTGGAGCCGGGCGCTTACACTATCGATCTGGTCGTCAAAGATCGGCTCTCGGGAAAGGTAGCTGCCAGGAGACAGAATCTCGCGCTGCCAGTCACAGATTCAGAATTCTCGGCCACTGAGGTGGTGTTGAGTCGGCATGCTGACCCGCTCAGGCAGCCCCCGACTGGCCCCGCTGACGTCCTCAGTGTCGGTAACGTTCTGATCCGGCCATCGCCAAGTCGTGAGTTTCAAGGCACCGATAACTTGATCATCTTTTTCAAAATATATAATCCGACGCTGGTGCCGGTTACCGGCAAGGCATTGGTGAAGGTCACCGTGACGCTAGTCAAGGATGGCAAGCAGGCTACGAAACCATTCGAGTACGAGCTCAATGACGTTGTTACCGAACCGGTGCCGCAGCTCGTTTTTGCCAAATACATCAAACTCGCAGGCCTGGCAAAGGGAAAATACTCAGCTCTAATCGAAACCAGAGATGTACCTCAGAAGAAAGTTGTCAGGCGGGAAGCCCACTTTGAGATCACACAATGACCTTGCGCACCTCAAGGGCTACTCAACTATCATCGCCGGCGTCCAAGGAATCACTTGGGACCCTTCAGGCTGTCTGAAGTTTTTTGCAGGCTCTGGCTCAATTTAATAATCGCGAGCAGGTCACCGTCAGCTTTTGCCTTATTCTCCTTCGCCTTCTCGATTTCTTTCGCATCGATCGTTGATGCGTTCTTAAGCGAAGGATTCTCCGTAAAACTGTCAATTAGTTTGCACAGTTTGACCAGAGCCCCGATCATCTCTTCGCTCTTGAGATCCGGCGTGCTCTCTGGTTCCTTGGTCTCGGGAGCGCGCGCCATAAGGTAGTCATTCAAACGTAGCGCTCGCTTATTTATTTCGGCCATCTGCTCGCTTATCAGGCGATAGTCTGGCGGCTTGTGCGCTACGAGGTCGCGCGCGATATCGTTTCGCACCACTTGAATCCGCGTAAAGTCCTGTCGCATCGTGGCGATGGCTGTCTCAATACGCTTTTTGCTTTCCGCTTCCGCTCTCGCTTCGATTTCTGCACTGCGCAACTTTGCCTCGCTCGCTTGCCGCGCAGTGTCCCCAACCCTGGGATTGTTATTGGCGGGTGGTCCGGCGCCTGGGGGCGCTCCGGGAGTACCGCCCTGAGCCAGGCCAGGAATCACCACAGCCAAAACGAACATGCCGGCGATCAACCAATCGGTCGTGCGTTTAAGGATGATTTCTTTGGATCTCATGAATTTCTCCCTTCATCTTCCTCTCGTAGGGGCAGCGGTTTGAGGGCTAGAGCGTTTATAAACGCGAACGTAGTCTATCTTCATCTTCTGCGGGAAAACTGTTGTAGCATCAGGGCTACCAGGGAAATTGCCGCCGACGGCGACATTGAGAATGAGAAAAAAAGGATGGTTAAAGACCCACGCCCTGCCCGGCGGCAGGTCATCAGGCGTGCGCGTCGTGTAAAGGCGCTCGTCGACGTAGAACCGGATTACGTCAGTCTCCCATTCAATCGCAAACGTGTGATAGTCGTCAGAGAATTTCCGGGAACCTCGCAGTGAATATGAAGCAGTCACGCCGTTACCGCCGGAATAACCCGGCCCGTGAAGCGTCCCATGAACAATCGCAGGCTCCTTGCCGATGTTCTCCATGATGTCGATCTCACCGCAAGCGGGCCAGCCGGCGCTGTCAATATCGTTCCCAAGCATCCAAAAAGCCGGCCAGATGCCCTGACCGTAGGGAACCTTTATGCGCGCCTCGAAGCGGCCATACGTTTGGGTAAACTTATTTTTCGTTATGAGTCTTGCCGAAGTGTATTCGCGGGTGATGTTGTCGGTGCCCTTAAACTTTTCTTTTAGCACTGTTAATACCAGCGCTCCGTCCCGCAACTCCGCGTTCACTGGGCGGCTGGTGTAGCTTTGCAACTCACTGTTGCCCCAACCGCCGCCGCCAAGATCAAATGACCATTTGCTGGAATCTACGCTCGAACCACTCGGCCCATCAAATTCGTCGCTCCAGACCAGGCTCCATCCCTTGGGATTAGCAGCGGAGGCAGTCGAACTCAGTTTTGAAAACGCGAACGAAGTGAACAGCGCGATCGGCAGTAAGATCGTTAGAGTAACTTTTCGAGATTGTTTGCCAATCCAGGAACAACCTCGTTGTCTGCTTTTGGTCACCAAAAAAACCCTCTCACTCTAAGCAAACTATCGGCATAATTCTCTTCGGATCAGCTACAATGTGACGCAAGTAAGGATGCGGTAATTATGTCACTATTCTTTCCGGAATAGAACCACTAGAATCCGGTCGCAGGATGTTCCAATCACATAATCGAGTCTAAAAATGAAGACTACTTACTCTGTCAAGCTAGTTTTGCTCTTAACCTTCGCTTTGACCATTGTCTTCCCTGCCCCGGCGCAGGGACCGGCGCCGGTCTTTGCAGGGCGCAGCCAACTGAATCTGATGCCGATGCCGGCGATGGTCGAACTGCAACCCGGCCGTTTGGCTATCACCGACAAGTTCAGCGTGGCTACCAAAGGATTTGTGGACGATCGTTTGCGCGGGAACATTGCCCGTATGACCAGGCGACTCGCGGGACGAACAGTAACAACCCTTTCGCTCGATCTTGCCGCCGCTGACAGCTCGGCTACCCTCGTGGTCCAGTGTGAACGAGGCGGTAGCTCGATTCCTTCACTCAACGAAGACGAAAGTTATAGTTTGGAAATCACGGACCAGCAGGCGCGGCTCGTCGCCTCAACCGTCGTCGGAGCGATACGCGGTCTGGAAACTTTTCTGCAACTGGTTCAGGGCGATCGCGAGGGATATTACCTTCCAGGGGTCAAAATTCACGATCAGCCGCGATTTGCCTGGCGCGGATTGCTGATTGACATCGGCCGCCACTACCAACCGCCGGAAGTTCTCAAGCGCAATCTCGATGCAATGGCCGCCGTTAAGCTAAATGTTTTTCATTGGCATTTAACAGAGGACCAGGGATTTCGGGTTGAGAGTAAGAAGTTTCCGAAACTTCATTTACTGGGATCGGACGGACTTTACTACACCCAGGATCAGGTGCGCGAAATCATTGCGTATGCAGCCGAGCGCGGCATTCGAGTAATGCCTGAATTTGATATTCCCGGTCACAGCACAAGTTGGTTGGTCGGTCATCCCGAACTGGGCAGCGCTCCGGGCCCCTACAAGATCGAACGGGCCGCGGGGATTTTTGAGCCGGCACTCGATCCTACGCGTGAACAGACGTACAAATTTCTTGACGGCTTTTTGGGTGAGATGGCCGAACTATTTCCGGATGCCTACATGCACATTGGCGGCGATGAAAACGAAGGCAAGCAATGGGACCGCAATCCTGAGATTCAAGCTTTCATGAAAAAGAAAGGGATTAAAGACAATCATGCCCTGCAGGCTTACTTCAATCAGCAAGTCTTAAAGATTCTCCAGAAGCACGGTAAGAAGATGATCGGATGGGAAGAGATACTCCATCCGGATCTGCCGAAAGACGCAGTCATTCATTCCTGGCGCGGGCCCGCTTCCCTGGCCGAGGCCGCGAAGAAGGGTTACAACGGAATCCTCTCAGCGGGATATTACATCGACCTGATCTTTCCGGCTGCGCAGCATTATGTTGCTGATCCGCTTCCCGAGGGTAGTGCGATGACGGCTGAGGAAGCGAAGCATGTGATGGGGGGCGAGGCCACCATGTGGGGCGAATGGGTCAGTCCCGAAACGATCGACTCTCGGATCTGGCCGCGCACCGCTGCCATTGCCGAGCGGCTCTGGTCGCCGCAGAGCGTCAAAGACATTGCTGACATGTATCGACGGCTGGCGGTGATCAGCCGGCAGCTTGAAGAACTCGGGCTCACTCACGAACGGAACTATCCGGTGTTGCTCCGACGGCTGGCCAACAGTGATCAGATTGGCCCGCTTCGCACGTTGGCCTCTCTGGTAGAGCCGGTCAAGGAATACCGCCGCTATGAAATGCGCCCGCAGACAATGCTTAGCCCACTCACCGGATTGGTCGATGCAGCGCGGCCGGACAGCGACGCGGCAAGGCAATTCGCTGCTATGGTTGAAGCGTTACTTTCCGACGCTCCGCGGTATCAACTCTATCGTTCGGATATTCGCGACACCCTCAAGATATGGCGCGACGCAGGCATCGCGCTCGATCCAATGATCGATCGCGCTCCAGGCTTGCAAGAGGCCCGGCCACTCGCAAAGAATCTAGCTGACGTTTCTGGCGCCGGTTTGGAAGCAATCAACTACTTATCGACTGGCGCCATCGCTACTGCACAGTGGCGTGATCTTCAACTGTCAAAACTAGACGACGCCGCAAAACCAAAAGCCGCTTTGGAGTTAGTTGTCATCCCAAGCCTTAGAAAACTAATAATCGCTGCAGCTGAACCGCGTAAATGATTTGGAGAGCGCCGACCTGTCGACGCATTGTTCAACGCCGACCGGTCGCCGCACTCCAGAACGATACGTCTAGCTCGAAACCTACTCGCATTATGAAGTTTGCACTTCAATCTCTTCTGCTTGCGACTCTATGTTTCGTTCCACTGAAGTCAAGCATCGTCGAGGCAAACGTCCCGCAGCCCTCAGCTCCAATCCAGTTTGTGGATATCACTGCTCGCTCTGGCATCAAATGGAATCTAAAAGCACTCGCTCCTGGCGCCAGGTACTTGATTGAGACTATGGGCGGAGGAGGTGGCTTCGTTGACTATAACGGCGATGGACTGCTGGACATCTATCTCGTTTGTTACTCACAAACACCGCAGCCTGCCGGAGCCAGCAAACTAACAGACATCCTCTACCGGAATAACGGCAACGGCACTTTTACCGATGTGACAGCGGGAGCAGGCATTGCGAATGGCATGTTAGGTATGGGTCTGGCGGTCGGAGACTTTAACAACGATGGCTGGCCCGACCTTTACATTACCGGTTACGGCGGCAGCAAATTCTACCGCAATAGCGGCAAGGGCGGCTTCACAGATGTCACCGCGCGGGCGGGAGTCAACAACAGCGGCTGGGGAGCAAGCGCAGCCTTTCTTGACTATGACAAAGATGGCTATCTCGACCTGTTCGTTTGCAATTACCTTACCTACGATGAAAAAAATCTTCCCTGCACTTTCTACGACGGCAAGCCGTATTGCCTGATAAAGAATTTCAAGGGCTCGGCGAGTCGACTGTTTCACAATAACGGCGACGAAACTTTTACTGACGTAAGTGAAAAAGCCGGGGTTGCGAAAACAAACGGTAAAGGCTTGGGCGTGGTTGCTCTGGACTATGATAACGACGGTCGGGTGGACATCTTTCAAGCCAACGATGCGGCGGCTAATTTCCTTTTTCGAAACAATGGCGATGGGACATTTTCTGACGTGGCTCTCGAAGCCGGCGTGGCTTTTGACCCTAATGGCACTGCGCGCGGAGGGATGGGCGTGGACGCCGAAGATCTCGACGGCGATGGCAGGCTGGAGATTTTTGTTGCGAACTTCTCAGGTGAAACAAATGCGCTGTTTCACAACGACGGCGAGGGACTGTTTACTGAAATCACAAACAGACTCGGATTGGGAGCGCTTAGTTTGCCGATGAGCGGATTTGGCTCCCGCTTCTTTGATTACAATAACGATGGTCTGGTTGACCTCTTCGTGCACAACGGCCATCCGTTTGAGCCAATAAACAAACTGGTGCCGGAGACCACCTACAAAGAACGGCCTTTCCTTTTTGAGAACACCACACGCGGCTTTCGCGAGGTCGCCGGAGAACACGGCACTGCGCTACAAAAATTCTACGCCGGCCGCGGGCTTGCTACGGGTGACATCGACAACGACGGAGATTCCGACCTCTTACTGATGAACGTAGGAGAGCCCCCGGTGCTGCTACGGAATGATGGTGGCAATGCGAACAACTGGCTTGGTATTAACCTGGTTGGTACTAAAAGCAATCGCGACGCGATAGGAACGCAAGTCACGATAACGTCAGATGGCAGGCGCAGAGTTAAACAGCGGTTGGGCGGCACAAGTTATTGCTCAGCCTCCGATCCGCGATTAGTCTTCGGCCTGGGAGGCAGCAGAAAGATCGAGGAGATCGAAATCAAGTGGCCCAGCGGTGAGATTAGCAATCTCAAGAACGTGCGTGCCAATCAATACCTTACAATTAAGGAAGGCGTCACGAAGTCGATCAAGTGATGGGCTGGGAGCGCGGGCGTCCCGCCCGCGAACGCGCCGAAAGGCGCACAGTCTCTTGGAAGTAGCACAATCCATTTTCGCGCTTCGCGCTCATTGCGGGCGGGACGCCGGCGGTCCCAACCAATCACTTGACCGGCGCAGATCCCTCAACAACCTTCAAGTAGCGATTTATCGGAGGGTTCAGAAGCTTATCGACCTTGCCACTGGGCCAGCGAATCTCAACGTAGTCAATTTTCTCCGCCGCTCCGATACCCAATATTTCGCGCGGATCATGCGAGGCCAGGTAGCTGCCGCCGGCAGTCTTCAACCGGCTGCGCTTTAGCCTGCCTGCCTGCCAGCTAATCTGCGCTCCAGTCCCAGCACGATTGCTTTGTTTGGCAATCAGTTCCAGACCAATCCAGTTGTTTCGATTGCCGCCGTCATTGCGAAGCAATACGGGAGGCTCACCATTGTTTGCTATCAGCAGATCGAGATCGCCATCGTTGTCGAGATCGCCGGTGGCCATGCCTCGCCCGGAGAAAGTCTTGTTGAAGACCGGACCGGATTGCCGGCTCACGTCTTCAAAGCCCTTTCCAGTGTTGCGGAAAAGGAGCAACTGTTCGCGATACTTAACGCGCGAATTCCTCATCTCAATAAAATCGTCAGGGTGCCCGTTGACCAGAAACAGATCAGGATTGCCGTCATTGTCATAGTCAAAAAATCTTAAACCCCACCCGCTGAGAAACTGAGTCGCTGGACCAATTTCGCCCGGCTGGTCGATAAAAGTGAGGTCCTTCTCATTGTGATACAGGCTAAAAAATTCCTGTTCAATATTTGCGACAAAGAGATCTTGCCAACCGTCTCCGTCATAATCCGCCGCATCGACTCCCATTCCCGAACGGGCCTTACCACCTGCACTGAAGGCCACACCCGCAGCCAGGCCGGATTCTTCGAACTTTCCACTCCCTTTGTTAATGAACAGAAAGTTCGGCACTGTGTCATTCGCGACAAAAAGATCCATTTGACCATCGTTATTCACATCGGTCGCGACTGCCCCGAACGACTTACCAGGGGAGTCGGCTATGCCTGACGCTTTGCTGACATCTGTAAAGCTGCCGTTACCGTTATTGTGAAAAAGTTGACTGGGCCTGGGTTTGTAGTAGCGCGGGATGCAGTAGTAACGCCGGTTGATGTCGTCAGTGCAAAGAACGTTCAGGGTCTTGTCGTAATAGACAAAGCTTGAGACAAACAGATCCAGTTTGCCGTCGTTATCATAGTCGAACCAGACTGCGCAGGTAGACCAGCCGGGCGCCGCCGTACCGCTCTTGTCAGTAACATCGGTAAAGGTCGCGTTACCGTTGTTGTGATAAAGAATATTTCGACCATACCCGGTGACGTAAAGATCAATCCAGCCATCGTCGTCATAGTCAGCGGCGGCGGCGCCCATGCCAAAAGTGCCGCCAGCCACGCCGGCTTTGTCCGTTACGTCTGAGAAAGTGCCATCGTGATTATTGTGATAGAGCGCATTCTTAAGAGGTGCGTTAGGCGTAAAGAAATCCGCGGTCCCACTATTGACCAGATAGATATCCATCCAGCCGTCGTTGTCATAGTCGAAGAAGGCGCAGCCGGCGCCCACGGTTTCCGGTAAATGCCGCTCGGAAGAGTGTGCATTGTTGTGGACCCAGGTGATGCCGGTTTGCTTGGGTGTTAACTCCTGAAAGGTGACGGTCAACTTCGGCAGCGGCGGCGGCCTTCGTTGGCCGCGGGTGGGGAAAGATAAATTCAAAGCCAGCCCGAAGATTATGGTGAGGTAAGCCGCGGAGCGGGTGACCGCATAAAGCCTGGGGTGGAGTGCAGCAGGGGCTTGATTCATAACAGGTGATGCCTGAGGGTCCGCCTTCGACATAATCCGATCTGTGACCGCTGTCGCCCGTTTCACGGCCTCGAATGATTTATGAATATTCAAACGTGCGGTTCCGCTGCCGGCTTTATGATGTCAACCGTTCCGCGGGTCGGCTTTGGCTATTCCGGTGGCCTCGGTTCTTTTGGTGTAGTACCCGCGTCGCCCTCATTTGCCTGTTTGCTGCCCTTTAGCTTTTCCACGATGCGCATTTCTTCCTGAGCTCGCTCCGGGTTCTTAAGACGCGCAAATAGCAACGCCAGATTGTAATGAGCTTTGGCATCATCCGGATTGAGCTTGACACTCAATTCCAGTTCCTGCTGGGCCAGCGGATAATTCTTCAATCGAAGATAACTGATGCCCAAACCCGAGTGAGCGAAAGAATAATTCGACACCAATGCCAGCGCCTGCTTAAAGTAGTTGATGGCCCGCTCATCATCGTTCTGCTCCTGGGCTATCTGACCAAGGTAATAAAACGTTTCGGGAACACTTTTGTCCTTCTGAAGACTCTTCTCCAGCCACTCTAACGCCTCCGGGTATTTCTTTTGCTCCATTAATGTATAACCAAGATACATCTGGGCCTTGGGACTATCCGGTTGCAACTCCAGCGCCCGGCGGAAAGCCTGCTCGGCTTCAGCCAGATCCGGCTTCTTTATCCAGGTGGTTCCTAAGGCCAGAAAATAAGATGGGTTCCGCGGATTGAGTTTGATCGCCGCGAGTAGAGTTCCGTTAGCCTCCTCGTAAAGACCCGTTGACAAGGCAATAACTGCAAACCGGTAAAGCGTATCGGGCGACGTTGCAGTCATTTTTCTGGCGCGCGTCAGGTTACGCGAGGCCAAATCAGCATCACCTTTAGCTAAAGCGACCTGAGCCAGGCCGAGAACCGCATCGGTGTAATCAGCCTGCTGTTCAAGCGCAGCTTGATAACGGGCTTCGGCCTTCGGCGCGCTTCCCTTTTTCAGGAGGGCGTCTCCCAGCAGAACCAACAGCGGGGCGGAAAGCGCCTGCGTTCGTTCTGCCTGCTCCAGGACTTTGATTCCCTCGTCGACTGCCCCTTGCGCCAGTAACAGCCGGGCCAGCCTGTCGAGCGGCTCGGGATTCTTCGGATCCAGCGAAAGGACTATTTTCAACTCGGCGATCGTGTTTTGTGGTTGGCCCATCAGTGTGTACAGGTAGGCCAGATTCATATGCGCGCCAACGTATTTGCCGTCGCCGCGTATCGCTCGTATGAAGAATCTTTCGGCCTCAGAGAGCCGTCCCTGTTTAGCACGAATTGTGCCAAGCAGATTGAGCGCTGCCGGCTCGTTTGGTGTTACGCGCAGGATCGAGGAGAGCTCTTTTTCGGCATCAGTAATGCGATTGTCAGCTATCAGGGCCGCTGCATGCTCCAGTTGTTTGAGCTCGTTGTCAGTCTGGGCCTCCACGTTTGCATTTGTGAGCAGGACAGCTAAGAGGAGTGCGAAGGCTGCAATTCGGACGCAAGCAAAAATATCAGGCGAGGCCAAACATAACAGCCACTGCACAGAACCACCCGGATGTCGTCGCACTATATTCACAAGCGTCACCGAAGTCGAAGCCTAACAGTTTGCATTGCTCGTTGTTGGTCTCGCGCACCGCTTGCCAACAGGGAAGTTTCCAGTCCGCAAAGCGGACGACTGATAGTAGCCCAGCAGTTCACTGCTGGGGGCAAAATTGCTGAGGATTTGTAGTCCGTGAAGCGGACGGCTGAGTGATAACGCTTCTACTCTTTCAGCCGTCCGCTTCACGGACTTCATCTCAGGTTTCTAGCCAATCCCAGCGATGAATCGCTGGGCTATTTCTGCCGTCCGCTGATGCGGACTAAGGGCCGGCTTTCTTTGCACCAAGTCCTCCCGCACTGAAGTCCTTTTGCTCAACCAGGCCTGCTCCCTCCCTGATCGTAAGGATCTTGTTCGCGCTTACGTTCACGATCTTGTCAATCGCGCCAGTTGGCCAGCGAACTTCCACCAGGTCTACCTTGGTACGTTTCTTGAGACCAAAGTGCAGTCTGAAATCACTCTGCGATAGATAGCTCCCTCCGCTTCGCACCTCGTCGATTTGTGTCATGTCTCCCGAAATGACCTTAACTCGAGCGCCAATCCCATCACGATTACTCTTAACGCCAACAGTCTTTACCAGTATTGAATTGTTTGCATTGCCACCGTCGTTGCGCAGTAGTTGAGGGCCACCATCAAGGTCACCGACTACCACATCCACATCGCCGTCATTATCGATGTCTCCAAAGGCGGCGCCGCGTCCAACACGTTCCTCCATTAGCGCGCTTCCCGCCTGCGCGGCCACCTCTGAAAACGTGCCGTCCTGGTTGTTATGGTGCAATAACTCCCGCTGGCGATAGTGACCCCTTTGCGGATAGACATGACCGTTGGTTACAAAGAGATCCACCCAACCGTCATTGTCGTAGTCAAAAAACCTGGTGCCCCAGCCGACATACGTAAGACTAATCTCGGCGACCTTCGAACTGAAGGAGACGTCAGTAAAAGAGTTGTGGCCATCGTTGTGATAGAGAATGTTGTACTCGTCGTCGAAATTGGTGATGAACAGATCAAGCTTGCCATCATGATCGTAATCGCCAAGGGTGACTCCCATGGATCCTTGTTCCTTACCGCTTTCGTTTACGGCCGTGCCTGAGATAAATGCGATCTCCTTAAAGGTACCGTCGCCATTGTTATGATAGAAAAAGTTTGGCGTCGAGTCATTGGCGACAAAAATATCGACCAAGCCATCTTCATCAAAGTCGCTGCAGATAACTCCCAGACCATAGTAACCGTTCGCATCCGCAACCCCGGCCCGTTTTGAAACATCACTGAAAGTGCCGTCGCCATTATTGTGGTAGAGCGAGTCGCCGGCGCCGGGCAAACCTCTCGGGCCACATTGAACCGGCACTCCCTTAAACTGGCAGGTACGTCCGACCCCGAATTCCGGTAGATGATTAAAGTCGAAACCTACATAGTTGGAGACAAAGAGGTCGACTTTGCCATCCTTATCGTAATCCACAAACGCGGCACCAGTGGACCAACGCGGATCGCTGACTCCAGCCTTTACAGTTACATCGGTGAAAGTGCCGTTGCCATTATTTTTGAACAGATGGTTTGGTCCCAGGCAGGTCACATATAAATCTTCGAAGCCGTCGTTATTGAAATCAGCGACGGCGACTCCCATGCCAAAGCCAATATCACCCAGGCCAGACTTGCCGGTCACATCGGTGAACTCGTTACTGCCGTTATTGTGGTACAGGGCGCTGCTGGTTTTCTGGTGAGACCTGGCGAGGTCCACAGTCAGAGAATTTACAAAGTAGATATCCAGGTAGCCGTCGTTGTCGTAATCAAGTAAGGCAACTCCGCCACCCATCGATTCTGCGATGTATTTCTTTTCCGGCGAATACACATGCTTGAATTTGATGCCGGCCTGTTGGGATATTTCAGTGAATCGCAGCTCGTCGGCGGGAGTTAGGTATCCAGGTTGAGCAGGAACAGGGCGCAATAGACCCAGGACTCGGTGCGAACTCGGTGTTCTCTCTGACTCTTTGGTGAACCTGCCAGAAGTACCACTTACCACAGAGACACAGAAGGCGCAGAGGATGCACAGAGAAAGACAATTCATGTATTAGCCTCAATGTCCTGACACCCCAACGTTCTACCGGTCATTTTTGATTGGCTGACTTCGACTGCGAAGTTCTTTTGAGAGATCGATCTGGGTCTTGCCTTCAGCTTTGCGGCCCCCCGCAATGTATGCCTGGCCCAACTCGTAGTGGATCTCGGATCTCTTCGGTTCCAGTCGTGAAGCGAATTCCAAATTCTCAATTGCTTCCGCTATCTGTCGTTTCTTAAGTAGGGCCCTGCCCAGGCTCAGCCGCGCTTCGGCATCGTCAGGTCTCGCCTCAATTACCTGACGCATTAAAGCAAGGCCGCGCTCGATGTTGCTGCCGCCCAGAAGAATCTCAGCCAGAGGAATTCTCGCCTGGATGTCACGGGGATTCAAAACCAATTCTCTTTCAAACTCCCCAACTGCCGCGTCACGCTTACCCAGTTTCAAATAAAGTAGCCCTGCATTGTAGTGCACCTGCAGCGCGTTGCTACTCGAACTTGTGACCGCACTGAGTTCAGCGAGGGCCCTGAAGTTTTCACCATTGGAGTCAAACTCTTCGGCCAATAGTAAACGGATTTGTGGAGCGTCGCCGGCGATTGTTTTCATTCGCTCAATCACGCGCTCAGCTGCTTCTATCTTGCGCTGCCTGATTAAAGAGGACGACAGAGCGTAATAAATGTTCAAGTCCGCTGCTTGCCCT
>Ga0207689_10002205_pt1 | contig 18268 bp, 18 predicted proteins | sample KBSMisM52_FD_184312 | JGI IMG/M metagenome (GOLD analysis project Ga0207689, IMG submission 184312) | Miscanthus rhizosphere microbial communities from Kellogg Biological Station, Michigan, USA - KBS Miscanthus M5-2 (SPAdes) (version 2) | ecosystem: Host-associated > Plants > Roots >... | reverse complement strand
TCACGATGTCCGCTATTTAGGTCGTTATTGGGGGCAAAGCGGACATGCCCTTTTGCACTGCATATGTCTGCTAATGACCCAAAGCGGACATTGCGATGATCCGGTCAGCCTGATTATGGAAGCTATCACTTCGGCAGGTTCACTGTCGCCCAATCGCGGAATGCGTACATTCGGATGGGTAATAAGGACGAAAAGTGGTCTGTATGGATCAGCCACCACCTTTCCCGAGGGGTAGCCTGTTTCATCACCGAAACGGCTTCGGGCCTCGGTAGTAACAGTAAGTACAGCGCTCCCGCCCGTGCTTCACGGGAGATCTAAGCAGACACTGCCGCTGTTCAAACTCATTTTTTTCAACGCAAGAACGCTGGGTCACGCCACACCCCGAGCGCCTTGTGTTGTTTGGCGGCCCCGCCTGACTTCAAATCAGGCGGGGCTGTTTTAGAGTGTTCAATCGAGTAACAACCATGCAAACTCAAACAGCGATCGCACCTGTCGTCACCACCTTCGTTCGTCGAATTTGGGCACCCGCAATTGTAGCTGTTGGATTGGGGCTCACTGTGAGTTGGATTTCTATTATCGGATATGCGCTCGTTTCCACGATGATAGGAATAGTAACATCTGTTTGGATCGGAGAGGTCACCGCGAGGGCGGTCTTTCTCGCCGGGTTTTTGTTTGAGCAAAAGTGATGGCAAGAACTAACAAAAACTTGTCGGCGAAAAATAAGACGGGCCGGCCCGCCACAGCCGTTCCCTTTAGCTGGCAATCCGGCACTTCGATTCAAATTCTGAGTCAATCTGTTCTGCCGGCGCTTTGTGGCTAGCCGCTGGGCAGGAAGGGGCCGCGCCGAAGCGGTTCGCGCCGGAGCGCGGCCCGCTCTTTAACGGGTGATCCCAGTCGTAGTCCGCTATTGGCCCAAAGCAGACATCCCTAGTTGGGCCGCACATGTCTGCTTTCGGGGGTAAAGCGGGCATGGCGTTTTGCATTGTACGTACCGCGGTACCCAAGCGATCCGTCCCGCGACGCGACGCGCAGGACTTCGGCTTAACCGCAGATTTTTATCTTGGAGCATACAGGCAACCAGCGGGCCATTCAGGCAGCATTCACGAATCAGTTAGAGTTCGGTGGAAATGCCGGAGGGTCATTCCGAGCGGGGAAATCCATGAGCATAAAATCCTTCCTCCTCACACTCGCAATATTCTGCGGAGGATATGTCTCCAATACGCTCCTCGATAATGCCGTAGACGCCGCGGAGAAATACTTTCACCTGTCAACCGCGGCATACAAAAGTGATTCCAATGGCTACATCATTTGTAGCAATGAGAAGCCAAAGGATAGCCCGGTAGGGCCCATTGTCGCCGCTCCCGCCAATTTCTAGTGGGAGCATCGGGCGCGACGCGCCTAGGGCTGACCGATGTCCGCTTTTGCCCCTTAGCGGACGTGGTCTAGCGCACCGCACATGTCCGTTTTTGGGGGCAAAGCGGACATAACCAAACTTCTTGCGCTGAAATTTTTTCGGCCAAGTGAAATCACTGATATTTCACGGCTTCTCGCGCTCACGGATTGCTCCTATAAAGTGCGCGTCGCGCATGCTCCGAAAATCTCCGCCATCTGTTTTGAAAGGCAAGGCCCTACGGTCGGGCCGGAGGGATTTTTCAGTTGCGCAAATTCTGGCGCTGTCGGTGGCGCTCACATTGCTGATATCGATACCGATCTGGACGCATCCCCTGCCGCCTCTGTCCGACTACGTGAATCATCTGGCGCGGATGCACGTGATCGCGGACCTGTCCCGCAATCAGAAGCTGGCGATGTTTTACCAGCTGAATTGGCAGGTGATCCCCAATCTGGCGATGGACGCCATCGTGCCGTCGCTCGCCCGGCTTGTTAGCGTTTACCTCGCTGGACAGATTTTTCTTGTAGCAATGTTCACGCTCATCATATCGGGCGTGGTGGTGCTCAATCGGGCGCTGGTCGGCAGATTTTCCGTGCTGCCACTGCTGGCAATCCCGCTACTCTACAATTACATTTTTCTTGTCGGCCTGACGAATTACATATTCGGGATCGGCGTCGCTTTATGGACGCTTGCTGCCTGGGTCAGCACCAGAGAGCGTGCCTGGCCGATACGTTTCGCGCTGTCCACCGCGTCTGTCGTCATCTTGTTTTTCTGCCATCTGTCGGCGCTCGGTATCTACGCCATCGGTCTGCTCTCCGGCGAAATTCTGCGGCTATGGCAGCAAAAGTCCACGCCCTGGCCGCCCAGAATTGCAGAGTTTGTTGTGAGCGGCCTGCCGTTTCTTGTCGTGGCGCCGCTGCTCTACGAAAGTCCCACAATGCACCTTGTCGCCGCGACCTCCTGGGAGCAGCGTGGCAAGCTCGACGGATTGATTTATGTCTTTGCGACTTATTCCGACATCGTGGCCTTCGCATTGATCGCAATCCTGACGGCGGGCGGCGTATGGGCCGTACGCCACCGCGTTTTGCAATTTCATCCGCTGGCCACGGTTCTTCTTGTCGTGGGAGGTGTCGTTTATTTCGCGCTGCCGCGCGTTATGTTTGACACCTATATGACCGATCAACGCGTGCCGCTTGGCGTGGTCTTCATGCTTTTCGCCTGCGGCGACCTCGACACGCACCACCGCCTGGTCCGACGCGGATTCCTGAGCCTGCTCGTGGTTCTCATCGCCTTGCGGCTGCTGGAAGTCGATTACAACTGGTCGCAGCTGTCAGACTCGACGAGCGAGTTTCGTTCATCGGTGCGGCGCATCGCGCCGGGCTCAAAGGTCTTCGTTGCCTATGCCAATGAGTCAGCCGGCGAGGACGTCCGCGATCTCGGCCTTGTTCACGCCGCCTGCATTGCCACGATCGAGCGCTCGGCGTTGGTCACAACCCTGTTCACCGTCGAAGGCAAGCAGGTCGTACACGTTCGTCCTGAATACCGCGATTTTGCCGACCAGCGTGACGGGACGCCCCCATCGACCCCGCAGCTCATTCTGGCTGCCGAGCATCCGCTGCCGGATATGCCTGCTTTTTGGCTGAACTGGACCAGGTTCGACTACATCTACATTCTTTTCACCGAAGACGAAGCGCCTAATCCCGATCCGGCTCGGCTGCGCCTCGTCACCGATGGCGACCGGTTTCAGCTCTATCGCGTCATCAAGCCCCAATAGCGTTGGCAAACTTCACTGCGCGGGGGCGTGCGCCGGGCGCCATCCGATTCCGGACATCCTGATAAAGCGCGGACTATCAATCAGAGCTGCTATCCACCCGCTACAACGAGTTCAAAGCAATGTACCGTGCGCGCATCGAGCAAGCCGACCCGTTTTGATGGCAATGTCCGCTATTGGCCCAAAGCAGACATGACCTAGTGCACCGCACATGTTCGCTTTCAGGGGTAGAGCGGACATCGTGAGACCGCGCCCGCGGTTTTTTTGTCGGCCTCCGTTCGAATGAGAATCGCACTTCCTAGAGCGACAGTTTTTGCTTCGCGGTTTGTTCGTCGAGATTTTCAGTGGCCGCGCCCTTGCCACCAGGGTGCGCTGGGTCGAGTTGGAGACGTTGTGGCGTTCCTGACCCGAAGAGTGGCAGTCTATCCGATATTATGTGCACGTCGTCCGGTCAGATTTGGTATTTCCATGTTCAAATCGCGGACTCGTTTTGAATATTTTTCGACAAACGAACTCATAAAAAAGGTGCGTTGGTAAGCTGCGGCAATTCGCCGTGAACCAACATGACATCGGATTGTTATGTGGGGATGGATACACACCTCGCAAAACTTATTCTTGTTCTTCTGACGATCGGTTTTGCCGTGGGCTTTGCCTCAGGGTACGGCATTCGCGCTGGCATTTCCCATTATCGGCGCGCCATTGCAAAACGGAACCGGATGCTCATTGGGTAATGCCGAGCGCCGCTCAAAGGGAGTGGCAATCGGACTGCCGCCCAGGTTCGGGACGAGAAGCTTTGTTCCGGTAGGGATCTACCAATCGCAAATCTTGTGACGACGATCACAGCCCGAATCCAGCCGGTGGCTAAACTAACAATGAGAACTCCAAGGATTGGAGGGGACCGTGTGGACCATAAGAGAATACGGGACAGAGATTTTCGCGCTCACGTTTGCGATCGGGACACTTCTCGCATTGGCATCGGTGATCCCCGCCTGATGCGGCCCCTAAGGCCAATCGACAGGCGCGACGCCCATACCGGCCACACTGCCGCTATTCGCGGGTGGCGCCGGTCTGCTAGGGTTCTTTGCCCGGCGAAGGAAAATTAAGAACAAGGCTGCAGTGGCAGCGGCCTGATCGTCTGGCAACCACTGGAAAGGACCGCCGCAAGGCGGTCTTTTCTTTTGCCGGCGCGCCCGCGTTGCTCGATCAATCTGGCGATCCAATATCGACCGGCGCGGGTACACGTCGCGCATTCGATCCGAAGAGCGACGAGCTTCCCCTCTAGGTCTCCAAAAATGATCGCGCCGTCGCGGGGCGTGGCGCCATGATCGCATGGAAAATCTGGCGAGCATCTGGTCTAAAAAAAGAGGTCGCCGGGAGGATTGGGCGACCAGTTTTCGAGAGGAAGTATGCGCGAGCGGCAATTTGGTCCCGCGCCGGACGAGGGGTCGGCATAAAAAGGGCCGCTGCCCCCGGCGATCAGATCGCCATCTTGAGTTCCTTGGTGGCGCGGAAGGCTACCTTTTTGCTGGCCTTGATCTGGATCGGCTCACCGGTCATCGGATTGCGGCCCATGCGGGCAGCGCGATTACGCACCACCAAAATTCCGAGCCCGGCGATTTTCACCCGCTCACCCTTCTTCAGGTGTTTGGTGATCATGCCGACGAACTCTTCCATCATTTCCAGGCTCTGCTTCTTGCCGAGCTGATGCTGCTCCGCCAGCGCATATGCCAAATGTTTGGTGGTGACCGTCTTTGGGGCCGCTGGCTTTGCTGACGCTGTAACGTCAAGCATGGGCGTTGCTCCTTATGCGCGCTATGCGCAGGGCATTAGTCCTATGAGATTCGTGGGTTTTTGGCCAATCCCGTCGCGCTCGGCGGCATCATCCCGGCGGACGACGCTATTTTTCTTGTTCCCGGCTTGCCAATTCGCGCAGCAACATTTTGGCCAATCGTTCAGCGGGCAGAATGCCCAGCCGCGCCGCTTTAGTTCCATTCCATGCTGCGACGGTAACTAGGTCGTCAGAGATGTTATAGCGTCCCTTTACGAGCTTCCCCCGCCACCTAATCTCAACCTCCATCCACTCTAGAGATGTCATTGTAATATCAGCGAATGAATGACGCGCGAAAAAGTGTCCGCCATCGCTGCATCGGCAAAACAACACGTCACATAATCGCGGTTGTTCTTGTCACGCCTACTGCGACCGAATTTTTCGTCACAATCCTTCGATGTTTCGTGCCCCCAAATCGGACTGTAAGTGCGCCCCGCCGCAACTGGCAACGGGGCGCGGAGCGGCAACAGCTCCATGTCGCGAGCATGTCGCGTGGAGTTTCCGGGAATGTTTGGGAATCGCTGAAACTCAGCGGAAATAAACGAGAACTGTCGCAACACGGTGCGACAAGAAAAAAGCGGGTGTTTTCGGCTAAGCCACTGATTTAGCGGTGCCGGGTGAGAGATTTGAACTCCCGACCAACGGTTTACAAAACCGCTGCTCTACCACTGAGCTAACCCGGCTGGCCGCAGGAATGGGACCGCTTAGCACCACCGCGGGGGTCAGTGAATACAGATCTGCCTAGATCGCTAGCGTTTTCCAAACAACCGCGACCCGAGGCGCCGCGCGAATTGCTCGGCGCGGACCATGAGGGATAGTCGCCCCACCGCGTTCGCAGGGTTGTCGGGGCCACATATTGTTCCGAGTGCGAAGCTTAATGCCTCACCTGGAGGCGGCCGCGCGCGGCCATCCTCATCGGAGGGGTTGTCGTCGGGTATACCGATGACGGCGAGGGCGGGGCGCCTCGCCCGGTGATAGCCCGCAAGGTGGGGCCTCACCTAGGCCTTCAGGGCTGACGTGAGGAGAAGACAGGCGTATTGCACCGCCGTGAACGCCAACAGCAGGCATCCGTAGCCAATGAATTCGATCCCCAACATGATCAGTCTCCCCGTAACCATCATTTCAACCGTAGGGACGATAGGTGAATCCGCCGTGAAGACTGTGTTGGCCATCACAAAAATGCGGGTTTGCCGGGCAAGGCATTTCCCGCTGGATTTGCAATCGTTTAGGAGGGGATAAGGGTCGCGGCGGCCGCCCCGGAGGTAGCCCGCTATAGCGTGCTCGACAGCTTTTCCAGGATGTCGATCAGCCAGGCGGCCGACTGCAGCACCGCGAGTCGCTGCGTCAGCTTTTCCTTGCGGTAGATGTTGTTGAGTAGCTTGAGTGCGCCCTTGTAAGCCGGGTGCTCTTCCGCCTTGTGCCCGAGCGCGCGCAACCGCTCGCACAATTCGGCGCGGCGCGCCTCCAGGTCGTCATATTGCTGGCGAAAGTTTCGCCGCGGCGCGGTCGCGGATCTCGATCCTGTTGTCAATTTGGTACGGCGGCCAGGCATGAGATTCACTGTATAGATGCGCGGTTTGCGGCAAAAGCGAGGATGCCAGCGATAGGCGCAAAGCAAAAAGGCCGCAAGTGCCAATGGCCCCCACGATTAAGATTACCCGACAATTGAGGGAAACCGATTAAGGCATTGCTATATGCTCAAGATCCATTTTGAGGAACTGGAGTTGTGTCGATGCGTGCTTGCGCAATTGCTGCGATTGCAGTGTGGGCCGCGAGTGCCGCCGATGTTTCCGCGGGCGGCTCGGGTGCGGGCTATGGTCCGTATGCGTACAGCCCGCGCATCGAGCCGCTCATTGTCTACGACTACCAGCCGGGCGTTATCGTGCGCTCGTATTGGTGGGCTCCTTGGCAAAACCGGCACTATTTCCCGAAAACCGGCAAGCGGCCAAAAGTTGGCCGCCACGAACGCGTGACGGCACGCCAGAGTTCCCCGCCCCAGACCTTCTACCGCTCGTGGTCGGTTTCTTCGGTGTTCGCACCGGAACTCCCGCCGCCACCCAATCAACCGTACATGCAACCTTACGCGCAACCTTACGGGATTGATCCCGCGCCCTCGCTGGCGCAACCGAAGTAGTTCTCACTTAATTACCTGTCACGTGCTCTGCAGCTGACGGCTTGCAACGTAAAGCGCGAGCGCGGCGGCGTTGGATACGTTGAGACTCTTGATCTCGCCCGGCACGTCGATGCGGGCCACGCGGTCGCAGGTCTGCTTGGTGAGCTGACGCAGGCCCTTGCCTTCGGCGCCGAGCACGAGTGCAAGCGGCGCACGTAATGCGACGGCGCCAAGGTCGGCGTCGCCTGTGCTGTCGAGGCCGACCAGCAGGAATCCATGCGCGCGAAGTTCCTCAAGCCCGCGCGCGAGATTCTGCACGGTGACCAGGGGAACAAGCTCGAGCGCGCCTGACGCCGATTTCGCGAGCACGCCGGTTGCCTCCGGGCTGTGCCGCGCGGTGGTGACGATCGCTTTTGCGGCAAAGGCAGCGGCCGAGCGTAAGATCGCCCCGACATTGTGAGGGTCGGTGATCTGGTCGAGGACAAGAACGATGCTGTCTTGCGCAATTTCTGTCAGCGCAGGCGCAGCGAGGGGATCTGCTTCAGCCAGTAGGCCCTGGTGCACGGCGTCGGGACCGAGCTGTGCGTCGATAACGTCCGGCCGCACCAGCTCGGGCTTGAGCGGCAGTGCAATGCCGTCGTCGGTGAGGCGGCGCAGCGCGTTCTCGGTCGCGAGCAGGCGGCGGAAGCGGCGCGCCGGGTTTTCGAGCGCGGCCTTGACCGTGTGCCAACCATAGAGGATGGCGAGCCCGGTTGCGTCGCGGGGGCGCGGGCGTGCTGCCGGCCGCTTGCCACGGTGCCGTTGTGCACGAACCCCCGGTTGCCAGGATCTGCGGGCCATGTCGCGTTATTCCCATGCGTCCTGCGGCTTTGCAAACCGCACGGATTCCCGCTACCTGTTACGTAAAACACCGTACTTGCGGTCTAAGCAGCGCCGTTTTTCCAATAACATCAAGCCGTAGCAAAAACCCGGCGCTGCACTCAATATCACAGTTGTCTGGTTTGACGTTTTGCGCGCGGATCGCAAAGGCCGACCTCAGCCAACATTGACTATTGATCCTCAATTTGACCTGAACACTGGCGGCTCCGTTTTCGCGTTCGCATACGCAAGCGACCACACGAACTTCGCCACAGATCCGCCGACACCCGGTTCGTTCTGACGGGTTCTTTTTCGGCCCCGATGTCCAGGCGAGCCATTATGGTCTGCTGGTGTGATCCTGGCCGAGAACGAAACGGTTTTCGGCAACGTGAACGGTGTCACCGCAGATACACCCGCACACCAATTCCAGCGGCACTTCCACTTTTCGCGGCGGTCTCGGTATGATCGGATTGCATGCACGACGCAGGAAGCGAAAGCAGATCGCCTGATAAAGTTATTCGTGGCCGGACGCCTCGGGCGAAATGCTCGAGGTTTTTGTTGGCCTAAGTTCGGATGAGAACACGTTTGTCCTAGAGCGACAGTTTCGAGAGTTTTGGTGGCCGCGCCCCTGCCACCGGGGCGCGGCCGTTGGCCACTGGGTCGAGTAGGGGTCGTTGTGCTGCGTCCCTGACCCGAAGAATGGCAGTGGCTTAAGCTGAAACGTACACCGCAAATTTTTTTGGCGTGTCACAGCATTTTACCTCACCGCGGAAACGTTTTCTGTAGTTAACGCCGCGAAAATTCCGTGACGGCACCCGCGATGGGAAGGAGCAGCAATCGGCCAGCGTCGTGGCACCACGCCGAGACGACTAGCCCAGGTTCCCCTCAAGCGGTGATCAATGCGACAGACTTTGTTCCGGTGCGGGGCTACCAATCGCACTCCGTGTGATCGAAATCACAGTCGTGACTAACAAGCGGTGTGATGCTGATTTCACGGCTCCCGGGCCCGTCCCTTGGCGCTCGGTTGTGCGTAGGAGAGGCCGTTGCCAAGCCACAAGCAGCGGTCTCTTTTTTTTTGATCAATAAGGTGTGATTCTTTAATCTACCTGCTCGTTCGACCATTGTGGCAATGGCGAACAGAAGTGGGCTGCGCCTGGGTGGAGCAACTCGGAGCGCGGCCTTCTTTTTTCTGCTGCGCGGCACGGTTGCCCTAACGCTCGGACGATTGTTTTCCGTCCCAAACGGTACGTTGGTAGTGGGCGAGGGCGAACACGAGTTCCATATTATTGCGTGCTGCTTCCCGTTGCACTCATTGGAATTGGACTGGTCGCTACCGCATTTTGGGTAGGCGCCCTTACAGTTGCCGTGTTCGGCGGCGCGTGGTCGATTTTATTGAGTATTTAAATTTTCGCGGCTTCACGGCTGAGCCCTGGTGCTCGGCTGTGCGTAGGAGAGGCCGTTGCCAAGCCACAAGCAACGGTCTCTCTTTTGCATTTGAGGACGAAGCGTCAAAAAAGGACCAAGGTGTTGCCCAAGCCTTGGCCCCTGGACCACGCATTGCGAAAGGTCGAGGAGCGCTGCGCGATCCATAACGCTAACGTGACGGTCGCGCTTCTGTTGCAGACGCCTGTCGAGATGAAAAGAAAACGGGCCGCCCACTTGCAACATGGCGTGGCCCGTAGACCGTAGAACCGGCGGGGGTCCTTAGGGGGTAAGGGGGTTGCGCCGATTCACGGAACGAACGCGGCGCGGTTCAGCTGGTTCCTTGAAATGGAAATAGATTTGATCTGCTGCCCTGATGGCCTAGTCGACTGCTACGGGCGGTTCGAGCGGGAGTAGCGACTCAGTTCGGCCTGTCGGCTTTTTCAGACGCCACTGTGGGTGCAGATAACTAAGTTGTCGTAAACCGACAATCAGGTCTTGCAAGCATTCGACAGGAATAGAGTACGCTCTTTCAGCCGTCGAATATTTTGGGCGCAATAATATAACGATACTGTCGTCTGTCGCTGAGTAACTTTCGACCCTCAACGCGTCAACACTCACAGGAAGCCGTTGCTCTACTTTTTCACTCATGGTGCCTGCCATTTTAGCGCGCGACGAAGCTTGCTGGTGGGAAACGCCGTGTTCCAGTGGCGAGTTCCGGAGTCCAGAAGCCAATTTTCGGACACAATATGTGTTGGCGAACGAGTTGGGGTGGTCAAATATCGGTGATAGCACACAACAAAAAACCCAAGGTCCAGATCAAGCGCCAAAAGACATCGCTTGGTTGAGCGTACTGCATCTAGCGCATTGCGAAAGGTCGAGGAGGTCAACAGGGAAGAGCTGAATGCAAGGGCCCCCACCTCGTGCCGTATTACAAAAATTAGTTCGGACGGATTACGTTCGCCTTATGCGCTAGACACAAGGCGGAGTTTTGTGTTGTCGCTTTTAGCCTCCGGTGGAACGAGTGATGCCGAGGGGGTATCGCCAGTGACGATGACGTTGCGCGCGTTGCGCTCGCGCCAATAGGAAGTCACCAGATAGAAAGAAGCGGGAAGTCCAAAGAAGACCATCAAGATCAGTGCATAGACGGGCCAATCGTCACTCAGATAGCCGCTCCAGTATCCGACGGCGATCGCAAGAGTCGGTCCCGAAGCGACCAGGGCAATCACGGCGGCAATTGTACGGAGACGCCCTTTCATCACGCGACCCCACGCCTGAATTTATCTGGATCAGTGACAGTTTTGATCAGATTGGGCATTTAAAAATTTAATGTCGAGCAAAAATCTTGTTAGAGAACGGTCAGCCAAAGTAACAATAACTTGAGTTCCAATTGTGTAGATGCGGTATCTTAGTATTTTTTGGTTGTGGATTTTTAATTGCGAAGCACGGCGCTCGTTCTAAATTGTTCCCGTGCGTGGGGCGATCCTCGTAAAGCGGATTATCAGCCATGCGCGCGGCGGAATTTGCTTCGCAATCGCAGCGTGTAGAGCATCCCAAATGCGAGTGCTGTGGGGCTTGCACAAACTAAGCCGGATGAAAAACCAGACCATGATCGGCGCACATTCGCGTGCATGGAGTGCCAATCGGATCTGGTCGAGGTCGTGAAATATCGTTAGAGCGGTAACTACGCAGCGTCAGCCAAGGATGATGACGGTGCCTAAACTTTCTTCCGGTCTATGCCGAGCGCATCGATCGCTCTGAGTACGATCTCGCCGGGCTTGCGTTCACCTGTTGTCACAACAGCGGCGATCGCCTTTGCGAGCAGTTCTGTGATCGGATCATCCTTGTCGCTGAGCCGGAGAACAATAAGTGAGATATTGTACGCGTCCGTCATGGCACGCCATTGCAAAGCAGAGGCGGGTTTTCCATTGAGTAGTCGTGCGGCGTCGGTAACGAACTAGATTTACCCATATTTTGTGATGGAACATGGGGAAACGGCAGCCGCCGCACGATTGTGGCTTTCGTGCGAACGGCTGCCGCCCCGGTTCCTCCCAGATTGGAGAACCGAATTAATAAACCCCGGTGCTATCTGTGGTGTTCCCAGGGGTTTACCGGGAAAGGACCAAAGGCCGGACTGCCACGGGAGGTTCGCAAAGGTATTCACGCCGCTCAGCAATTCATTTTTTGAGATGCACGAGGGCCGCGCAAGCCGGTCACTTAGGGGGCGTTCGAGCGTATTTCCAAATCCTTCATACGATTTGTCTTGAGCGGGCCAATCCGCATGAATGGCGGGCGCCGACAGGAGCCTATCTTTTTTCGCGTTGCGGTTTCCAGAATGCGTTCCAGATCACGTTCGGTGAGCCTTTTGCGGCTACCGATTGGGACGTAAAAAGGGCCGCCGGCCGTATCGACGGGATGTTGGCGTAGAAATTTCTGTAGCCACCACTTGCTAGACGCCTAAACGCTCTGCGGCATCTGATATCGTAGGTGAAGGGCACTAGAACTACCCTGCCAGTAAAACCGCCACAATTTTAAAACTTGGCAAGCGGGGTCGGCGTTCACTTGGTTCCGGAGCGGAGAGCTTTAACCGGCGAAAGCTTTACTCGCCCGGGCACTCCGGCGCTTGCGCCATCTGTGCAGCAAAAGCCCACCACCAAGCACGCCGCCAAACAGCGGCAGTGCGCCCGGAATTGGAGTAGTTGCTTGTAAGGGGGCACATTCGCAATCTGCTCTTTCCGTAACGATTGCGGCGCCTATGAAGTCGTCGTGATCATTGTCCGCACCACCATCATTGAGTGCAAATATGATAATGTCACTTACTGATTTCGTAAGCATGAGTAGGTCCGGCTCGACAAAAGTGGCGTACGAAAATATCAAGTTGGGGACACCGGAGCCGGGATTGGGCTGCAACGCGCTGTTATCAACCGAGCCGGTCGCCCAAGTAAGCGAAAACTGAATCGGTCCGCTTCCCACATTCAGTTTAGAGCCGAGAAACCCAACAGTGAGGGGGGGACTTCCACTATAGGCACTATTGTTCTGATTACCCTCGGTGAAATCAGCCAGTGCCGGCGAATGAAAAGTAACTTGAAAACCGGATTCAGATCCAAGGAAAAACCAGCTAATGCCTGTAAAACTGGACGAGCCAGTGTGCACGACCAGCTGGCCGCCCTGCACCCACGGTGTATCGGGCGTGAGATTAGGTCCTGTTGGATCAACCACAGCCGCCCCGGTTGGAGACGCGCCAGGCGAATTCACAACATTGTTTTGTGGAAGAGCGCTCCCATAAAATGGGGTGGGTCCGGCAGATAGGGGAGCGCCGCCGACAATCTCAAAGGTTGCGGCTGTAACAGCGTTTCCGCTCACTGTCAGAGCGATCGCACAAAGACCCAACAACGCGATACTTTTTATGGTCCGATACATCGCAGCCCACCCTACGCATCACAGTTGGCTAGCGCGCAACAGGGACGACATTCTTAGGTTAATAGGCTTGTAAATTGTTGTGGCACTACGGTGAAACGACTGCCTGTCGCCCAAGTTCCCCCTCTAATGGGTGAACCCAGTACCAACAAAGCGACTTTACTCCGGTAGTTAGCTACCAATCGCAAATCCGCGAGCGGGTCTGATCCAAGATGTTTGCTCAAGCCTTGGGCTCCGGACCACGCATTTGCGACGGGGCGCGATCCATAAAACTAACGTGACGTGTCGCCTTTCTGTTTCAACCGCTGGCCTGGAACGCGGCGGTTGTGTTGTGCCATTGCCTTACCGTGTGGGCGGCGGGGCGCCGATTGCCCGCGCGTCGCCGGGATTTATTGCACTTGGATCTCTGATGACATCGGGCCTCATGGCGCGGGGAGCGGCCACAGGTGCGCGTTCGGGTATTCCCCGCGTATTCCGACTTTGGGACATGGCTGTCGGGTCTGTCGGCGACGTGGTTGGGCTAACGCGTGGCTCGGTTGTCGGGCTCATGCGTGGCACAGATTGATCCAATGCGCTTTGGGCGAAAGCAGTTGCAGTTGGTACGGCTGCAATCAGGGCGGCGACAGCCAACTTGTGAATTCGCATGTCGGTTCTCCTTCGGATTCACTTTGGCCAACGTGAATGGCTGCGTCGCGTTCTGTGATCATAGAAATGTGACGCCAATTAAAGTTGGAAGGATTACTGTTACTTGCACCAAGGTTCGCGCCTAATTCTCTAAAAGTATCGTCCCTCCTTAAATCGGGGAAAGTCGCTACGAGGGCGGGCGACGACGCATGCGCACGCCATCTTGCGAAGGCTCGCCCTGTTGCAGATAAACCAAAAAACGCTGGCCCATGGGGAAGCGTTCGACACTTGATGACCCGAGGATTGTCCGGCCAAATTATTGCATGCTTATTGCGTGGAGTAGCGGGCAACCGAAGGGGGCGGTTGAAAACACAGGGAAATTTATTGCAATAAAAGCAATAAAAATGGCGCCGCCTCGGGGCGCCGTAAATACGAATTTTATTTATTTTTCAAGATGGTGGGGGAGGCAGGACTCGAACCTGCGAAGGCATAGCCAGCGGATTTACAGTCCGCCCCCTTTGCCGCTCGGGACACTCCCCCAAAGCCGTCGCACCGTATTGATCTCGAAAGACAAATCGGGTTCGCCGGCCGGTCGGGTTGTGTCGGTCTTATGCGGGAGCTACCCCCGTCAAGTCAATGGATGGTGGCGATGGATGGCGTCAAAGGAGCGGCCGCGCGGGAAACGGAAGACGAAAAAAAAGCCGCCGGTGGGAGCGGCGGCTTTTTGTAGTACGGCCACGTGTGGAGCTACGCGTTAGGACTCATCACTCAAAAGACGACGACCTTACGCATCCGACACAACTCTGTGGTCGATAAGGCAAAACTGTACCGCCCTCGGCTTAAGGAGGACTTCGCTAAGCGTCTCAACATTGTTGCTGAATTATTTCAAATGCTGACAACGCTCTAGTGCCGGTGCAGTCCGAAGCTGACAGCGCGACGTTTCGCATCGTTCCTGGTTCGCTAGAGTCTCGCCAACGCCGCTGTGATGACGCCGCGCACCTTTGCGTCGAGCTCCTTGATCGCCCGCTCGATGGTTGGCGGCACCTCGACGCCGGTGGCAATGATTTTCGTCAAATACAAACCACCACCTTGCTTGCGCGGCATCGCGAAGTAATAGGTCGATGTCGCCGCCTGCTGCGTCTGGCATGTCGTGTAGGCGCGCGCGATCGTGGTACTCTCCACCACATCGAGCATGGCGCCCGCGAAGAAATCGCCGCGGCATTTCTGTGCGTTGCCGCCGACGATGAGATCGTTGAGATCGCCGATCTCCGCCGGCACCGCGTCCTTCGGTAGCACCGAGATCGTGAACAGGTTGTCGGCGACCTTCCAGACCGTGTCGCCGCTGACGCCGTCGGGAATTTCATCGGGCTTGAGCGCGGCGGCCTTTGCGATCTCGCCTTCCGCCACGATCGCACCGGCGAGCGAAAAAGCCTCCTGCACGATCGCGGGATCGCTGTTCGCTTCCGCCGCGGGGCCGATCGGCGACTTGAGGTAGGCCGTGATCGCGGCCTTGCTCTTCGTTGTCATTCCAAATTTTGTGACGCATTGCGTGAGCGCGAGCAGCACCTGGTTGGCATAGGCGAGATCGAACTGCGTCGTCAGTCCACCGGCAACCACATCAAGCTTGAACAGCCGCCTGAAGGCCTCGAAGGAATTCAGGCTGTCCGGGAGCAGCACGCGCACGAGCTGCGGATCGAGGGCGGCAACCCGCTGGCGGAAATAGCCGCGCTCGCGGTTGCCGAACGAGACGTCGAATTTTGATCCGCTCGGAAAATTCCAGGATGGATTCGAGAGCTCGAGCGTCCACATGTAATGTGTGTCGAGCGAGTAGATCATCGTGATCTTGTCGGCGTTCGTCAGCTGCGCCGTGCAGCGGTCGAGCCGCTTTTCCTTCTGCTTTTTGTCTTTCTGCTCGCTGAAATGAGGCCGGAGGATCCAGTCGCCTATGCGAATGCTGTCGTTAGCGGCGTGCGCGGCGCTGCCGCCCAGAAGGCTCGCTGCGACGCAAATGCGTAATGCAGGGATCCAGCGCATCGCCCTCCACCCCAAAGCCATTAAACGCAATGTCTTCCGCATTGCTTGGCGAGCACTAAAACAACAGAACCCGAATGGAAGGCAAGAAAAGGGCAGCACGCACATTGACGCAACCGAACTCTTTACAGCCCCCCACTGGAGGGTTCGAAAACTGCAATATCTCTTTTAAAAACAATCGCCGGCCTGGATGGCCGGCGTAGACAATTCGCGATTTGGTCCGCGCTTGCTGCCGGCGCTTAGAAGCCCCACCAGTAGCGAGTCGCGCGTGGGTAATACGGCACCGGGTCGCAATAGTTGTACCAGGAGTAGTTCTGCTGCACCCAGCGCAGGCACACTGGCTCGGCGGCAACGCGGGCCACCTTCGGGCCCCTAGCGGTCATATCGGCCGCAAGCGCCTGCGACGCTGCCGCGCAGAGAAGTGCAATACCGGCCGCGATTGCCGTCTTTCGCATAGGAGGGCTCTCCCTTCGTCGAATCCCGCCGGCGGCCGAAGCGGCCGCGTCGTGGCGGTAATTGAGCATTAGTGGGCGCCAGTTTCAACGGGCAAACGCCCGTGAGCCGCCCTGTTCCGCTTAAATTCCCTGGCCGTGTCCCGCCTGCATCACGGTCACGGTAACCTGCTGGATCTGCGTCTTGCCGTTGCTCCCGACGACTTCCAGCGTGAAGCGGTCCTGCCCGATGAAATCGCGTGCCGAGCGGTAGATCGCGACGAAGGCGGGCAGCTCCATGCCGAGGCAATTCTTGACGTTGGTCGCGCGCAGCTTGCCCTGCTTCACCGTCACCTTGCCGTGTGCGGGCGGCGTCACGAGCCGGACCGCGGGCAGGGGTCCTGCGGTGCAGTCCTTGCGGATGGTGGCAAAAATTCCCGCGTTGATGTCCGTGTCCGGCTTGCCTTTGACCTCGCGCTGCTGCACGGCGCCCTGCTGGGCGAAGGCCAGGGCCGGCATGGCGAGCAGCAGGCAGAGCGCGGCCAGTGTCGGCCATTTCATGGTGCATTCCGGAATTCGTGTCACAGGTGTGTTGTCCTACGGAGTGAATGGATTCCGGGTGTTGTGCGCGATCTCGACCAGCAGGAAAAACAGAGCTGTCAGCAGGATAGAGATGCAAAATCCGGCGATCGCTCCGGCGATCGAAATCGGCGCACTCGGCATGAGTGCGATAATGCCGCCGAATATCGGCGCGGCATTCGCGACCCAGGCGTCGCCCGCGAGCGCGCCCGCCATCGTCGCCACCACGATGAAAATCAACGCAAGGATTTGCGCCACGAGAATGACCGCGCGTCGAACGGCAGACATGCCGGCTCCTTCGCTCCCTGAGTACTCCCCGGGCGCACATTACCACCGCGGATATTGCGCGCGGTAGCGCCCGCTGGTCACATGCCAGGGACAAACGCGCCCAAAAACAAACGCGCCCCTGCGGGCGCGTTTAAGCTCGTTGCTCATCCAACGCAGAATGGCTCGATGCGTCTATTCCTGCATCACAGTGCAGGGCACTTCGTCGGGCCGACCCCAGTTGAGCACCGCCTGCTGGCGCATGCCGTCGAACCAGACGCCTGGGCCCGCATAACGGTAGCCGCTGCCCATTGGGATCAGGCGCACATGCACGCCGCGTCCGCGGCCGGTCACCAACAGGTATCCCGTCACCAGATCGCCTTCGCGTGACACTGGCAGGGGATGCAGCGGATATTCGCGTCCGTTTTCGCAGGAGAGCCACATCCTCTGCGCGGCAATCGGGCCGGGCCCCGCGGCGGAGACGCCGTTGGCCTGAGCCAGTGTTGACGCTACGACGGACGCGATGAGGGCGCCGAGCGCGACCCCCGTACGCCGACCCCAAAAGTCTTTCATGAGACTTCCCCCAAAAAGGAACCGAAATTCTTACGGCGTCACCGGTTAACGCACAAGGGCAGACGCGCAACAGTCTAGCCAAAATGCACCAAATCCAGTTTGTGCGCTTGAAAGCGGACGAAAGTAGCCAAAGCCGATTCTGGTCTGATTCCCCTGCGCCAGCAACCGAGTAGGGGCATCAATAGCCGGAAAGATACGCCGTCAAAGTATTACTGCCGGCGGTAATTTCGGTGCGTACCTGTGACAAAAGTACCTCCCGTTTTTCGACTTAACCACCTGCAAATAAAGCGGTTTTTTAACCTTAATAAGCCTCAACATTCGTTGACCGAATACTAAAAAAGCAGGTACATCTCTCGCTAAATTTAAAGAACCCAAAATGCGTCCGGGCAACGGCCAAACAGGACGCGGGAGAGGTTGTCATGAACGGTCCGTTTGTTGTGGCACAGGCCAATACCGGCGGTGCGAGCGCCACTCCGGTGCAGGTGCTCAAGCTCATCAAGCCGAAGGCCGGCGAGACCGATATTATGCACGCCAGCTTTACCGGCGCCGTGAAGATCGACTTCACTGCGATTGCCAACGAACCGATCACGCTCTTCCACGACAGCAAGAATCAGTCGCTGCATGTGATCTTCGCGGACGGCTCGCAGATCGTGATCGAGCCCTTCTTCGATTCGCGCGGCACCATCCTGGCAAACCTGATCCTGGAGATGGGGCCGAACCAGTTTTACAGCGGCGAGCAATTCGCCCAGGCCTATACGATTAGTGAAGACCCGACCGTGCTGCCGGCCGCTGGCCCGGGTGGCACGGCGGCGGGCGCCGATTTCCACGACGCGGCCGTTGATCCGCTTGGCCTGTCAAACCCCCTCGGTCTGCTGCCGCCGGAGGAACTGCCGGGTATCAATTTCACCGTCACCGAGGCGCCGGTCCTCGCGGCGGAGGAGTTGCCGCCGGCGCTCGCCTTCACTGG
>Ga0207689_10002202_pt1 | contig 18273 bp, 17 predicted proteins | sample KBSMisM52_FD_184312 | JGI IMG/M metagenome (GOLD analysis project Ga0207689, IMG submission 184312) | Miscanthus rhizosphere microbial communities from Kellogg Biological Station, Michigan, USA - KBS Miscanthus M5-2 (SPAdes) (version 2) | ecosystem: Host-associated > Plants > Roots >... | reverse complement strand
TGATGTGCTGGTTGTGTGCCGAATAACTGATAAACACCCATTCAACGGGCGCCTTTAGGTTGCTAATGTCGCCCGTTAATGTAAATGTGGAGGACTGGGCAACTATTGAATGAGCGCCTGCCAAAGCCATTATCAAAAAAATAATCCCTTTCATGTCTGTTATTTAATGGCGGCAAATTACAGCAAGCCTTTCATGCCCGCCTGTCATTTATGAAAATTTCAACACTTATAATATGCAGTATCTTTTGTATTTTCGCCAACTACCTACTTATTTTACCCATTTTATGCAATTGGAGAGAAATAATAACAGGATTGTAAACCGTATTAAAAACAAATTCAATGGATTCTACCATTATAGAGGTTATAATTGGCATTGTTGCACTAATAGCGGGACTTATAGCGGGTAAGCTGGTCTTCGCGAAAAACACACAAAATAAAGTTCAGGAAGCAGAACAACAAGCACAGAAAATTATCGCAGATGCACAGGCTAATGCCGAAACAGTAAAGAAAGAGAAACTGCTGGAAGCCAAAGAAAAATTCGTTCAGTTAAAATCAGATCATGACCGGGAAGTGCTGGAACGCAACCGTAAAATCGGCGAAACAGAGAACCGGATTAAGCAAAAAGAAATCAGCATTACGCAAAAGGAAACCGGTTTAGACAAGCAGATTAAGGAAAACGAAGCCATAAAGGAAAACCTGAACCGGCAGATTGAAGTAATTAATGTAAAACGCACAGAGCTGGAGAAACACCAGGAAGAGCATATTCGCCGCCTGGAAAAGGTAGCCCAGCTTTCTGCCGAAGATGCCAAAGCCCAGCTGATCGAAAGCCTGAAACAGGAAGCCCATACCAGGGCGCTTGGCCTGCAGCAGGAAATTATTGACGATGCCAAACAAAAGGCCAATAAAGAAGCCCGCAAAATCATCATTCAGTCTATCCAGCGTACGGCGGCGGAACAGGCCATAGAAAATTCCATCACCGTCTTTAACCTCGAAAGCGACGAGATAAAGGGTCAGATAATAGGACGCGAAGGCCGTAACATACGCGCCATTGAAGCTGCTACCGGTGTAGATCTTATTGTTGACGATACCCCGGAAGCCATTGTGCTTTCTTCTTTTGACCCCCTTCGCCGGGAAATTGCCCGTTTGAGCCTGCAACGCCTGGTGGCAGACGGACGAATACATCCGGCACGTATTGAAGAAGTAGTAGAAAAGACCCGCCGCCAGATTGAGGAGCAGATAATGGAAATTGGCGAACGTACAGTAATAGAACTGGGTATTCATGGTTTACATAAAGAACTGGTACGTATTGTTGGAAAGATGAGGTTCCGTTCTTCTTATGGTCAGAACCTGTTGATGCATAGCCGCGAAGTAGCCAATTTATGTGCAACGATGGCGGCCGAGCTGGGTATGAATTCAAAACTGGCTAAACGTGCCGGTCTGTTACACGATATTGGAAAGGTGCCCGACGAGGAGAGCGAATTAAGCCACGCATTGCTGGGCGCCAAGATTGCAGAAAAATATGGCGAGAATCCGGCGGTGGTAAATGCCATTGGCGCTCACCACGATGAAATGGAGATGCAATATGTTATCTCCCCCATCATACAAGCCTGCGATGCCATTAGCGGCGCCCGCCCGGGTGCCCGCCGCGAAATCATGCAGCAATACCTGCAACGTATTAAGGAACTGGAGGGCCTGGCACTTACTTACCCCGGTGTTGAAAAGGCTTATGCCATACAAGCTGGCCGCGAACTGAGGGTCATTGTAGAGGCCGATAAAGTAACCGATGCCGACAGCGACCGGCTATCTTTTGAAATAGCCCAGAAAATTCAAACTGAAATGACTTATCCCGGACAGATTAAGGTGACCGTAATTCGTGAAAAACGGGCTGTAAATGTAGCCAGGTAATTATTTTGAATGATAAATTGAATTTTTCGGCCAGATAATTCAAAAATTATCATTCAAAATTAAAATAAAACGCTACCTTTGCCGTCCTATAAATTTAAAGATATGAACGCCGTAGCATTTGTACACGAGCAGTTAACAAAAGGAAAAGAATTTCCAAAGTTTAAAGCTGGCGATAACATTACCGTTAACTATAAGATTATTGAAGGTGGTAAAGAGCGTATCCAGGGTTTTCGTGGAGACGTTATTAAAAGACAGGGTGTTAGTTTTACACAGACTTTTACCGTTCGCAAGATATCTGATGGCGTAGGTGTAGAAAGAACATTTCCACTCTATTCACCTAATATTGATACCATTGTACTGAACAAAACAGGTAAAGTACGTCGTGCTAAATTGTACTATCTGCGCGAAAGAAGCGGCAAAAGAGCAAGGATACAGGAAAAGAAAATGGCGGTTGCCCAAAAAGTATAATACAATCAGTAAAAAATATAAAAAAGGATGCCCCGAAGGCGTCCTTTTTTGTTAGCCGCCGGTTAAGAAGGTCCCGGTCAAATCATAATCGCGCTTATTTTTCGTTAATAACAATGTATCGCAAATAAAATATGCATACATTTTGCAGTCTTTACTATCTTTGAACTTCAATTATTTATTATGCTACAAGCAAATGTAAAACCTGTGTTGTTGGGAGTACTCGGAACACAAGAAATTGTCATCATCCTGATAATCGTTTTGTTGTTATTCGGTGGTCGCAAAATTCCTGAACTAATGAAAGGTCTTGGAAAAGGTATCCGTGAATTTAACGATGCAAAAAGCAACGTTACCAAGGAGATTGAAGAAGGTTTAAAAGAAAAAGAAACCAAAGTATAGTAACGGTCCTGCGTTTTTTCTTTTCACTAATTTCTCTTTCGAAGTTTAAGGATTCTTTTGTTTAGTTTTCACTCAATACAACAATACCAAAACAATTTACTCAATGGCACTACCACCTGTGTGGAAGCTGTTGAGTTTTTTTTGCACCGTATAGATGCGTGCAAACAATTAAATGCCTTCACCGAAGTCTTTTCACAAGAGGCTTTGCAAAAAGCTGCGGCATTGGATCAGCGGCGTTTAGCCGGTAAACCAACCGGCAAACTGCATGGCGTAATAGTTGGCATTAAAGATGTCATCTGTTATAAGGGACATAAGGTTACCGCAGCTTCTCATATCTTACAGGGTTTCACCGCCACTTACAATGCCACCGCGGTACAAAAATTATTGGACGAAGAAGCCATTATTCTCGGCGCCTGCAATTGCGATGAATTTGCTATGGGCTCAAGCAATGAAAATTCTTACTATGGTAACACACGCAATGCACTGAATGAAGACCTGGTACCGGGCGGTTCATCCGGTGGTTCGGCGGTAGCGGTACAGGCCGGTCTTTGTATGGTAAGCCTGGGAAGCGATACCGGCGGGTCTGTAAGACAACCTGCCGATTTCTGCGGCATTGTTGGTCTTAAACCCACGTATGGTAGCATCTCCAGGCACGGGCTTATTGCCTATGGTTCTTCTTTTGATCAGATCGGTATTTTTTCAAAGAATATACCCGATGCAGCGCTTGTACTGCAGGTAATCTCCGGCAAAGATGATTTTGACAGCACTGTTGCCACCACCAGTGTGCCCGACTATGTAAATGGCATCCGGGAAACGCCCACAAAACTGCGAATTGGCTATTTTGAGGATGCGTTGAACCATCCCGGGCTTGATAAAGAAATATCAGCCAGCATCAGCGGTTTTATTAGCAACCTTTCCAGCCTGGGCCACCAGGTAGCGCCCGTTAACTTTGGGCTGATAGACTATATTGTCCCTGCCTATTATGTGCTCACTACAGCCGAAGCATCTTCTAATCTTTCCAGGTATGACGGGGTAAGATTTGGCTACCGCAGCAGTAAAGAAGGCCTTGATTTAACTGATTTTTACAAAAAAAGCCGCTCAGAAGGCTTTGGGCGGGAAGTAAAACGCCGTATTCTGCTGGGTACCTTTGTTTTAAGCGCCGGTTATTTTGATGCTTATTATACACAGGCCCAAAAAGTAAGAAAAAAGCTTTTAGATAAAACCCGGGAGATTTTTAACGATTTTGACGTTATCCTGCTTCCCACGGTACCCTCCACCGCGTTCAAAATCGGCGAAAAAATGGACGACCCCATCGCCATGTATCTGGCTGATATATATACAGTTTACGCCAATCTTGTTGGCATTCCTGCCGTTTCCATTCCCCTTTTTAAACACTCCAATGGCATGCCTTTTGGCCTGCAGGCTATGACAAACCAGTTTTCCGAACTATATTTGTTGCAGCTGGCGCACCAATTACTGGCTCAATAATTGCACTTTTCCAGTTCCGCTATCGCGTTTTTTGCGTTTTTTGTATCCCTTCTTTCCGGTATCCTTCTGAAACAAATCATTGTACAACTGCAGTATTGATTTTGTGAACGTAAACTACAACAATGAAAAATGTTTTATCACTAATTGGCATTTTGCTAATCTTACTATCGTTTGCCAATGCGCAACCGGCGGTGTCCCTGGAGTCGTCGGCTGTAGCCATTGAATCCGTATCTGCGGCAAAAGACAGTATAAAAGCAGCTACTGCAACAGCCACAGCACCCCTGGTGGTCGCCAAAAAGAAAGGATTTAAGGATCTTTTTGATACCGACAATTTTGCCAATAACAGTGGGCCGCGTTTAAACCCAAGGGCCATCAGTTTTGTACAGGATTATATTGAAAAGAATACGGAAGACCTTGAAAATATGCGGTCCTGGGGCAAACCATACTTTAATGTCATGGACGCCATACTTGTTTCGTACAATCTTCCAAAGGAGCTAAAATACCTGGCCGTTATTGAATCGCGGCTTCATACCGGCGCTGTTTCCTGGGCCGGCGCAGTAGGTCCGTGGCAATTAATGCCAGCCACCGCAAGGGTATTGGGCCTGAAAGTAAACCGCAAAACAGACGAGCGCACCAACTACATAAAAAGCACCCACGCAGCCGCTAAATACCTGAACGATTTATATGACCAGTTCGGCGACTGGCTGCTGGTAATTGCCGCTTACAACGGAGGCGCAGGAAATGTCTTAAAAGCCATCCGCAAAAGTGGCAGCCGTAATTTCTGGGACTTGCAGTACTACCTGCCCGCAGAAAGCCGTAACCATGTAAAAAAATTTATTGGCACCCATTATATTTTTGAAGGCCAGGGCGGATTGTGTACGCTTACAAAAAAGGAAACGGATGAAAACTATGGGGTAAACGGCACCTATATTTTCAACCGCCGGCTCACAGCCGCAGAACTGGATGAAGCCAAATCGCAAACGATATCTGGCAAGTATTACTCATCTGTTATTGCCAAAAACATAGTGATGGAGCTGGCAGATTTTAACCGGTACAACCCGGATTTTGATAAAGTAATGGCCGGAGCCAACAACAGCTATGAAATAAAATTGCCGGCAGATAAACTTGAATTGTTCAACGCAAATAAATACCAGATCTTAAATGAATCTATACAGTTGCTGCTGAACAGTGCCGTAAATAGCACTACCAGCAATAACAACCCATCTGCTGCAAAAGACAGCACCATACTGGCAACCAGGATGGCTAAAAAATAAGTAACGGCAAGCAAAAAAAAAGGACTCACCCATTCTGATGGTGCGTCCTTTTTTTATGCGCAAATACATACGCCGCAATGTCCCCGGGCAAGCCAGATGAGCAGGCCTTATAAACATGTTCGTTCTATAGGAAAACAGATTTTATTGCCGCGGCTTTTAACAAACATTCTTCATATTCATCATATGCGTTGCTGTAATAGGTAATGCCCGATCCAACCAGGTATGATAAATATTGATTATGCTGATTGTACATAATACTCCGTATCACTACGTTAAAATCAAAATCGCCACCAGGTTGTATATAACCTACAGCACCTGAAAATATACCGCGTTTTACATTTTCATATTTTTCAATCAGCTCCATTACTTTCTTTTTGGGTGCCCCCGTCATAGAGCCCATCGGAAAAGTTTTTTTTATGATGTCGGTAAACAGCAGGTTGGGCTGTAGTGTGCCACTGATGGTAGATATCATTTGGTGCACCTGGGGAAAAGAATATATGCCAAACAGTTCGTCTACCTGCACACTGCCTTCAATACACAGCCGGGATAAGTCGTTTCTTACCAGGTCTACCACCATTACATTTTCTGCCCGGTCCTTACTACTTCGGTATAATCGTTCTTTATTTATCTCGTCTGCTCCTGCATCGGCCACGTTTCTGCTGCTGGTGCCTTTTATTGGCTGAGAGATAATGGTACTGCCTTCTTTTTTAAGATAACGTTCGGGGCTTGCGCAAAGCAGGTAATTATCCCTTACTTTATAAAAGGCCGCAAAGGGAGTGGGAGAAATATTGCTGAGCTGCTGGTATACATATACCGGATCTATTGCAGCATGATTGGCAAAAAATTCCTGGCAAAAATTAATCTCGTAACAATCACCGCGCAAAATGTGGCCGCGCAATTTTTCAATAACATCAATATACGCCTGTTTTGAAAACCGTTGCTGAAAGACCAACTGATTTTTTTCAGCAGGCTCATCCTGCACGGGCATGGCGGTAATTTCAGTAAAAGCCCGGTTCGCGCTTGCAGTGTTTTCTGCTGCAATAAACAATTCATGCTGGTTGAATAACAAAACCGTTTGTGGAGAAAAGAAATACAGGTCCGGGAAATTAATATGATCGGGGTGGGTGGAAACAAGTTCTTCCACTTCATTTTTCAAATCGTAGCCCAAATGACCAAAGAGCCAGCCATTGTGTTTTTGTTGAAATTGCTGAAGCTGGTTTAATGCGTTGCCAGCATTTGCTGCTACATCATCTGCAGCACCTGCACCAGCTATGCATTCATAGGTATGATGATTAAACTGGTATTGGTGATTGTCCAGAAAACAACAGGTGCTGAACTGGTTTGCCCAACTCAACACCTGTTGTTTTGTACGTTTAAAATCTGTTATTGGAAAAGAAATAAAATTACTGTCCAAGATAGTAGATTACCTCAGGAACTTAATAGTCATCATCTTCATCATCAAAGCCGCTGTCATTAAAAAGATCCATGTCTTTAAAATCATCATCTACACCCAAATCTTCTTCTTCACCCTTGCCTTTTTTTGCGCCGCCGCTGCCTGAGCCGGTGGTTTTCTTTGTCTTGGATTTGGGAATATCAAATTCATCAAAATCAGGATCCCATTCTTCCTCTTCTTCTACTTTTTCCCAATCATCTTCTACGTCTACATCATCATCGTCGTCATCGTCATCATCCTTCTTGCTTTTTGAAGCTTTGCCTTTTGAAGCTTTGGGCTGATCATCGTCATCATCGTCATCGATGTCATCATCATCATCCAATTGCTTCTTAGATTTCGGAGATGCTTTTTCCGCCTTTTCATCTGCATCTTTTGGTGCAGCTTTTTTTACCGGTTTGTCCTTACTTGACTTCGCCATGGTCTAATAGGATTTTTGATTAGTGTAAAATTTCGGCGAACTTTTTAAATCGCCAAATTTTTTTAAATATTTTTTTCTTGTTTTTTTATCCAACATGTATTATCTGTTCGCGCCCCGGACCATTTGAAATATGAGAAACATTTACGCCAATATACTGGTTTATATAGTTTACGTAGGTTTTCATTTTCTCAGGCAATTCAGCAACTGTTTTCGCTGCAATGGTATTGCAATTCCATCCGCTGAAAGATTTCAAAACCGGCACTATATTCTTGTGCATCATCTGGAACGGCACTTCCTGCAACTCTTTACCCCCGATATTATAGGCCGTACATACTTCCAGTTCTTTAAAATTATCCAAAATATCGGCTTTCGTCATTATTACTTTTGTAACACCATTTATCATACAGGCGTATTTCAGCGCTACCAGGTCAATCCATCCGCAACGGCGGGGCCTGCCGGTGGTTGCACCAAATTCACTCCCCAACTTACGCAATTCTTCGCCGGTAGCATCATTTAACTCGGTGGGAAAAGGCCCGCTGCCCACCCGGGTGCAATAAGCCTTGGTAACCCCTATGATATCGCGTATTTTTTGTGGTGCAATACCCAAGCCCGAACAAATACCAGAACTGGTTGTATTGGATGAAGTTACAAAAGGGAAAGTGCCAAAATCAACATCCAGCATACTTCCCTGTGCGCCTTCCGCCAGCACTTTTTTACCTTTTGCTATTTTATCGTTGATAAAATATTCCCCGTTTACAATATTAAGCTGTTGCAGAAATTCTATCGCTTCAAAAAATTCTTCTTCCCAGCCGCTGATATCTTCCTGGAAATTAAAATTACCCAGTAATTGCAGGTGTTTTTGTTTTAGCTGTGTATAAGATTTTTTAAAATCATTGTCCAGCAAATCACCTACACGCAGTGCATTGCGGCCTGTTTTATCCATATAGGCAGGACCAATGCCTTTTAATGTTGAACCTATCTTATCGTTGCCCTTTGCCAGTTCAGAAGCTTTATCCAGGGCCCGGTGCGTAGGCACTATAATATTGGTACGCTGCGAAATGAACAGGTTTTTCTTTACATCCACACCAAATGACGCAACAATTTCGCACTCCCTTTTTAAGGTAACCGGATCAAGTACCACCCCATTACCAATCAGGTTAACGGTTTGTTCATGAAATACGCCGGAAGGTATTTGGTGAAGTACCACTTTTTTGTCGCCAACATATAGCGTATGACCTGCATTTGGACCACCCTGGAAACGGGCTATAACATCATATTTCGGAGCAAAATAATCTACAATCTTTCCTTTTCCTTCATCTCCCCACTGCAAACCCAAAATCGCATCTACCATAAAAAATGAATGTTGAACTGTTATTGAGAAGTGGCAAAAATAGCTGAATGAACTGATTTGTTTGAACAAATTTTAAATTTTGTATTTAAAATTATAAATGGGGGATTGGCCCCCAATAATTCAACATTTATCATTCAAAATCCGAATAAATTATTCCTTCTCGGTATCATACCTGTCTACCGATTGTATACCACTTAATTTAAGCAGTCTTTGCACCAACTCTTCCAGTTCTTCCTTGTCGTGTACAAATACTTTAATATTACCATGAAAAATACCTTCATTTGCTTCTACCGTTAGCGCACTGATATTAATTTTCATTTCACCTGAAATAAGATTGGTAATTTTATGAATCACACCCACATCGTCCAGCCCAACAATTTTTAAACCGGTAAGAAATGAAATCTCTTTGTTCTTGGCCCATTTTGTTTTTACCACGCGGTGACCATAATTAGCCAGTAATTTGGCGGCATTGGGGCAATTGGTACGGTGTATCGTTAATCCCTTGCCGGTGGTTACAAATCCGAATACATCATCGCCCGGAATTGGCTTGCAGCAATTGGCAAGTGTGTACATGATCTTATCACTGCTTTCGCCAAAAATGATCAGTTCCGCATCTTTTTTTGTGAGTGAAGAAAGCGATGCATCACCTTTTATTTCTACCGGCGTTCTTACCGGTCTGGGTATTTCCAGCTTATCGCCCGATTTATTGAACTCTTTGATCTCTTTCAGATCAATAGATTTTACCGCGATATCATAAAACAGGTCGAGCGATGAATTGAGTTTGTAAAAATTGGTCAGCTCATCAATATTATGCTGGTTCATCGCCGCCCCTACACCTTCCAGTTTTTTTTGCAATATGTATTTACCCTCTTCTGCAATACCTCTTTTTACTTCCTTCAGCGCGTCTTTGATTTTTGCCCTTGCCTTGGCCGTCACCACAAAACCCAGCCAGTCTTCTGTAGGTTTTTGCTTGGCAGAAGTAATAATCTCTACCTGGTCGCCACTGCGCAGTTTATGGCTAATGGGCACCAATTTGTGGTTTACCTTGGCACCAATACACTGAGATCCTACCGCACTGTGAATAGAGAAGGCAAAGTCCAGCGCGGTTGATCCAACCGGCAACATTTTCACATCACCTTTTGGCGTGTATACATAAATATCCTCGGCCAGGAAGGAGGTTTTAAAATCCTGCAGAAAGTCTACCGAATCGGTATCCTGCGTATTCAATACTTCCCGTATTTGCTGGAACCATTTGTCAAAACGGCTTTCATCGGCAGTGTCTTCCTTGTATTTCCAGTGCGCCGCCAGGCCTTTCTCTGCAATTTCATTCATGCGCCGGGTACGTATCTGTACTTCCACCCATTTCCCCTGGGGACCCATTACCGTTGTATGCAAGGCCTCATACCCGTTGTTTTTAGGATTGCTCAGCCAGTCGCGCAACCGCTCCGGCGAAGGGGTGTATTCATCAGTTATCATAGAATATACGCTCCAGCAGTCTGATTTTTCTTTTTCCTGCGGCGAGTCGAGGATAATGCGGATGGCAAACAAGTCATAGACCTCCTCAAAACTTACCCCCTTTTTCTTCATCTTGTTCCATATGGAGTGAATGCTTTTGGGCCGGCCCTGGATTTCAAATTGATAATTACCTTTTTCCAGTTTTTCTTTTATGGGGCGTATAAATTCATTGATGTAGCGGGTTCTTTCCCTTTTTGTTTCAGCCAGTTTGCGGGCAATTTCCTTGTAGGTATCCAGCTCCAGGTACTTCATTGCCAAATCTTCCAGCTCGGTTTTAATATTGTATAAGCCCATACGGTGTGCCAGCGGTGCATACACATATACCGTTTCCGAAGATATTTTCAACTGCTTTTCACGTTTCATGCTTTCCAGTGTGCGCATATTGTGCAGCCTGTCGGCCAGTTTTATCAATATCACACGGGGATCATCGGTAAGTGTTAATAATATCTTTTTAAAATTTTCTGCCTGCTGTGAAGCGTTAACATCTATGACGTTTGATATTTTGGTTAGCCCGTCTACAATTCTTGCTATTTCATGGCCAAATTCGCGCTGCACATCTTCCAGGCTGATATCCGTATCTTCCACAGTATCATGCAACAAGGCACAAATAGTAGAGCGAACGCCCAGGCCGATTTCTTCCACACATATCTGGGCCACAGCCAGCGGGTGAAGTATATAGGGTTCCCCGCTTTTCCGGCGCATGGTTTTATGCGCCTCAGCTGCCATTTCAAAGGCGTGGCGGATAAGTTCCTTGTCGCCTGGCTTTAATTTAGTTTTCAGGCTCCTTAGTAAAGCACGGTATTCACGTAAGATGAGTTTCTTTTCCTGTTCTTCGTTGAGGTTATATTTAGGCGTGGCGGCTACAGTATCCATGGATAACGAATTTACGAAAAAAGCATGGTTTTTGTTCTTCAAAAGGCTTACTTTTGCCATCCCAAAATTCGGAAAAGCGGATATGGCGAAATTGGCAGACGCACCAGACTTAGGATCTGGCGCCGCAAGGCATGTAGGTTCGACCCCTATTATCCGCACTTTTTCAGTTGATTGGTTGAGAAGTTGATTAGTTGCTTGATAAAACAAGCGTTAGCCGGCCAGTCAACCGATCAACTATTCAACTACTCAACTAAACACAATGGCAACAGTTACCAGGGAAAACATCGGTTTATTGAATGAAAAAATCGTTGTTAAAGTGGCAAAGGATGATTACCTGCCTTCTTTTGAAAAAGCAATCAAATCTTACAGTAAATCGGCCAATATACCCGGCTTCCGCAAGGGCATGGTGCCAACCGGGATGGTAAAGAAAATGTATGGCTCTTCGGTTTTTGCAGACGAAGTTTTAAAGAGTGTGGAAAAAGGCCTGTCTGATTATATGGTGAACGAAAAACTGGAAATCTTTGCGCAGCCGCTTCCCCTTCCGGAAAATGATGCCAGCCAGCTAAATATGAGCAATCCTGCAGAATATGCGTTTGCTTTTGAAGTGGGACTGAAACCCGAATTCACCATTCCAGACCTGGCTACAGCAACACTAACCCGTTACAAGGTCACTCCAACAACAGAAAGTATTAACGAAGAAATCGACCGCTTGCGGACACGCAATGGTAAAATGACCGATCCGGAAACAGTAACCAGCGACGAGAACGTACTGAATGTAACTTTTACAGAAAGCGATGCAGCTGGCAATGCCATTGAAGGCGGTATACAGAAAGAGAATTCCTTACTGGTAAAATATTTTGATGCCGCTTTCCGCAGTAGCCTGATGGGTAAAAAAAAGGATGACAGTTTTGTTATACAGCCCTCAACAGCCTTTGAAAAAAAGGAAAGAGATTTTATAGTGAAAGATTTGGGCCTGGAAGAAAATGATGCAGACAGGTATTTTCACGTGCTTATTACCAAAGTAGGACTGATAGAAAAAGCAGCGCTGGACGAAGCATTTTATAAAACGGCGTACCCGAATAAAGAAATCACTACAGAAGACGATTTCAGAAATGCCGTTAAAGAAGATATTCAGAAATATTGGGATCAGCAAAGCCGTAACCAGTTGTCTGACCAGATTTATCACCAGTTGCTCGATCATACACAAATCAATTTCCCCGAATCTTTTCTAAAACGCTGGATGCAGAATGGCGGCGAAAAACCAAAAAGCGCCGAACAGGTAGAGACAGAATATCCTTCGTTTGTTAATTCATTAAAATGGACACTGATTGTTGACCAGTTGGTGAAAGCCAATAATATTGAAGTAAAACAGGAAGACCTGCGTGAGTTTGCAAAGAATCAACTGTTCAGCTATATGGGCGGGGCCAACCTGGGCGAAGATCAGCCATGGGTAAACGATTATATAGACCGCATGATGAAGGATAAAAAATTTGTAGAAGACAGCTATCACCGCATACAGACTGACAAGGTGTTTAACTGGGCCGAAACACAGGTAAACCCAACTGAGAAGGAAATAACTGCAGAAGAATTTACGAAAATGCAGGAAGCCCATCATCATCACCATTAAGATTTTAGCTATTAGCAATAAGCTGTTAGCCATTAGTTCTTCTGACACTGAATCAAGGAACTGGTGGCTATTTGCTTTTTAATACAAGGCGAAAGCGCCAACAGCTATCGGCCAACAGCTAATAGCTAACACCTAACGCCCTGTCCGTCAATTTGTCTGATTTTTTGGTTTGCATGGTATTTGGTAACAACAATGACTTAAATTGCCTCACCAATTAATAGAATAACCATGATAGACTTAGGAAAAGAATTCGAAAAATACGCTGTGAAACACCGCGGTATTTCCAGCCATACGCTCAATGATTACCAGAAATACGAGGTTACCAATCTTACCCCCAACATTATTGAAGAAAGACCCATGAATGTGGCTGTAATGGATGTTTATAGCCGCCTGATGATGGACCGCATTATTTTTCTGGGTTACCCCATTAATGATGAGGTAGCCAATATTGTAACGGCCCAATTATTATTTTTAGACAGTACCGATCGCAACCGCGACATACAAATGTATATTAACTGCCCGGGCGGCAGTGTATACTCCGGTCTGGGTGTGTATGATACCATGCAATATGTTACGCCCGATGTATCTACTATTTGTATCGGCATGGCGGCCTCAATGGGCCAGGTGCTGATGTGTGCAGGCACCAAGGGCAAACGCACTGCATTAAAGCACAGCCGCATTATGATGCACCAGCCAAGTGGCGCCATCGGTGGTCAGGCCAGCGATATTGAAATAACCGTAAATGAAATTAAAAAGCTGAAAAAGGAATTGTATGAAATTACCGCATTTCATACAGGCAAAACATCCAAACAAATAGAAAAAGACAGTGAGCGTGATTATTGGCTAACCGCCCCTGAAGCCAAAGAATATGGCCTGGTAGACGAAGTATTATTAACCAATCCCAGGAAGGATAAGAAAGCAGAATAAATTTTTCTGCACCCGTTTTTGATACAAAAAATTATTCTTACAATAACAAACTTATTATATGTATTTACATCAAAGACCTGTACTGAAACCATTTAGAATGGATGAAGAACCGGAAGAAGAGCCAAAAGAAGAAAAGCCGACGCCCGATACGATGATGCTGGGTAAAAAAATGGAAAAATATTTCTTTGAAACCCGCAGCGTGTACCTGTGGGGCGGTGTGGATGATAAGACTGCCAAAGATGTAGTAACAAAACTGTTATTGCTTGACGTGGATAAACCCGGAGAAGAAATTAAATTTTATATCAACAGCCCCGGCGGTATTGTAACCAGTGGTATGGTAATATACGATACCATGAGAATGCTTAAAAGCCCTGTCAGCACAATTAACATGGGTCTGGCAGCTTCTATGGGCTCTATATTGCTGAGCGGTGGTGTAAAGGGCCGACGTTTTATTTATCCCCATGCAGAAGTAATGATTCACCAGCCAAGTATTGGCGGTCATTACCAGGCGGTAAGTGCCGACCTGGAAATACAGGCGAAGCAAACCAAAAAAACCAAGGAGATTTCGGCCCGTATACTGGCGGAAAATTGCGGCAAAAAATTTGAGCAAATCATGAAGGATTTTGACCGCGACTACTGGATGGATGCCAAAGAATCGATAGAATATGGCATTGTAGACGAGCTTATCACCAAATTATAAGCCCAGCAGGCTTAAAACCGGTGAATAGTATTGTAAAAACCGCTTTTGGAGCGGTTTTTATTTTAATGGCCAGGTATTGGATTAACTAAAAAAGTTTGTGATCTTTGTAATTCCCCCGAAAATGGGGGCAGCAGTTGATATTTATTAAGCTTACCAGATTATTATGGCAAAAAACACATTGCATTGCTCTTTCTGCGGCCGCAGCCGTGACGAAGTTAAAATTCTGATTGCCGGCCAGGAAGGGCATATATGCGAAAACTGCGTAGAGCATGCACAGGAAATTATTGAGCAGGAGTTAATGATACGCAGCGAAAGTTCGCCGGGCTCTTCTCAATTTAAGCTGAACGTAAAGAAGCCGATAGAAGTAAAGCGGTTTCTTGATGAATATGTAATTGGGCAGGATGATGCCAAGAAAGTGCTGGCGGTGGCAGTATACAATCACTACAAACGCCTGCAGCAAAAAGTAACGGAGAATGATGTGGAGATTGAAAAGAGCAATATCATTATGGTGGGCGAAACAGGTACCGGTAAAACCCTGCTCGCAAAAACAATTGCCAAATTATTAAATGTGCCCTTTGCCATTGTAGACGCAACAGTGTTTACAGAAGCGGGGTATGTAGGTGAAGACGTGGAAAGCATCCTTACCCGCTTGTTGCAGGTATGTAACTATGATGTAGCTGCCGCAGAACGGGGTATTGTATACATAGATGAGATTGATAAGATTGCCAGAAAAGGCGATAACCCGTCTATTACCCGCGATGTAAGCGGAGAAGGCGTACAGCAGGGCATGTTAAAACTGCTGGAAGGCACCGATGTGCTGGTACCCCCGCAAGGTGGCCGTAAACACCCGGAACAGAAACTCATTAAGATCAATACACAGAATATACTCTTTATTTGTGGCGGTGCTTTTGACGGTATCGACAAACTGATAGCACGCCGCGTAAATACCAATGCCATTGGATTTAATGTAAATAAGGAACAACAGGAGAACATGAAGAAAAACCTGTTGCAGTATGTTAATGCACCCGACCTGAAGCATTTTGGTTTAATACCAGAGCTGCTGGGCCGTTTGCCGGTAGTCACTTATCTGAACCCGCTGGACGCAAACACCCTGCGTTCTATTCTTACTGAGCCTAAAAACTCGCTTATCAAACAATACAAGAAGCTGTTCGAAATTGAAGGCATCAAGCTGGACATTGATCTGGAAGTAATGGATTTTATGGTGGAGAAGGCAATGGAATTTAAACTGGGCGCCCGCGGACTGCGCAGCATCTGCGAAAGTATTTTAACCGATGCCATGTTTGAACTGCCATCGGGTAAAGAAAAAGCATTTCATCTTACGCTGGAATATGCGAAGAAGAAATTTGACAAGAGCAAAATGAGTTTGCTGAAAGTGGCATAACACGCGGAACATCATAAATGGCCGGACACCGGACCACAGGAAATGATATTATTTAGCGCCGGAATTTTTCCGGCGTTTTTTATTGTTTTAACTTCATCATCCCAAATCAACCTGGTTAAAAAAAACAACTATGCAGGAGCTCATTAATAAACTAATGGCAGAGGGTTTAACGGAAAAGCAGGCCTTAAAATCCATTGAGATTGTAAAGAATTTTGCAAAAGATAAGTTCCCATTGTTTGCCGGCGCTATTGAAAAGGTGTTTGATAAATATGCCCCGAAACAAGAGGATGATTTTTTGGGGTAAGCCGCCTGTTGCTCATCAATCCCGGAGGGATGGCACTAATATAGAAAACGAATTTGATTATTTAATTCGCGAAACCCCGAAGGGGTGGCATTAGATATAATGTCACCCCTTCGGGGTTTTACATGCCAGCAACGGTACGCATTTGTTCTATATTAGTGCCATCCCTCCGGGATTATTTGACCATTACAATTTGCGGGGAGTAGCGGATCATTCGCTCTCAAATTTTCTATTCACAAAAAAGCCCGGTCATTGCTGTACCGGGCGACAATATAAGCAAGTAATCGTGGGTTTAGCCTTTCAGCGCTTCACGCGCAATTACAATTTTTTGAATTTCTGAAGTGCCTTCGCCAATGGTGCAAAGCTTTGCATCGCGGTAATATTTTTCTACGGGGAAATCTTTCGTATACCCATAACCGCCAAAAACCTGTACGGCGTCGTTGGCTGTTTTTACCGCTACTTCGCTGGCATAATATTTTGCCATAGCAGCTTCCTTGGTCATGTTCATCTTTTTATTCTTCATATCGGCCGCCTGCATGGTCAGCAATTCCGCCGCCATAATTTCGGTGGCCATATCTGCCAGTTTAAAGGCAATACCCTGGAAATTTGAAATGGGCTGGTCAAACTGTTTTCTTTCTTTTGAATATTGCAGGGCGGCTTCATAAGCTCCTTTTGCGATGCCCAGGCTAAGGGCGGCAATGGATATCCTGCCACCATCCAGCACCTTCATAGCCTGCTTAAACCCATCTCCCACCTCGCCCATCCGGCAACTATCGGGTATACGGCAATTGTCAAAAATCATTTCGGCTGTTTCACTAGCGCGCATGCCCAGTTTGTTTTCTTTTTTGCCGCCGCTAAAACCGGGGGTTCCCCTTTCTATAATAAAAGCCGTTGCATTATCTCTTGTTCTGGGTTCGCCGGTACGGCAAATCAGCACGGCTACATCGCCGGAAATGCCATGGGTTATCCAGCTTTTTGTTCCGTTGATGATCCAATCGTTGCCATCTTTTACTGCTGCACATTTCATATTGCCCGCATCACTACCAGTATTGGGTTCGGTAAGACCCCAGGCGCCCAACATTTCTGCAGTTGCCAGTTTGGGCAGGTATTTTTTCTTTTGTTCTTCGCTGGCAAATGTCATAATATGGCCGGTACACAATGAATTGTGTGCCGCCAGGCTGAGGCCTATGGAACCGCATACTTTGGCTATCTCCTGGATAACGGTTACATATTCAAAATAGCCAAGACCCGAACCACCGTATTGTTCCGGCACCAGCACGCCCATCAGGCCCAGTTTGCCCATTTCTTTAAATACAGACATGGGAAACTCCTGGCTTTCGTCCCAGCGCATTACATGGGGTTTAATGTATTGCCGGGCGAAGTCTTTTGCTGTTTGTGCTACTTGTTGGGTGAGTTCTGAAGTTTGAAATTCCATAAAATAAGGGGCAAGCAATCGTAATTAAGGATGAAGAAAAGCAAGCAAGGTTAGAGGCCGTTAAAGCGGAATGCAAGTAAATATATTTTTTTGACACTAACAAGCGTTAGGCAGTATTTATTTGCAATTTTAATTCAGTGTAAAAATGGAAGGCAGAAAGAATATTGTTACGTTTAAGGCCAGTATATGAGGCTGCTGAGTTTGACCTGGGAAAGGGTTAAAAACTGTAAATTTGATGCAATGGCAGGTGCAAAGAAGTCCCACGCTGAAAAATATGAAACCAAACTGGCTATAAATGGCACATTTACGGAAGTAATGAATGTGTTTGCAACTCCCATGCCTGCTGGCAGTAAGGTGCAGCCTAAAAAGGAAAAGCCTAAAAAGAAATAGATGAACCATTACTTGCTTGGCATAAATGGAGCTACGGGCTTTGAGTGGTTTAGCTTTGTTTATATAGTCCTCATAATTGCACTATCCATTTTAATTATGGCGATTGTAGTTATTAGATATGTAGCAATTTTTATCTTTAAAATAATAAGGAGTATTTATTTTAAGTTCAAATAGCCCCCTTGTCCCAACTGGTATATAGTTGCCGTATTTATTTGCAATTTTAATTACACCAAGTATGCTGCTTTTCGCAGTTTATCAAACCCCGTGTCTATTTATTGCTGTCCTGCTACCAGGTAAGGGCTCATCTTCTTCAGCGCATCGGGCGTTATAATGGTTATCAGCCGAAGCTC
>Ga0207689_10002199_pt1 | contig 18280 bp, 18 predicted proteins | sample KBSMisM52_FD_184312 | JGI IMG/M metagenome (GOLD analysis project Ga0207689, IMG submission 184312) | Miscanthus rhizosphere microbial communities from Kellogg Biological Station, Michigan, USA - KBS Miscanthus M5-2 (SPAdes) (version 2) | ecosystem: Host-associated > Plants > Roots >... | reverse complement strand
CGCGAACGATAGGTGGTGCCGATGTCCGCCAACGTCGTCAGCAGCGCGCACGATGCACCGATTACGCCTGCGATCGCTTCGCCCATGGCCATGCCAACGAGGATCGGGATGCCCGTAGCACAGGCGACGCGAAGGACCACCGCCATCGGCACAGGTCCAGGAGCAATCTTGAAGAGGTCGGATCCTAAATGGAGGTCAGCCATGACTGATTTGCGTGCTCATTTTGAAATCGAATGCGTCGATGGGGGTGGGAAACGAGGAGAAGGGACTTAGCAACGCCCGTACGGCATGGAAGTCGGACTGCGCTGGACGCAATTAGACAGGGAGATTCAGACGCTGGTATCCTCGATGCCGAGCGCGATGATCGTCAGCTTATCGCACTCAGTGCTGGCGAGGTTAGCATGGGAAAACTCGACGGGAAGGTTGCTGTAATCACCGGCGGGGCGAGCGGCATCGGCGAGGCGGCGGTTCGCTTGTTCGTCGACGAAGGCTGCCGCGTGGTAATCGCCGATATACAGGATGACAGGGGAGCGCGTCTCGCCGAGGGACTCGGAGAACGTGCCACCTACATACACACGGACGTAAGCGAGGAGCCTCATGTCAAGGCTGCGCTTGGTCTAGCTTTAACGAAATTCGGGCGCCTCGATTGTCTTTTCAACAATGCAGGGGTGGGCGGGGTCTCCGGGTCGATCGAGGAACTTTCGGTCGAAGGCTACGACAGGACTATGGCCGTCCTCCTGCGCGGGGTATATCTCGGCATGAAGCACGCAGCGCCTATCATGCGCACGCAGGGGAAGGGGAGCATCATCAGCACTGCGAGCATCGCCGGAATCCAGGCGGGGTATGCGCCACACATCTATAGCGCGGCGAAGGCGGCTGTCATCCAGCTTACGCGCTCCGTTGCAATGGAATTGGGTGAAGGCGACGTCAGGGTGAATTGCATCTGCCCCGGCGTGATCGCGACGCCTCTGTTCGCCAAAGCGGTCGGGCTCCCGCCCGAGGTTGCCGATCAGACGGTGGAGACGATCAAGCCAGCGCTTGCGAACCGCCAACCGCTACGGCGACCGGGACTGCCGGAAGACGTGGCCCGGGCGGCCCTCTGGCTGGCAAGCGATGATTCCAGTTTCGTTACCGGTCACGCGTTGGTGGTCGACGGCGGTCTTACCGGCGGGCGCCAGTGGTCGGCGGCTGAAAAGCAGAGCCGTCTGCTGCGGCTGACGTTGGGCGCGGACGGGTAGGGGAAGAGGTTTTCGTCGTGATTGTCGCGCGATCGGGCGACTAACCCTACCGACCACGTACGTGTTTGCGGATAGCAGTGTCCAATTTGTTCCCGTGGCGGGAAGCGGGGGCTTTTCCAAAGTCGTGCTCTTGGCAGACGACGGCGCACGTGCCGATGTCTATCTGCACGGCGGTCAAGTGACGTCGTGGGTTTCGGCAGGCGATACCACGGACCGGTTGTTTCTCAGCAGCAGAGCCCAGTTCAAAACAGGTGGCGCGATTCGCGGTGGTGTACCGGTCAGCTTTCCGCAGTTCGCTGGCCAGGGGTCGTTGCCCAGCCACGGATTCGCCAGGGTATCGGTCTGGGACCTCGTTCGCGCCGGACGCCTGCAGTCGGGTGCGGCGCAAGCCACGCTGCGCCTTACCCACTCTCCGGCGACGTTTGCCCTCTGGACGCATGCGTTCGCCGTCGAACTTACCGTGACCGTCGTCGGCCGCCAACTCGACATCGATTTGGTCGTGAGGAACACGGGCTCTACGACATTTGAATTCACCGGTGCATTGCATACTTATCTGCGAGTGGCCGATATCGGATCTGTCGCAATTCGAGGGCTTCGCAATGCGCACTACCGTGACAAGGTGCTTGGCAAAGACGACTTAGTCGAGTGGGCAACCGAGCTCAAGATCGACCGGCCCATCGATCGCATCTATTTCGTGGCGCCTGATGAAATAGAAATCCGCGAACCAGGACGAACGACAATCAGCCACGCAACGGGATTTCCCGATACCGTGGTGTGGAATCCAGGCGAGCGAGGTGGCGCAGCGTTGGACGATCTGGAGCCGGGCGGGTACATCCGCATGGTATGTATCGAAGCGGCGGTGGCTCGAACAGCGGCGATTGTAAGTCCAAACGGGACCTGGAGCGGGGCGCAGAGACTTATCGCATCATCCGAGAAATAGCGGCTCGGGGACGCCGGCGACGCCCGGCGCGAGTGCGAACACATGTCCAGCGAGTGGCTGACGCCCACGCGCTTCGGGCGTGAGCCGTAACGATGCGGAGGTGACGAACAGCGTTCGCAAATCTGCCCCGCCGAAAATAACGCTGGTAACGTGCTGCACGGGCATGCGCAGCACGCGGTCGACGCGTCCATCGGGTGCGTAACGCGTGATGCGCCATCCGTCGTAGTGTGCATTCCAAACAAAGCCCTCGGCGTCGACCGTCAGGCCATCTGGATAGCCGTCCTCGGTGGACAGTTCGGCGAACACCCGGCGGTTTCGCGCGATCCCGGTTTCACGGTCGAAGTCGTACCGATAAATGCGCCGCAGCCAGGTATCACACAGATACATGGTTCGCTCGTCCAGACTCCAGGCGATCCCGTTCACGCAGGAAATGCCGCTGTCGACGCAGTGTGCGATGCAGTTGCGATCCAGTCGATAGACGGAGCCGGTAGCGTCTGGCGAGTTCGCGATATTCTTGGTACCGGCCCAGAATCGCCCCGCACGGTCCACCTTTCCGTCGTTGAAGCGATTGGTGGGGATGTCGGCTTCGGGATGAGCGATTCCGGTCACGCCGCCTGTCTCGGTGTCGAGGAACACGAAGCCGGTTCGCGTACCTGCAACGAGCCCGCCGTGCGCGCGCAGTCCGATGCAGCTCGTCACTTCCGGCATCGTCCAGCGCCGGAGATTGCCGTTGCCCGGATCGAGCCTTTGGACGAGTTTGGCTTCGACGTCGATCCAGTACAGCGCCTGCTCGCGGACGCTCCACACCGGACTCTCACCGATGAGGTTCGCGCAGGGCATAGCGATCTGGAAATCGGCGAGCTGGATATCGGGAGCTTTTGCCACGGTACTGCCTTGTCGCGATGAACTCTTGAAGTGTGCAGTGGACAGTTAGCGCGATGTCGGTCCGGATTTGGCCTTGGTTTCGAAACCGAGGATCTCGTTGGCCTTGATGACCGCGTCGGAGATTTCTTCCGTCGTAACCCGCTTGCTCATGGCCTGCTCGCGGATCAATTTGTAAGCATCTTCCTCCGATAGTCCGCGCGTGTTCATGAGAATGGCTTTGGCTTTGGCGATCTTGCGAAGGCCGGAGAGCCGCTCCTCGAGCCGCGCAACGTAGTGCTCCCGCGAACGCCTGCCTTCTGCCAGATGGCGCGCTAGAACGACGGCGGTCAGCAACCCGAAGGATTTCACAGGGGAGGCCACTACGGCAGTCGCATTGATCCGCAATACCGCTTCGATCGTCGTTGGATTTTCGTAGTTGACCACTGCAATGATCGGTGGCACGTCGTCACGTCTTACCCACGGCAGATCCATCGAGAGAAACTCCGGCCGCATCGCCAGGAATATCAGGTCGGCCTCATCGGGCAGCTTCTCCGCTGGCGGCCAAAAGGCTTTTACCTGGCAGCCGATGCGCTGGAGTTGGGCGATGAGTTCCTGCCCGTCCTGATCATCCGGATGCACCAGAAGCACCCGTAAAGAGCGAAGATCGCGCAGAACGCGAGAAGTGCCGCTGGCAGATTTGCCGGTCATAGTCGGCGGCGCCTATTGGGCCTGGAGTCGTACTCGCGAGGACCAGTCCTGGAGTGTGTGGTCCACCAGGTACGGATCGGGACGCACCCAGCTGGTCGCCTCCTCCAGAATATCGAATTGTCCAGTGGCGTTTACCCGGGCGATGCGCGGTTTGAGATAGGTGTGGTGGTTGTCTTCATCGATGCGAACCAGCCCCTGGGGCGCGGCAAACTCCGATCCTGGCAACACGCGCAGCAACTCCCGCACGTTGTCGGTACCGACTTTGCGCAGCGCATCTGCCAGCAAGTGCGTCTGAAAATAGGCCGCCTCCCAACACATGTTTGTCACCACGTCGTTGCCGAATCGCTGCTTGTTCTTTTGCACACACCGCGCATTCACTTCCCCCGCGACAGACTGGAAGTACACCGCCGAGGTGATATGCCCTTCCGCGACCTCGGCCCCCATTTGCTGGATTTCGGCCTCGCAGGTGGTGAGGCTCGCGATCGGCATGCGTGCCGGATCGAGGCCCACTTTCTGATACGCACGATAGAGCAACGCGGTGCCGTCGCCCACAACGGTGGAGAAGATGAAGTCGGGGTTGAATGCTTTGATCTTCTTCGCGATGATCAAGTAGTCGTCCCAGGAAGCATTCAGCGGAAGATAGTGCTCGGCGACTTTGTCGCCGCCACGCTCGAGAATCAGATCGCTCATGATGCGATTGGATTCGTATGGATAGATGTACTCCGAGCCCACCATGAACACGCGGGACCCCGAGGTCCGCAGCATGAACTCGGCGAGCTGCACGCTATTCTGATTCGGTGCTGCTCCCGTGTAGATGACGTTGCGGGAGTATTCGAAGCCCTCGTACAGGGTCGGGTACATCAGCAACGCGTGCCATTTCTCGACCACGGGGATGACCGCCTTTCTGGTGCTGGACATGTAGCAGCCAAGGATGATGCGCACTGCGTCTTCCAGGATCAGTTTCTCCGCGAGTCCCTGATAGCAGACTGGACGCGATTCTGGATCGCGGAAAACCAGACGCAGTTCCCGGCCGTCGATGCCGCCAGCCGCATTGATCTCTTCGACAGCCAGGATGGTTCCCATCCGCTCCGAGTTTTCGATAACGGAAGTCACGCCGGTTTCGGAGAACAACACGCCTACGCTTATCGGTTCTTTGCTTGCTGCATTCATCTTGGTCAGTTGGTTGTCTTTTTCGCAATGTACCTACTCCGGCGACAATCATCGCGCAAATTTGAATCAGTCGACGGAAGGCCGCGTGCGGGTGAGCCATCGAGCAAGTCTCAGACCGGAGCGGCGCGAATCGCCCCCGTATCGGCCTAAGCTGATGGCGTCGGCTGGACTGGGAACCGCGCTGGCGGCTGATCCGCGGATGGCCAACGGCCCGTTTTGCCGACCTCTCGGCGTCTTGTCCCGCTGCTAACGGATGTTAACAGCGACCTGGAATGGGGCGAGCCCCAAATCGTATGCACCGCATCGGAGCATGTTGCGATGCCATATTCAACTCTGGTACGAGTTCGATGCTCGTCGGAAGCCGTCGTTGTGGCATCGCAACGCGCTCATGAAACCTTGACGGCTCAGGCCCTTGGGCGCTAGATTAACTTCAAATAAGAAGACGCTGGCCGCACTGCCAGCACCGCAGGTCTTGATTTTGCAGTAACCTAGCAACGATTGATTCCCGTCGCCGTCCCGCATCGAAACCATGCATCGTGATGTGGCAGCGGCCGGTAGTCGATTAGCGCTCGCCAGGACAAAGGCGTCCTGAACGTGCAAGGCAAGGAAGCCCGCATGTCGGAAATGCACCCCCGGCGCGTGGGCTTTTTTTAATTGGTCGTCCAGCAGGCATAACAGTCGAACAGGGGAAAAGGAGTCACATGAGCAAGTTCAACCGGAGGGATTTCCTGAAGGCTACCGCGGTCACCGCAGCCGCCGGCGCGGTACCCGCGCCGTTCATATGGCCTAAGGGCGCACAAGCCGCCGACACAGTCAAGGTCGGCATCCTGCATTCATTGACCGGTACGATCGCCATCGCCGAGAAGTCCGTCGTCGATGCCGAAATGCTGGCGATAGACGAAATCAACAAAGGTGGCGGTGTGATGGGGCAGAAGATCGAACCCATCGTCGAGGACGGCGCCAGCGACTGGCCGACGTTCGCGGAGAAAGCACGCAAGTTGATGGAGAAGGACAAGGTCGCCGCGGTGATGGGTTGCTATACCTCGGCTTCCCGCAAGGCGGTATTGCCAGTGTTCGAGAAGCTCAAGGGCCTGCTCTACTATCCGACCTACTACGAAGGTCTGGAGATGTCGCCCAACATCATGTACACGGCGCAAGAGGCCACGCAGTCGGTCATCGCCGCAATGGAATGGCTGTACAAGAACAAGGGCAAGAGCTTCTACATGATCGGCTCGGACTACATCTGGCCGCGTACCACGATCAAGATCGCCAAGGCGACTCTGACGCGTCTCGGTGGCAAGCTCGTGGGCGAAGGCTACTACCCGCTGGGACACATCGAGTTCTCGTCCGAGATCAACAAGATCAAGGCAGCAAAGCCCGACGTGATTCTGAATTGCGTGGTCGGTGGCAGCAACGTCGCATTCTTCAAGCAATTGACTGCGGCAGGCATCAACGGATCGAACCAGACGCTCCTTTCGCTCGCAGTTTCCGAGGAAGAAGTGTCCGGGATCGGCGCGGAAAATACCGTCGGCACCCTTACCTGTATGGGTTACTTCCAGAGTCTGAAGAATCCAGCCAACGAGAAGTTCGTAAAGGCCTTCAAGGCCAAATACGGAGCGAATCGAGTGCTGGGCGACACGCTGGAATGCGGCTATATCTCGGTCTATCTGTGGAAGCTCGCCGCCGAAAAGGCAAAGAGCTTCGACGTCGAGAAGGTGGTCGCGGCATCGTCGGATTTGCCGATCGATGCCCCCGAGGGCCACGTGCATTTCGACAAGAGCAACCACCATCTGTGGAAACATGCCCGTATCGGCACATTCTTACCGGACGGTCAGGTCAACATGATCTACGAATCGCCGTTGCTCGCTCCGAATCCGTTCCCGAAGTTGTAATTGCCTGACCGGAGGTCCGCGGTACTCGCGGACCTCCGCCTGACGCAGGGTTTACCAGTCACGAGTCACGAATCACCAGTCACGGATTTCGAATGAACCTCGACATGCTCGCCATGCAGGCTTTCACCGGGCTGAGCATTTTCACCATTCTGATGCTCATGGCCCTGGGGCTTGCAATCGTCTTCGGCCTGATGGGCGTGATCAACATGGCGCATGGCGAACTGATGGCGATGGGTGCCTATTGCAGTTACGGCACCGCGCTGTTCTTCGAGCGCTTCATGCCGGGTCTGATGGGCCTGTACATCTTCGTCGGCATCGGGCTGGCTTTCGTCGTCACCAGCCTGTTCGGATATCTACTGGAGCGGGGCCTCATACGCTTCCTGTACAAGCGACCACTCGATACGCTGCTCGCCACGTGGGGTGTGAGCCTCGTGCTCCAGCAACTGTATCGCCAACTCATCAATGCAAAGGAAGTCGAAGTCCCCACGGTGTCGTGGCTGCATGGTGCGTGGCAGGCGACCGAGGGAGTATCTTTCCCCCTTTCGCGATTGTTCATCATCGGTCTCGCCGTCGTTACGGCGACTCTGGTCTACCTGCTCTTATTCAGAACCCGTTGGGGATTGCGCATCCGTGCCGTTACCCAGAACCGGGCGATGGCCGGCGCTGCCGGTATAAACACCACGAAGGTCGATGCCTATACCTTTGCCTTGGGTTGCGGTTTGGCTGGCATTGCCGGCAGTTCCTTCACCATGCTCGCCTCCACCGGTCCGACCACTGGCCAGCAATACATCGTCGACACTTTCATCACGGTCGTGTTCGGTGGTGTGGAGAGTTTGCTCGGCACCATCTTTTCCGCCTTCATCATTGGTCAGATGCAGTCCTGGTTCGAGTACAGCCTGAGCGGTTCGATGGCGAGGGCCAGCATTCTGCTGCTGGTCATCGTCGTGCTGTACTTCCGGCCTAACGGACTGTTTGCGGCGAAGGTGAGGCGTTGATGTCAAAGCCTGCGCGTCAAGGCGCCAATGGCGGCGTGACCGTGGCCGGTGTGGCGACGGAACGCGGCTGGGGTGAGAAGTACGCATTCGTGATCCTCGCTGTTTTACTCCTGCTGGTGGTGCCGCTGTCGCTCGACGTCTTCCGACTCGGACTGGCGGCCAAGTACTTGTCGCTCGGTTTTTGCGCGGTTGGAATCGTATTGATCTGGGGCTACGGCGGCATCCTGAGCCTCGGTCAGGGTGCGTTCTTCGGCTTGGGCAGTTACATGATGGCCATGTTCCTCAAGCTCGAATCCACTTCGGCGGACAGTTCGGCACAGGCCCTGTCCTCCTTCTTCGGATCCAACCTCCCCGATTTCATGGTTTGGAACAGCGTGGAAACATTGCCATGGTGGTGGGAGCCCTTCCACTACGTCTGGTTCACCATCCCCGCGATCCTGTTGTTGCCGCCGTTACTGGCCTTCATTCTGGCTTACGCGAATTTCCGCAAGCGCGTCGGCGGGGTGTATTTCTCGATCATCACTCTGGCACTGTCCGCGATACTGTCCATCGTGATCATCGGACAACAAGGCGTCACCGGCGGCGTCAACGGCATCAACGACTTCCGTACCTTCATGGGCATCAACCTGGACACCGATCAGGCCAAGCGCACCATGTATTTCATCACGTGCGTGCTGCTGCTGCTGTGCGTAGGCGCCGGCGGTTTCATTCTGAGGAGCAAGCTCGGCAAGGTGTTGGTGGCCATTCGCGACAAGGAGGATCGCGTGCGCTTCTCCGGATACGACCCGGCATTGTTTAAAGCCTTCATCTTTGCGGTGGCCGCTCTGTTCTCTTCCATCGGCGGGGCCTTGTTCACGATCCAGGTCGGGCTGGCATCCCCATCGCTGGTCGGTATCGTTCCGTCCGTCGAGATGGTGATCTATGCCGCGGTGGGAGGGCGGGTTTCCCTCATCGGTGCGGTCTACGGAGCGGTATTGGTAGGATCGGCCAAAACCTTTTTCTCCGAGAACTTCGTGCAGTACTGGATGTACTTCATCGGATGCTTGTTCATTTTCGTGGTCATGTTCCTACCCGATGGGCTGGCGGGAGTGCTGGGGCGTGTGCACATGCGCATGCGAGGCCGGAAGAATCCGGTCGCAGCCGCAGTGCAACCGGATGCCGGTTCGGTGAGCGAATCGGGGATAGCGAAGTGAGCGAGTTGATCCTTTCGGTGGAGGATCTGACTGTCTCGTTCGATGGATTCAAGGCGGTCGACGGCCTCAATTTCTACGTCGAAAAAGACGAACTGCGCTGTGTCATCGGTCCCAATGGCGCCGGCAAGACCACGTTGCTCGACATGATCTGCGGAAAAACCAAACCGTCCGGCGGCGTCGTGCGCTTCAAGAACTACAACCTCACCGGCATGATCGAGTACCAGATCACGCGCGTGGGCGTCGGACGTAAGTTTCAGACTCCGAGCGTGTACGAAGATCTCACTGTGTTCGAGAATTTGGAGATTTCCTACCCCAAGCGTCGCGGCATCCTCGGCTCATTGTTCTTCAAGCGTGAGGACGAATTGGTGGGTAAGATCGACCAAGTCGCCGAGCAGATCTTTCTTGACGAGGTGCTGCGTCACAAGGCTGGACGGCTCAGTCATGGTCAGAAGCAATGGCTGGAGATCGGCATGCTGCTGATGCAGGACCCGGAGTTGTTACTACTGGACGAACCGGTGGCGGGCATGAGCGCACGGGAGCGCGAGCAGACTGCTGAGTTGCTCAATCGCATTTCCAAGGGTCGCTCGATCGTGGTGATCGAGCACGATATGGCATTCGTTCGAATGATTGCTCACAAGGTAACGGTGTTGCACCAAGGCAAACTGCTGGCTGAAGGTACCATGGACCAGATACAAAGCGACGAGCGCGTCATCGACGTCTATCTGGGTCACTAACCTTTAGAGCGACGATCGTGCTGAGCGTGAAAAACCTGAACGTGTTCTACGGCGAGAGCCATGTGGTTCGGGACGTCTCCTTTGATGTCGAGCCTGGTGAGACCGTCGCCATCATGGGGCGCAACGGCATGGGTAAGAGCACCCTGCTCAAAGCCATTATCGGACTGCTGCGCGGACGCAGCGGTTCGGTCTGGCTGACAGGCCGCGACCTCTCGGCCGCCGAGACGTTCGATCGCGTGGCGGCGGGGATGGGCTATGTCCCGCAGGGGCGAATGATCTTCCCGTATCTGACAGTGGAGGAGAACATACTCGCGGGCATGGAGACGGTTGCCGACAAGACCATTCCACAGTACGTCTATGACGTCTTTCCCGTGCTCAAGGATATGAACGATCGCAAAGGGGGCAATCTGTCCGGCGGACAGCAGCAACAACTTGCCATCGCGCGCGCCCTGGTCAGCAACCCCAAGGTTCTCATTCTGGATGAACCTACCGAAGGGATTCAGCCTTCGATCATTAAGGATATTGCCAAGGCGCTCAACAAACTCAAAGCGGAGCGGGGATTTGCGTTGCTCGTGTCGGAGCAAGTGCTAAGCTTTACATTGGAGATCGCTGACCGCTTTCTCATCATCGAAAAAGGTCAATTCGTCTACCGGGACACACGCGACCGGGTAGATGCCGCCAAGATTCACGGCTACCTGACGGTCTGACCGGACTGTCAGGCGGCCGAGTCGGTTCCGCTTTCGGCGATGCGTGGAGTTGCCGGAGTGGCTTGAGAAGCGACGCTCAAGGAAGAGCGTTACGTCCACACCAAAGTGAAGAGGAGAGTCCGAAAATGATGCACGGAGACATTTCCAGCAGCAACGACACTATAGGCGTCGCGGTCGTCAACTATAAGATGCCGCGCCTGCACACGAAGAAAGAGGTTCTCGACAACGCGCGCAAGATCGGCGAAATGGTCGAAGGGATGAAGATCGGTCTGCCCGGCATGGACCTGGTCATCTTCCCCGAATACAGCACGCACGGGATCATGTACGACTCCAAGGAGATGTACGAGACCGCTTCCAGCATTCCCGGGGAGGAGACCGAGATCTTCGCTGCGGCTTGTCGCAAGGCCAACGTGTGGGGCGTGTTCTCGCTCACCGGCGAGCGGCACGAGGAGCATCCCAAGAAGGCGCCGTACAACACGCTGATCCTCATGAGCAACAAAGGCGAGATCGTGCAGAAGTACCGCAAGATCATGCCCTGGGTTCCGATCGAAGGCTGGTATCCAGGCAACTGCACCTACGTCTCCGATGGTCCCAAAGGTCTCAAGATCAGCCTCATCATCTGTGACGACGGCAACTACCCGGAGATCTGGCGCGACTGCGCGATGCGTGGTGCGGAACTCATCATCCGCTGTCAGGGCTACATGTATCCCGCGAAAGAGCAGCAGATCATCATGGCCAAGGCAATGGCCTGGGCGAATAACTGCTATGTCGCGGTGGCCAACGCGTCCGGATTCGACGGCGTGTACTCCTACTTCGGCCACTCCGCGATCATCGGTTTCGATGGACGGACGCTGGGCGAGTGCGGCGAAGAGGACATGGGCGTCCAATACGCCGCTTTGTCCAAAGGTTTGATCCGTGACGCGCGGAAGAACATGCAGTCCGAGAACCACCTGTTCAAATTGCTGCACCGTGGCTATACCGGGAAGATCAACTCCCGCGAGGGCGACGAGGGTGTTGCCGCGTGTCCGTATGACTTCTACAAGAAGTGGATCACCGATCCGGAAGGCACCAAGAAGATGGTCGAGGCGATCACTCGTCCGACCGTCGGCACGGAAGAGTGTCCGATCCCAGGCATCCCGAACCAGAAGGCGCACGCTTAAAGGCACGACGCGGGCACCGGCCGGCGGCCGGTGCCCGTTCATTTTTTGGCGAAGCGCCCCGGATCGTTTTGGCGTAGCGCGTGCAGGCGACTAAGTTTCATTTCGATACCATTCAATGTCGTTCACTCCCGTAATGGACAACAGGCTCGGCGCTATGCGGCCGGCGGCGGACATGCTGAGGCTGGAACACATCATCGGATTGGCGAGCGAGCCGGAGATCGCAGAGTTGCTGCATCGTCTCGATCACGAGGGAGTGGTCGAATACCTCACCCTGACGCAAGCTGATACGCAACGACACCGCCTGCGGGCCCTTACCGATCGCGGGACCGAGTGCGCCATTGCGTTGCCGCGCACCGCGCACCTGTCCAACGGTGCCGTGCTTCTGCTGGAAGAGCATCGTGCCGTGGTCGTCCGGATGCAAGAGACGCAATGGCTCAGGCTGCAGGCGCGCGACGCACAAGCCGCATTGCAGTTGGGTTACTTCGCGGGAAACATGCACTGGAAAGTCGAGTTCGACGGGACAACCCTGCGCGTCGCGTTACAGGGGCCCGCGGAGGGCTATCTCGAACGCCTCGCCCCTCTGTTGCAAGACGGGCGCGTCGTCCACGAGACTTAGAGGGCTCCCGAATTGACAACCGCCGAAGTGCTGCTGGCATCGCTGCAGAACGCTGACAGCTTCTTTCCCAGTGGCGGCGTTTCATTTTCGTGGGGTCTGGAGACCCTCATCGCCGATGGCGCCGTGAGTGGCGCCGAGCAGGTCGAAGCTTATGTTGAGGGTCAACTACGCTATCGTTGGGCGACCTGTGACCGGGTCGCCCTGATTACGGCCGTGCGCGCGGCGGGCGATATCCTTCGTCTGCAGGACATCGACGCGGAGCTGGACGCCATGACGCTTGCGATGGAACTGCGTGGGGGCTCCAAGCGCGCAGGTGTATCGTTGCTGACAGTGCACGAACGGCTCGGGACACCCGGTGCTGCCCAATATCGCACCGCCATCCGTATGGGCAAGGCGCACGGACATCTGCCGGTGGTCCAGGGACTGTTGTGGCGTGGAGCGGGGCTGAGCGAAACGGCAGTGGAAGCGGTGTCGGCGCATATCTTCTGTGTCGGCATGCTGGGGGCGGCTTTGCGGCTTGGCTCCATCGGACATATTCAAGGGCAGGAGACGCTGTTGCGCATGCGGCCAGTCATCGCGGAGCTGCTTGGCGTGCCTGCGCTACCGATGGAAGAAATCTCTGCGTGCGCGCCCGCTGGCGAGATCGCAGCCATGCGACACGAAGTGCAGTCCGCGCGCCTCTTTGCGAACTAGAACGTTGGTCGACGCGGTTAGAGTCACACGAGGACAGACATGTTGCTGACACCTACAGAGCTCGAGCGCCTCACGATTTATACGGCCGCGGAACTGGCAAGGAAGCGCAAGGCAAAAGGTTTGAAGCTCAATCACCCCGAGGCCACCGCCATCATCGCGGACGAGATCCTGGAGGGTGCTCGGGAGGGCCGCTCCGTGGCCGATCTCATAGGATTCGGATCGACGATCCTGACCAGCGACGATGTGATGCCCGGCGTCGCCGACTTGATGCCCATGCTCCAGGTGGAAGGCACATTTCCGGATGGAACCAAGCTGGTCACGATCCACGAGCCCATCCGTCCGGGCAAGCAGGCGGCCGCAATAGGTGCTGTCGCGCCAGGAGAAATCATTGCCGCGGACGGCGATATCGAGATCAATGCCGGGCGGCGCAAGGCGGCGGTCAAAGCCATCAATACGGGCGACCGTCCGATTCAAGTCGGCAGCCACTTCCATTTCTTCGAAGTGAACAAAGCGCTGGATTTCGATCGCGGGAAAGCCTTCGGTATGCACCTCGACATCCCCGCGGGGACCGCAGTGCGCTTCGAGCCTGGTGAGGCCAAGGAAGTGACGCTGGTGGAATTCGGCGGCACCGGCGAAATCTTCGGATTGAATAGCTTGACGGACGGATCAACACGCAGCGCAAGCCGCAAAGCCGACGCGTTGCGCAAGGCGAAGGAGCGGGGATTTAAGGGGGCGTGAGTGAAAAAGGTGAAGAGGTGATTGAACAGGTGAAGAAGTGAATGAGTGAATGGGTTAGGGCCTGAAGCGCAGTGCGTATCTAACTCGCCTCTTCACCTAAATCACCTTTTCACCTCCGCACCCGTCTTTGCCCATTCACTCATTCACCCATTCACTCCTTCACAACGTTAGGAGTAACCATTGGCCAAGATCTCCAGAAAAGAATACGCACAACTCTATGGCCCGACCACGGGGGATGCCGTGCGGTTGGGTGATACCTCGCTGCTGGCCGAGATCGAGCACGACTACGCCGTGCCGGGCGACGAGTGTTTGCATGGGGGCGGCAAGACGCTGCGCGACGGCATGGGTCTGACGCCTGGCTACGACAGTGCCCAAGGTGCGCTCGACATGCTCATCAGCAACGCGGTCATCATAGATCCGGTGCTGGGGGTGGTGAAAGGCGATATCGGCATCAAAGACGGCAGGATCGTGGCGGTGGGCAAAGCGGGCAACCCGGCCACCATGGATGGCGTGCATCCGAAGCTGATCTGCGCGGCTTCTACCACAGTGCGCGATGCCGAAGGTCTGATCGCCACGCCCGGCGGCATCGATGTGCACGTGCACTTCGACAGCGCGCAACTGGTGGAGCATGCCATCGCTTCCGGGCTGACCACCATGATCGGCGGGTCGCTCGGGCCCATCACTGTTGGCATCGATTGCGGCGGCGAGTGGAACGTGGGCAAGATGCTGCAGGCCTCCGAGCAGTGGCCGATGAATTTCGGTTTCCTCGGGCGCGGCAATTCGTCGAAACCGCGCTCGCTGCTCGACCAGATGCGCGGCGGTTGCTTAGGGTTGAAAATCCACGAGGACTGGGGTTCGATGCCCGCGGTGATCGATACCTGTCTGGGGGTGGCGGACGAGCTCGACTTCCAGGTGCAATTGCACACCGACACATTGAACGAGTCGGGCTTCCTGGAGGATACGCTGGCGGCGATCAACGGCCGCACCATCCACATGTATCACACCGAAGGCGCGGGTGGCGGCCACGCGCCCGACATCATCGCCGTGGCTGGCCAAATGAATTGCCTGCCATCCTCGACGAACCCGACCAATCCTTACACCATCAACACTTTCGACGAGCATCTGGACATGATCATGGTGTGCCATCACCTCAATCCTGCGGTCCCGGAGGATGTGGCATTCGCCGAGTCGCGCATTCGCGCGCAGACGATCGCCGCCGAAGATGTGCTGCATGACATCGGCGCCATATCTATGCTGGGGTCGGACAGCCAGGGCATGGGCCGGATCAACGAGGTGATCTGCCGCACCTGGCAACTCGCGTCGAAGATGAAAGATCAGCGCGGACGTCTATCCATCGAGAAGACGCGTCGCGGGGACAATGAACGCATCAAACGCTACATTGCGAAGTACACGCTGAATGCCGCACGTACTTTCGGGATCGACGATTACATCGGTTCGTTGGAGTCGGGGAAGCTCGCCGACATCGTGCTGTGGCGCCCAGGCTTCTTCGGCGTCAAGCCCGAACTCGTCGTGAAGAGTGGATTCATTGCATGGTCCGCCATGGGGGATAGCGCCGCGAGCCTGATGACCTGTGAGCCGTTGCTCATGCGGCCACAATGGGGTGCCTTCGGGGAAGCAAAGAAACACCTGGCGGTGAATTTCGTGACGCAGGTTGCGGTGGATGCCGGTGTGCAGGGCAAGCTCGGCATAACCAAGCAATGCCTGTCCGCCAAGGGCACGCGCAAGCTGAACAAGGCGCACATGCTCCACAACGACGCCTGTCCGAACATTACGGTCAACCCGCAGACCTTCGACGTGATGATCGACGGCAAGGTCATCACGTGCGAACCGGCGAAGGTGGTGCCTCTGGCGCAGCGGTATATGCTGCGATGAAGAAGCGTGTGAACAGAACAAATAGTCAATTGGAGTAGCGATAGCGATGAACACCGCAATTCCCGGTTTTTCCAGAGACAGCGGTAGACGGATGCATCCAGGTGCCGCGCGTGTCGGTATCGGGGGTCCAGTAGGCTCGGGCAAGACTGCCTTGCTCGAGCAACTCATCCCCCGGTTCATCGAACGCGGCACCGACATCGCTGTCATCACCAACGATCTTGTGACGAAGGAGGACGCCGAGCGGGTCAAGCGCAGCGGCCTCATCGACCCGGCGCGCGTGATGGCGGTCGAGACAGGCGCCTGTCCGCACACGGCCATCCGTGAAGATCCGACGCTGAATATTCAAGCCGCGGACGAGCTCGAGGCGAAGTTCGGTCCGCTCGACCTGGTGCTGATCGAAAGCGGCGGCGACAATCTGGCCTCGACCTTTTCGCTCGACTTGGTGGACTACTGGCTGTTCGTGATCGACACGGCCGGTGGCGACGACATTCCCCGCAAGCGTGGACTGGGCATCGTTCAGTCGGATGTGCTCGTGATCAACAAAATCGATCTGGCGCCATACGTGCGCGTGGACGTCGAGCGCATGGTGCGAGAGGGAGGTCAGGTGCGCAGTGGACGCCCGATCCTGCTGACCAACTGCCATACAGGCGAGGGTGTGGACGCTGTCGTGGAGCGTATCGCCGCCGACGTGCTGTTCGACACACGAGTCGAACGTTGAGCGGTGATCGCCTGCTGGCGCATGACCTCGCGGTGTTGGCAGCGGCAGCCGAGGCTCGCGCGCAGGTCGACGTCGAGCTAGCTACCGACCCCGGCGGAAACACTTTTGTCGCGCGCCAGCGGGTGGCATACCCCTTCCATCTCGGGCGCAGCTTGCATGCGCCCGAGGACCCCGTGGGTATGCCTACCTTGTACATTCAATCTTGTTCAGGCGGTATTTTCGAGCACGACCACCTGGCTTGGCGCATCGTTGCCGGGCAACGTACACAGGCTCATATCACCAGCTCTGCTTCGACGATCGTGCATGCAATGGAGGCCGGCGAGGCAAGACAGGAGGTAGTGCTGGAGGCACAGGCCGGTTCCTATCTCGAATATCTGCCCGACCCGCTGATTCTCTTCCGTGATGCGCGTCTGCACAGCCGTCTAAGGATTCGATTACATCAGGACGCCACGGTATTGGCGTGCGATTCAATGGTGCCACATGATCCAACAGGCGAAGGTGGGACTTTCGACTGGATCGCGGCAGAGCTTCGCGTGGAAGATCCCCAGGGGACGCTTCTGGCGCGTGATCGCTATCGGCTTCATGGCAACACGCTGTCGCGAAATGTGCCCGGTATCACCGGATCGTGGCGATGCCAGGGCGGCTTCATAGTGCTCAGTCGACGCTTCCCTGCAGCACAGATCATCGAATCGTTGCGTGCTGCTATGCCGGCAGATGGCGATGTCTACAGCGGTGTAACCAAGCTACCCGGCGAATGTGGTGCGTGGGTTCGCGTGCTCGCACAGGACGCCTGCGCACTGCGCGAAGCGCTGCGTCGGGCATGGTATTCTGCAAGGAAATCTCTTCTGGGTGCCGAGCCGGCGCCGCGCCGCAAATAGCTCGTTCGCCCCAACTCTGGAACCCACCATGGACCGCAATCCAACTGACGATCTCGTCAGCCAATATCTGATTCGCGAGGAGCCCTATTACCGGCCCACCGGAAACGAGGTGTCTCTGTACGAAGCAGCCTACGCTGTGCGCATGCCTATGATGCTGAAGGGTCCCACCGGCTGCGGGAAAACGCGCTTCGTCGAGTACATGGCCTGGAAACTGGGGAAGCCGCTCGTTACTATTGCGTGCCACGAAGACATGACCGGGTCCGATCTGGTGGGCCGGCACCTGTTGGATGCGAAGGGCACGCTCTGGCAGGACGGACCGCTTACATTGGCGGTGCGCCACGGCGCGATCTGCTACCTGGATGAGGTCGTCGAAGCGCGCCAGGACACCACCGTCGTGATTCACCCTCTGACGGACGCGCGTCGCGTGTTGCCGCTGGAGAAAAAAGGCGAACTGGTACACGCGCACCCCGACTTCCAGCTGGTGATTTCGTACAACCCCGGCTATCAGAACATTATGAAAGACTTGAAGCAGTCGACCAAGCAGCGCTTCGGCGGACTGGATTTCGGCTGGCCGGTGCGCGATATCGAGATCGAGATCGTGGCGCACGAATCCACCGCAACGCCGGATATCGCGGGGAAGCTCGTGAGCATTGGGGAGCGCTCGCGCAACCTGAAGGGTCACGGCTTGGAAGAGGGCATTTCCACCCGTATGCTGATCTACGCGGGCCAACTCATCGCGCGCGGAGTCGAGCCTGTAGCGGCGTGCAACGTGGCGCTCGTTCGGCCGATCACCGACGATGCAGATATTCGCGATGCTTTGGATGCTGCGGTTAAAGCGTACTTCTAACGTCAACAGCAACATCTCAACGCAGAGGCGCGGAGGACGCAGAGGGCGCAGAGGAAAACTGGAGTGGATCGAGGCATATCCCAATAATCCTGCCCCTGTGCGGGAGAGTTGATGGCTCTGAACCCCGACTGTAGGATTCCACGAAACTCTCTTTTGCTCTTCTCTGTGTCCTCCGCGTCCTCTGCGCCTCTGCGTTGAGATTGAAATCCTGACGCCGTGCAAACAATTACCCCCGATCTCGAACCACTGCTGCAAGCTCTCCCGCCCCAGGCGAGACAACTCGTTTCAGCGGCATT
>Ga0207689_10002198_pt1 | contig 18288 bp, 20 predicted proteins | sample KBSMisM52_FD_184312 | JGI IMG/M metagenome (GOLD analysis project Ga0207689, IMG submission 184312) | Miscanthus rhizosphere microbial communities from Kellogg Biological Station, Michigan, USA - KBS Miscanthus M5-2 (SPAdes) (version 2) | ecosystem: Host-associated > Plants > Roots >... | reverse complement strand
CGCACGTCGGGCTCGACGTCGTCGAGCGCGTAACGTTCGTCGAAGCCGATCCGCATTCCGCGCAGCGTGCCGTCGTCGCCGGCGAGGTAGTCGGGAACGTCGGCGAGCAGGGCGGTCGGGTCGCGCGGGTCGCTGCCCGCGATTGCCTGCAGGACGACGCCACAGTCGGCGGCGCTGCGGCACATCGGGCCGATGTGGTCGAGCGACGCCGCGAGCTCGAAGCAGCCGAAGCGCGAGACGCGCCCCCACGTCGGCTTGATCCCGGTGACGCCGTTGGCCGCCGACGGAAAGCGGATCGACCCGCCGGTGTCGGAGCCGAGCGAGCCGAAGCAGAGGCCCGCCGCGGTGGCGACCCCCGAGCCGCTCGACGAAGCGCCCGACCAGTGGTCGCGGTGCCAGGGATTGAGGGGAGCCGGCACGTCGGGGTGATGGTCGGCGAACGCGCCTTCGGTGAGCTGGAGCTTGCCGAGCAGCACGGCGCCGGCTTCGCGGAGCTTGCGCACGACGGTCGCGTCGACGGCAGGGACGAAGTCCTTGTGCAGCGGCATGCCGGCCGCGGTCGCGATGCCTTCGGTCCAGCACAGGTCCTTGACGGCGACCGGAACGCCGTGCAGCTGCGACAGGATTCGGCGCTTGCCGATCATCTGCTCGGCGGTGCGCGCCTGCGCGAGCGCGAGCTCGGGCGTGACGAGCGCGTAGGACTTCAGCGCCGGATCGACGCGCTCGATCCGGCGCAGCATCGCCTCGGTGAGCTCGACCGGCGAGACCTTGCGCGCGGCGAGCAGGCGCGCGAGCTCTTCGATCGAGCGGTAGTGGAGGTCGTCGAGCATCGGGCGATTGTTGCGCACGGCAACGGCGCGGTCAGAGTGCGCCGCTGCCGTCGCCCAGGCCGTCAGGCGGCCTGGCGCTGCGCGCCCGCGCTCAGCAGCTCGCACACCGCCTGGGTGACTTGCGCGGTCGAAGCCTTGCCGCCGAGGTCGCGGGTGTGCAGCGCAGGGTTCGCGGTGACCTGCTCGATCGCGCCCATCACGCGCTTCGCAGCGTCCAGCTCGCCGAGATGCTCGAGCAGCATGACCACCGACCAGAAGGTGCCGACCGGATTGGCGAGGCCCTGGCCCATGATGTCGAACGCCGAGCCGTGGATCGGCTCGAACATCGAGGGATAGCGGCGCTCCGGGTCGATGTTGGCGGTCGGCGCGATGCCGAGGCTGCCGGCGAGCGCCGCGGCGAGGTCGCTCAGGATGTCGGCGTGCAGGTTGGTGGCGACGATGGTGTCGAGCGATGCGGGGCGGTTGATCATCCGCGCCGTCGAGGCGTCGACGAGCTCCTTGTCCCAGGTGACGTCCGGGAATTCCTTCGCGACCTGGAGCGCGATCTCGTCCCACATCACCATCGCGTGGCGCTGGGCGTTGCTCTTGGTGATCACCGTGAGGAGCTTGCGCGGACGCGACTGCGCCAGCTTGAACGCGAAGCGCATGATCCGCTCGACGCCGGCACGCGTCATCATCGACACGTCGGTCGCCGCTTCGATCGGATGGCCCTGGTGGACGCGGCCGCCGACGCCGGCGTACTCGCCTTCCGAGTTCTCGCGCACGATGACCCAGTTGAGGTCGTCGGGACCGCAGCGCTTCAGCGGCGTGTCAATGCCGGGCAGGATCCGCGTCGGCCGCACGTTCGCGTACTGGTCGAACCCCTGGCAGATCTTCAGGCGCAAGCCCCACAGCGTGACGTGGTCGGGGATGTGCGGGTCGCCGGCGGAGCCGAACAGGATCGCGTCCTTGTCGCGGATCGCGCTCAGACCGTCGTCCGGCATCATGACGCCGTGCTGGCGGAAGTAGTCGCCGCCCCAGTCGAAGTTCTCGAACTCGAACTTGAAGTCGGTGCCAGCGGCCGCTAGCGCCTCGAGCACTTGCCGGCCGGCGGGAACGACTTCCTTGCCGATGCCGTCACCCGGGATGGTTGCGATGCGATAGGTCTTCACTCGAGGTCTCCTGTGGGACGTGGAGAACTTTAGTTTCGATCCCGGCGGTGTTCAAATCGCACTCGCTCGCCCCCGGAGGCCGCCATGTACGCCATCGACAAGCAGAAGACGCTCGACCTCGTCGGCGGCAGCGCCGAGTACGAGTTCGACGTCGGCGTGCACGCCGCGACGCGCACCGTGCACGTCGCACGCGCGACGAGCGGCACGATCAAGCTCGAGACCTGGGGGCTTGCGAACGACGGCACGTTCACCGGCGCGGGCGGCGCCGACGCCACCGTCGGCCACGGGACGCGGACGCGGATCGTCGTCTTCGACAACCATCGCATCGTCGTCCTCTGGCTCGATGCTTCGTCGGCGCTGCGCATCCGCGGCTACAACACCGGCAGTGCGCTCCCAGGCCAGCCGGTCACGGTCGAGACGCTGATCTCCGACTTCGACGTCGTCTCGGTCGGCGTCACGACCGGCGTGCAGCAGCCCGACCCGAACACCGTCGTCTACTACGCGTATCGCCAGTTCGCGTTCACGACGCTGAGCAAGAACGGCGGCTGGAAGCTCTGGTTCGGCGGCGTGACCGATACCGCGGAGGTGTATGCCGGCCAGGTTGCGGCCGGTGGCCCGGGCGACAAGGTCGCACTCTCGTGCGCTGCGATGAACGAAGTTCTCAACGGCGCGCATCCGCGCAAGGTGCTCACGCTCTGCCGCGACCCGGTCGCCGGCCAGATCAAGACCCACAGCTGGCGCGTCGGTGCCATGGGCGTGACGTCGCTCGCCTCGGCGGCGGAGACGAAGGCGCTCGGCATCGGCATCGTCCACGGCATTTCCGTCGCGCAGAACAACGATGTCTTCGCGACCATCGTCTGGCCAGGCTCGTCGAACGCCGTCGCGCGTCTGCAGCTCGTCTCGCTCGCCGGCAACGGCGTGATGACCCAATACGCCAGCGCCGAATTCGCCGAGCTTCCGCGCTCCTTCGCACGGCTGCAGTCGCACGGCACCGACGTCGCCGTCGGCTACGTGACGCCCGACGGTCATCTCGCCGTCGCTGCCTGGCGCTTCGCCGCGCCGGGCAGCGGCAGCGCGGCGCGCACCGTGCTCGCGTCGAAGGTTGGCACCGAGCAGCCGACCCAGGTCCGGATCGCGAGCCTCATGCCGTCGAGCGACAGCGACGACGACCCCGTGACGCTTGTGACGCTCAGCCGCGTCGCCGCCGGAGCGCTGCGGCTGGTGAGCTGGCGGATGCACAAGACGCTCGTCTACCAGCCGGTGGGGTCGACGCCGATCGGCGTCACGACGAAGCCCTAGGCGGAAGGAGGAGTGCGCATGACCACGCGTCGCTCGATCATTCGCATCATCCCCGTCGCCGGTGCCGCAGTGCTGAGCGGGCGCTTGGCACGCGCCGGGGAGGTGGAACCCTCCGATCCGTTGGCGGTGTCGCTCGGCTACGTCAAGGACGGCGCCAAAGTCGACAAGGCGAAATACGCGAGCTATGCGGCAGGTCAGGACTGCGCCGGCTGCAAGCAGTACCAGGGCAAGCCCGGCGACCCGACGGCAGGCTGCACGATCTTCGGCGGCCGGAACGTCACCGCGAAGGGGTGGTGCAGCGCTTGGGTCAAGAAAGCGTGATCGCGGCGGCGTGATGGCCGGCCCGCGGCCGCCGCTCGCCCCGGAGGCCGCACTGGATCTCGCGCGCGCCTCCGAGGCGTGCGCGGCGATCCTCGTCGAAGGCTGGAGCGACCAGGCTGCACTCGAGGCGCTCGCGCGACGACGCGGCCGCGACCTGGGCAGCGAAGGCGTCGTCGTCGTGCCGATCGGCGGCGCGAGCAACGTGCAACGCTTCGCGGAGGCGCTCGGGCCGCACGGTCTCGGCCTGCGGCTCGCCGGACTGTGCGACATCGCCGAGCTGCGGCAGGTCCGCCGCGATCTCGGACGCGCCGGCATCGGCGAAGGCCCGGCGAGCGGCGCCGACACCGCAGCGGAGCACGGCTTCTTCGCATGCAATGCCGACCTCGAAGACGAGCTGATCCGCGCGCTCGGCACGGCGGCGGTCGAGCGCGTCCTCGACGCCGAGGGCGAGCTCGCGTCGTTCCGTCGCTTCCAGGAGCAGCCTGCGCAGCGCGGTCGCGACCTGCATGCGCAATTGCGCCGCTTCCTCGGCACGCGCGCCGGCCGCAAGGTGCGCTACGGCACGCTCCTCGTCGACGCCCTCGACCTCGACCGCGTGCCGCGCGCGCTCGACGCCGTCCTTGCGCACGTGCGCGAATGAGGTCGCTCCGAGCGGAGAGCAACGCGACGGTGCTGCTCTCGAGCGGGAGTCGGCCGTGATCAGAATTCCGGCGGCCGCTGCCCGGCGACGTTCGCCTCACGCTCGAGCGCCATCCCCGCCCGCGCGATCGTGCCCTCGTCGAACAGGCGGCCGATCAGCGTGACGCCATGCGGAACGGGGCGGGGCGGGTCGAACTTCGGCAGCGGGTTCGCCGGATCGGGCGCCCAGTCGCTGCGCGCCTCGGCGACGTTCACCGTCCCCGTGCGCAGCGTGAGCGACGGGTGCCCGGTGTGGTTCGACACGGTCAGCATCTCTCCGCGCAGCGAGGGCACCAGCAGCAGGTCGAAACGCGACATGACCCGCGCCATCTCCTGCGCGACCATCCGGCGCAGGCGTTCCGCCTGCACGTAGTCGACCGCCGAGATGAAACGCGACTGGCGGAAGATGTTCGGCCAAGCGTCGGCGACCTGCATCCGCAACGTGTCGAGGCGACCGTCGAGGGCCCAGGCCTCGAACGCCGCGGCGGCCTCCGCGAACAGCACCGTGTCGAGCGCGCCGTAGGGCCAGTCCGGCAACGTGAACGGCTCGGCGGCCATGCCGAGCGCGCGAATCGATGCGAGCGCCGCGCGGTCGACGTCGGTCGCCGGGTCGTCCTTCATCCAGGCCTCGACGTAGCCCACGCGCAGACCTTTCACCGACTTCGTCGCATCGAAGTCGAGCGACGCCGCCACTGCAGAGAGGTCGCGTCCGTCGGGCCCCGCGATCGCGCGCAGGACGAGCATCGCGTCCTCGACGCGGCGCGTCATCACACCGAGCTTGTCGAGCGACCAGCACAGCGTCATCGCGCCGGTGCGCGAGACGCGACCGAACGTCGGCCGCAGGCCGGTGATGCCGCAGCGCATGCTCGGGCTGACGATGCTGCCGCCGGTCTCGCTGCCGATCGCGAACGCGACCAGCGCCGCAGCTGTCGCAGCGCCCGGCCCGGCGCTCGAGCCCGACGAGCCCTCGTCGGTGAGCCATGGGTTGCGCGTCTGGCCGCCGAACCAGACGTCGTTGAGCGCGAGCGCGCCCAGGCTCAGCTTGGCGACGAGCACGGCGCCCGCCTCGTCGAGCTTGCGCACGACGGTGGCGTCGGTGTCGCTCACGTGCTCGCGCAGCGGCTCGGCGCCCCACGTCGTGCGCAGGCTCTTCGTGTCGAGCATGTCCTTGACGCCGTATGGAATGCCGTGCAGCGGGCCGCGGCGACGGCCCGCTCTGATGTCGGCATCGGCGCGGCGCGCCTGGGCCAAGGCGTGGTCGGCGGCGACCGTGATCACGCTGTGCAGCGCGCTGTCGAAGCGTGCGATGCGCTCGAGATAGATCTGCGTGAGGCGCTCCGAGCTGAGCTGTCGCGCTGCGATCCAGGCCGAGAGTTGCGTGACCGGCGCGTACGCGATGTCGGCGTCGTTCGATGGAAGCGCCATCGGCGGTGATCGCGAGGCGACGAAGTGATCGCGGCTCGGCATCGGCTGCGCGATCGACGCGGGATGCCACAGCGTCGCGGGGGCGACTGCGTCCGGAATGGCGAACGGGTGCTCTCCCGCGCGGCGGTCGGCGAGCGGCGCCATCGTCGTCGACCAGCTTGCCGCCGCGAGCTCTCGCTGCGCCGGCGTCATCGTCACCCGGGCGAGCTTCTCGGCCTCGGCGAACGTGGCCGCGCTCACCGGCGGCCCGCTTCCCGGACCCGCTCCGAACACCGGCGGCGCACCTGGTGTCGCAGCACCGCCGGGCGCGTCGGCGGCAGACGCGCTGGTCTCGAGGCCGCCGCCGGAGGCGGCTCCGGCGATGCAGATGGGGACGGACCGCAGGAAGCGCCGGCGGGAAGTCATCGGTGCGCCCTCGCTCGCAAGATGTCGGCCGGCGCCCGCTCGCAGCGCGCTCAGGCGCCGTTGAACTGCTTCATCACCGTGCGCGCGAGCTCGGCCGCCTGCTGCCTCGCCTGCGGATCGCGCGTGCCGAGGTCGCGCAGCACCGCGATGACGAAGGTCTGGAAGATCAGCCGATCGGATTCGTTCTGCTTCTCCAGCGCCGTCATCGTCGCGAAGCGCGGGTGGCGGGCGAGCTGGTCGTTGACGCCGAAGACGAACTCGCGTGCCTGCTGGGCGTTCATGTCGGCGCCGGTCAGCGTCAGCTGCGCCGCCGCGTACGCGACCGTCACCGAGACGGCGAGGTTGTTGCCGCGATATTGCGTCGCCACGCGCCGGAAGACCTCCTCGGCGCCGTTGCGAAGCTGCACGCGCTGCTCGGGCGTGAGCGCCGTCATGCCGGCGATCGCCTGGTCGACGAACGGATGTCCGGGACGCGGCGGCACGAAGTCGGTCGCGGTGATCGGCAGATGCGTGCCGGGCGAAGCCGCAGGTGGCTGCGGCATGGTGGCCACGTCGCGTTCCGGGTGCGCCTGTCGACAACGCAGGTAGGCCTGGTAGCGGGGATCGCCCTGCAGCTCGGGCGGCACATGGCCGTCGACGCCGCGCTGCAGATCGAACGGTGGCAGGCAGGGCGCAGGTCCCGCGGGCGCCGCCGCTCCCCCGGAGCCGAGAGGCCGGCCGCCCAGATTGATCATCTGCTGGGTCAGGTCCGCCTGCCGCATCGCGTTGTTCTGCAGCATGGTGGCGTACGAGTTGTCGGCGCGCGCTGCGATCGACGTTGCGATCGCGAGCGCACCGACCGCCAGCCACCGGAAGGTCGACGACGCGTGTGTACGGCGGATGACCATGCGATCCTCCTTTGATGAAGGTCCGAGACTCGGATTCTGCTCGCAGCAAGCCCTACGATGAGCGCCCGAGTCACCGCCAGGAGAGCGCCATGATCGTCACCGAGCTTCGCTTGCCGGAACTGGGAATGGTCGTCGGCACCCGCGCCATGCTGGGTGCGGGCGTCGCCCTTCTGCTCGCCGACAAGCTCGGCGACGACACGCGCAAGGGCGTCGGCTGGGCGCTGGTGGCGATCGGTGTGCTGACGACCATCCCGGCGGCGATGCTCGTCCTCGGCAGGCGAAAGCGGCTCGAATGAGCATCGCACCTCCCATCCTGTTGCCCAGAGTCGCGCGATGACCGAAGCGATCGATCCGTTCGTTCTCAGCCTCGATCGCGATGCACCGCCGTCGCACGCGACGCCGATGCTGCGCGCCGTCTGGCATGGCCTGCGCGGCGATTGGGATGCTGCGCACGAGCTCGCCCAGGCGCAGGACGACGCCGAAGGCGCGTGGGTCCACGCCTGGTTGCACCGCATCGAGGGCGACCTCGGCAACGCCGACTATTGGTATCGACGCGCCAACCGGCCGGCGCGGCGCGACGACACGCGCGACGAGGGGCTCGAGATCGCTCGGGCGTTGACGCGCTCGCCATGAGCACGCTCGATTCCAGCAAGCGCGCGAAGCTGCCCGACAGCGCGTTCGCGTACGTCGACTCGAAAGGGCGCAGGCGGCTGCCGATCAACGACGAGCCGCACGTCCGCAACGCGCTGGCGCGCTTCAACCAGGTCGTGTTCGAGGACGAAGCGGCGCGCGAGCGCGCGCGCAAGAAGCTGCTCGTCGCCGCGCGCAAGTACGGCATCGTGCCGATCGGGTTCGTGACCGGCCAGCTCGAATCGCGCGCGAGCGAGGCGACGGCAGGCCGGCTGGTCGTCGAGCTCGGACAGGCTGGCACGCCTGCCGAGTTCGAACGCCGGGTCCGCACGGCGCTCCGCGATCCGACGCTCTCGGTGCTGCACTGGTCCGACTCGGCGGGCGGCTATCTCGATCGCGACGGCCAGCCCGTGGCGTTGCCGGCGGCAGCGGGCGACGCGGGAGGCGGTCCGGTGACGACGCTGCTCGAGCGCCACGGCCAGCCGATGACAGCGCTCGTGCATTCGGCCAGCGTGCTGAAGACTCCGGCGCTGCTCGAGACGGTGACCGCGGCGGTGCGGCTGGCGGTGGAGAACGATCGGCTGCGCGGCCGGGTCGAGGCGCAGGCGAACGAGTCGCGAACGCTGCCGACGGGCATCGTCACGTTTCTGCTGACCGACATCGAAGGCTCGACGGTCCTGCTGCATCGGCTCGGTGATCGCTATGCGGCGCTGCTGGCCGACATCCGTGCCGTCATCCGCGGCTGCGTGCACCACGCCAGCGGCCGCGAGGTCGACGCCCGCGCCGACGAGTTCTTCGCCGTGTTCGTGCGTGCCTCCGACGCGCTCGAAGCCGCGCTCGGCATCGAGCGCGGCCTGCGCTTGCGCGCCTGGCCCGAAGATGTCGCCGTCCGGGTTCGCGCCGGCATCCACAGCGGCCGGCCGACGCTCACCGACGCCGGCTACGTCGGCCTCGCCGTGCACACCGTCGCCCGCATCTGCTCGGCCGGGCACGGCGGCCAGATCCTGCTCTCGGCGGCGGCGCGCGATGCCCTCGGGCGATCGCGGCCGGCGGGGTTGCGCATGCGCCCGCTCGGCTCGCATCGGTTCCACGGCTTGCGCGAGGCCGTCGCGGTCGTGCAGGTCATGGGGCCGGAGCTGCAGGCGCGCTTTCCGCCGTTGCGCACGGTGGCTGCGACGGAGGCGCAACGCGGCACCGCCGTCGAGTGACCGACAGCGCCGACGCTGACGGTCGCCGTGTACGGAGAATCAGCGCGCGATGCGCGCTGCGGCCGCGACGTCGAGCGCGCCTTCGCCGCGCGCGATCGCGGCGTCGAGCATCGCCGCGACGCCGGGCATGACGAGGAGGTCGACGCCTCCGCGTTGCGCTTCCTCGATCATCAGGCGGACGTCCTTGCGTGCCATCGCGACCTCGAACGACGGTTTGCTCAGGTCGCCCGATTCGATCCGTGCCGCCCGCGCCGGCAGGAACTGGCCCGGATTGAACTGCTTGAAGAGCGCGAACGCCTCGCCCGTCGACACGCCGACGGCGCTGGCGAGGCGATTGACATCGCCGAGCACGCCAAGGATGCCGAGCAGCGTCAGGTTCCCGAACAGCTTGAACGCGGCCGCGCGCTCGGGAGCTTCGCCGAGGTACGCCACCGTGCCGGTCATCTTTTGCAGCTCGGGCACGAGCGCGTCGTGGCGGGCGCGCGCGCCCGAAACCAGCATGAGCCCGGTGCCCTCCAGGGCGTTGGCGGGCGCCATGAACACGGGGGCATGGACGAACGTTCGCCCGCGCCCGTCCCAACGCTTCACGCGCTCGGCGGTCGGCGTGACCGCGGTGGTCGTGTGGTCGACGATCCACGTGGTCGGCGCGATCCGTTCGGCGAGCGGCTCGAGGACGGCGTCGACCGACGCATCGTCGGCGAGCGAGAGATGGAGGCGCTCGGCCCCGGCGAGCGCGGCGGCGGGGTCGGCGAAGGCGCGTGCGCCGTCGCTCTCGAGAGCGCGTGCCTTCTCGGCGGTGCGGTTCCAGACATTGACGTCGTGGCCGTTGGCGCGCAGGCGGCGCACGAACCCCGAGCCCATCAACCCGGTTCCGAAAAAGGCGATCTTCATTCTTCCTCCAACTGCATTGCGACCCGAAGACTAGCGCGGGGTTGCCGACCTTTGCCGGGACTGCCTTTCAGCGCTCTTCAGGCACGTTTCATCGCCGCTTCAAGACGCTGCGCAGCCCGGCGTCGACAGTGCAGGCCTTCATCAACGCCTGGAGACCTGCATGCACACGAACCGCAACCGCCCGACCAGCATCGCTTCCAAGCGCCGACTGCTCTGGCTCGCGCCCCTGGTCCTCGCGCTCTTCGGCTGCGGCGGCGGTGGCGGCGACGCGCCAGCCGCCGAGGCGCAAGGGCAGGGCGGCGATCTACCGGCGCAGCCCGCATCGATTCCCGAGCCGCTCACCGGTCAATGGGAGACGATCCTGACCTACGTGCCGCCGTTCTACAGCGGGCCCTACGGCGGTGTGCCGAACGGCGACGGTGCCCTCGGCATCACCCTCGTCCTGACCGCCGACGGGCGCTACCGACACGTTTGGAACCTCACCTCGGCGTACTTCGGCGGCAACTGCTTTCGCACCGGAGGCTGGGACGAGTTCGGCACGCTGAGCGGCACGGGCGCCGACTTCACCTTCAACCCCACCAAGGCCAGCTACATCCAGACCGACACCTGCGGCCAGAACAAGTTCCTCGATCCGGCGCCGGTCGCGCCCGCGAGCCACACGCTCAAGCTCGAGCACGACAACGACGGCTGGCCGCTCTTGCGCATCACCTTTCCGACGGGCGACATCGTGCTCGAGAAATGCCGGCATTGCGGGTGAGTAGCCGCCAGGCGGAAGAGTGGTTCGGCTCGACGGGCGAGGCCTATGATGGCTCGGCGAGGGCTGAGGCCTTCGCGAATCTCAACAGCAGGAGTCACGACATGGCCAAGAAGAAAGCCGAATCCGGCGTCTATCGCGTCACGGAGATCATCGGCACGAGCCCGACCTCGTGGGAGGAAGCTGCAAGAAGGGCCGTGGAGACCGCCGCCGGGTCGCTGCGCGACTTGCGTGTCGCAGAAGTCAACAAGCTCGACGTGAAGATCGAAGGCGGCAAGGTCGTCGCCTTCCGGGCCAAGGTTTCGCTGTCGTTCAAGTACGAGGCCTGATCGCCGGCGCGTCGGCCGGCCATGACGACGACCGACGCGCCGCGTGTCGAGCCTGCGCTGGTGGTGATCCTCGCCGGCGTCGTCGCGGCGCTGCACATCGGCAAGCTCCCGCCCGCGATCCCGGTGCTGCGCGAGTCGCTCGGACTGACGCTCGTGCAGGCCGGCTTTCTGCTGTCGCTGGTCCAGCTCGCCGGCATGACGGTCGGCGTGGTCTTCGGCGTCGTCGCCGACGGCCTCGGGAGCCGTCGCAGCATGACGCTCGGGCTCGTGCTGCTGGCGATCGTCAGCGCCCTCGGCGGCCTGACGCAAGGCGTTGCGCCGTTGATGCTGCTGCGGGCTGCCGAAGGCTTCGGCTTCCTGCTCGTCGTGCTGCCGGCGCCAGGATGGGTGCGATCGCTCGTCGAGCCGCAACGGGCGAGCGCGATGCTCGGCCTGTGGGGTGCCTACATGCCGTTCGCCACGGCCCTTGCGCTGCTGTTCGGGCCGTTGGCGATCGCGGCGATCGGCTGGCGCGGCTGGTGGTGGACGCTGGCGGCGTTGTCCGCCGCGATGGCGATGTGGCTCCGACATGCCGTGTCCGCAGACAGCGGCGCGCGCGCGGCGGCATCGCCGTCGTCGTGGCTCGCGCGACTGCGCCAGACGCTGGCCACGCCGGGCCCGTGGCTGGTGGCGCTGTCGTTCGCGGTGTACTCGGGACAGTGGCTGGCGGTGATCGGCTTCTTGCCGTCGATCTACGTCCAGAGCGGCATCGTCGGCGCCACCGCCGGAGTGCTGACGGCCACCGTCGCTGCCGCCAACATGGTCGGCAACATCGGATCGGGCCGGCTGTTGCAGCGCGGCGTCTCGCCCTTTCGCCTGCTGAGGATCGGTTTCGTGACGATGGCGTTGGCCGCGACGGCGACGTTCGCCGGCAGCGGCGATGTCGGCCTGCCGCCCGCGCTGCGCTATGCAGCGGTGCTGCTGTTCTCGGGCGTCGGCGGACTGATCCCGGCGACGCTGTTCGCGCTGGCGGTCCGGCTGGCACCGAGCGAAGGCACGTTGTCGACGACGGTCGGCTGGGTCCAGCAATGGTCGGCGCTCGGCCAGTTCGCCGGGCCGCCGCTGGTGGCCGCGGTGGCGAGCGCCACCGGAGACTGGCAGTGGACGTGGCTGGTGACGGGCGTTTGTTCGCTCGCCGGGCTGCTGCTGACGGTCGGTCTCGGCCGCGTGCCTGCGCGACGTTGACTGCTTGTCAGCGATCGAGCCAGCGCACCTGTGAGAACGCGCGGTTCGCCCGGCGCACGATCGTCACACCGCGCAGCTTCGCCACTGCTTGCTGTAGCTCGCTGCCGGCTGCACGATGACCGTCGCACCGCTCGCTTTGCGCAAGCTGCTGCCGGTCTCGAACTCGAGCTTCACCGCGTATTTCTCGAAGAACGCATCGAACATCTCGCCGCCGCGCGTCCCCACGGCGTACAAGCGATCGCTGGCGGCGTCCCATTCGAGCAGCACCGCCGCGAGCGCCTGCGGCGCCGGGCCGTCGATGACGCGGCCGCCGTGCAGCGGGTCGTAGCGCGAGTTGTCGCCGCAGCAGTGGATGACGTGCGCGGGCTCGCCGCGCTGGCCGTCGCGCAAGCCGATGAAGCTGATGGCGGTGGTCGGGTACATCAGCTTGTGCGCGCAGATCGCAGAGAACGCGACGATCGAGCGGTTCGGGCCGACGCCGGCCGGCGCGGCGTAGCGCTGCTTGTCCTTGGTGACGAGCTCGGTCGCCGGCACCTCGCGCTCGAACGCGATCAGGAAGACCGGCGACGCGGTGTACGGATAGTTGAAGAGGAACGGCTCGGCCGGCTTCAGCTGGCGCGTCGACCACGGATTGCCGTGCACGTCGACCAGCATCGAGCGCGGATAGTGCTGGACCTCGCCCGCGGCGACCGCGGGCAGCGCGCCCGACGCCGCCCACGCGCCGGCGACGCACGCGGCCTGTCGCATCAGGGCGCGGCGGCGCGGGTCCTCGGGATCGATCTGCACTGGGCAACGCTACCGGAAGCGCGGGGTCGCGGCAATGCGGGCCGGCGGCAAACGGCGCTCCTGCGACGCGAGGTGCAGAATCTCGCGGCGTCCGAAGGTGACGCGCAGAGGAACCGCAATGGCCCAGCTCTCCGCGAACGCCCGGCTCGTCTCCGACATCTTCGCCGAGCTCGCCAAGGGCAACGGCGCCGCCTTCTGGGACGCGTGCCACGACGACGTCGTCTGGCGCACGATCGGCAGCGGCTCGTGGAGCGGCGAGTTCGCCGGCAAGCAGACGATCGTCGACGAGATCTTCCGCCCGCTCGGTCGGGTGCTCGCCGAGCGCGCGACGGTGCCGACCCGCCTGATCGACGGCGGCGACGTCGTCGTCTTGCAGGCGCGCGGCAGGAACCTCACCCGCGACGGCCAGCGCTACGACAACGACTACGCCTTCGTCATCCATTTTCGCGGCGGCAAGATCTCCCGCTACGAGGAGTACTGCGATACCGAGCTGATCGCGCGCGTGCTCCCGGACCGGGTCGCCGCCAAGTCGATGCCCAAGCCGTGAGGCAGCCGATGCTCGAGAAACGTCCGGCATGGAGCCGCTAGCGCCTCGAGCATCGCGCGAGCCGCCCGTATTGCTATCGTCCGCTCATGACGAAAAAACTCACCGAGCTGCTCGACAGCAACCGTCGCTGGGCGGCGAACATGGAGGCGGCACGGCCGGGGTTCTTCACCGGCCTCTTGCAGCAGCAGGCGCCGCAGTACCTCTGGATCGGCTGCGCCGACAGCCGCGTTCCCGCCAACGAGCTCGTCGACCTCGCGCCTGGTGAGCTCTTCGTTCATCGCAACGTCGCCAACGTCGTCGTTCACACCGACCTCAACTGCCTCTCGGTCATCCAGTTCGCGATCGACGTCCTCCAGGTGCATCACATCATCGTCGTCGGCCATTCGCGGTGCGGCGGCGTCGCTGCGGCGCTCGAGAACCGCAGCGTCGGCCTCGCGGACAACTGGATCCGCCACGTCCAGGATGTTCGTAACCGACACGCGGAGTGGCTCGCGACGGTCGCCGACGACGAGCGCGTCAACGCGCTCTGCGAGCTCAATGTCGTCGAGCAGGCGCTCAACGTCTGCCAGACCACCGTCGTCCAGGAAGCGTGGAAGCGCGGCCAGGAGGTCGTCGTCCACGGCTGGTGCTATCGCCTGCACGACGGCCTGCTCAAGGACCTCGCGATGACGGTGAGCCGGCTCGACGACGCGGGTGCGGCGTACGAGGAGGCGCTCGCCGGCGTGCGCGCGCGCTACGACCGCCGGGCGTCCTCCTGACGACGGCGGGGCGCGACAGCCGCATTCGACCGCCGGGCTGGAACCGCATTCCATCGGTGCTTCGCTCTTCGGCCGTAGTGAACCAAGCGGCTCAACATGAGCCCAAAGACGCCGATGCCAAACAGCATGAGAGTAGGCGGCTCGGGGATGACGTCGACGTAGGTCCGAAACCCGAGGTCCGCAACGAGGCGGCCGCCGCCAGGCAGGTCGAAAGTCGGAGCCTCTGGCGGCCTCCGAAAGTAGGCGGCACCTCGAGGATACGGGTCATCAGCGGGTTCGGCGAGCACTTCGACGAGGCCAGGCGTGCCGATCCCGGGCGCCACTCCATACCACCGGGCATTGCCTGTCAAGACGATGGCGAGGAGTTCGCCTGGTGAGACGAGGACCCGGAACGAGCTGACGTCGAAGCTGAGAAAAGCGCGCGGAGATGGGATCGCTTCCAACGGTACGGTGACGGAAGCGAGAACCGCGTTGTCATCTTCGATCGGCAGGCCGTCCATGGTCGGCCTCACATCGAGGCGAAGCTCCGGGAAGGGGCCATTCTTCTCGACTAGCACATCGACTCGGGAGAGGATTCCCTCGATGCCGACGGTGAAGGTTTGTGCCGAGTTGCCTTCACTGGCTGTGCCCAACAGAAAAAGCGGGTTTTGCGGTTCAAACGACTGGTCCAGAACCGGCACAGCTCCAGCGTGATGGACACCGCACAGCAGCAGTGTCAACACCACTGAACTCGTCAATCCCTTCCGGCTTGGCGAACGAATTCCCATCGACTCCTCGCGGCGCTGTGAAGAGAAGGGTACGCCGCCCGCGCGCATTGGGGCGAACTCTCGGCTCACTTCACGAACTTGACCAACTGCCCAGGCTTCGGCTCAGCCCCGCCTCCGTAGGCGCCGTTCATCAGTCGAAGTTGCGCTTCGGCGCGTGCGGGCGGCAGCGGCGACGACTGCGCGAGCTCGGCGAAACCGCCACGCGGGAACGGCACGGCGCGCACGGTCCACGGCCTGGCCGCAGCGCGGTCGGCAGCGGTCATCGCGCGAAACGACGACTCGGCTTCGACGAGCCCTGCTTCCGCGCGCTGCCGGGCCGCCGCGTCCTTGGCCGCGTACTGCAGCCAGAACGTGCGCTCGCCGGGGCCGGTGACGAGTGTCAGCGTCACCGGTCGCGTCTGGCCCTGATCGTTGCGCGCGGTGCCGCTGAAGTGCGTCGCCGCGAGGCCGTGGATGCTGCGCTTCTCGGTGCGGCCGTCGACCGGCTTCAACACGTTCCTGATGATGTCCTCGTGCGTGGCGCCTGCCTTCGGCGGCACCGCGCGAACGACGAGGCCGGCGTCGGCGGTGCCGTTGACGACGACCACCGCCTCGGCGCTGTTCGCGACCTGCCAGCCCTGCGGCGCGGTGAGCGCGATGCCGAGGCCCGGGTGGTAGAAGTTGCGGCCGCGCACGAGCCCCTGCTGCGCGCTGTCGCCGAACGTCATCCCGGCGATCGCCTGCAGGTAGCGCTCGCGGCCGTCGTCGGCGTAGCCGGTCTGTCCCTTGTACTTCGCCGCGAACGCCTGGATGTCGGCGAGCCGCTTGTCGTTCGCCGGGTGCGTCGACAGCCAGCTCGACCGCGTCGGCGCTGCCTTGCCCTCGGCCTTGGCGGTGTCGGCCGCGAACTGCTCCTGGTTCTTCAGCACCTGGATGACGTCGATCATGTTCCTCGGGTCGTAGCGGTTGCGCGAGAGGTACTCGGCGCCGAGCTCGTCGGCCTGCGACTCCTGGTCGCGGCTGTACGCCGCGACGTAGCCCGCCGCGACGCTTTGCGATGCCTGGCTCGCGATGTTGGTCGCGCCGCTCAAGCCGCCGACCTCGAGCACCGCGCCGAGCACGGTCGCGGCGATGACGCCGATGCCGGCGTTCTGCTGCCGCGTCGCGCGCTGCGCCGCGTGGCGCGCGGTGACGTGGCCGATCTCGTGCCCCATCACGCCGGCGAGCTCGGCCTCGTTCTCGAGGTACGCCATGATCCCGCGCGTCACGTAGACGTAGCCGCCGGGCAGCGCGAACGCGTTGATCTCCGGGCTGTCGAGGACGGTGAAGGTCCACGGCAGACTGGGCCGGTGCGACTGCGCCGCGAGACGCTGGCCGAGCTCGTTGACGTACGCCTGCAGCTTCGCGTCGTCGACCGCGCCGTATTCCTTCAGGACGTCCTTGTGCGCTTTCGCGCCCTCGGTCATCTCCGACGCTTCGTCCATCGCGGTGCGCTCGGTCTGGCCGGTCACCGGGTTGACGACCTGCGTGCCGCACGACGCGAGCAGCGACGCGGCGAGCAGGAGCGGGGCAGCGAGGCGCGTCGTCATCGTGGACCTCCGTGGCGCGACATGCGACAAGGGTAGCGCGCTCACGCGCCGAGATGGCGATGCCAGAGCGTGCGATCGGCGCCGAGCGCCTGCGAGCTGCCGCGCCACGCGACGCGTCCCTTCTCGACGATGACGTGGTGGTCGCCGATCGCGACCAGCCGTTCGACGTACTTGTCGATCACGATCATCGCGAGGCCGGCGCTGCGCAGCGTCGCGAGCGCGCGCCAGATCTCCTCGCGCACGAGGGGCGCGAGCCCTTCGGTCGCCTCGTCGAGGATCAGCAGCAGCGGATTGGTGACGAGGGCACGGCCGATCGCGAGCATCTGCTGCTCGCCGCCCGAGAGCTGGTTGCCGAGGTGGTCGCGGCGGCCGGCGAGGGCGGGGAACATCGCGAAGACGCGCGCCGGCGTCCACGCGGTCGCGCCTTCGACGCCGGGGCGATGGAACGCGCTCAGGTGCTCCTCGACGCTGAGGTTCGGGAACACCTGCCGTCCTTCGGGGACGAGCGCGATCCCGCTGCGAGCGACCCGGTTCGGCGCGAGCCCGGCGATGGCGCGGCCGGCGAACGCGATCGTCCCTGCGCTCGGCCGCACGAGGCCCATCACCGTGCGCACGAGCGTCGTCTTGCCCATGCCGTTCCTGCCGAGGACGCCGACGATCTCGCCGCGCGCGACCGCGAGGTCGATGCCGAACAGCACCTCGCTCGCACCGTAGCCGGCATGGACGCCGGCGACGTCGAGAAGCGGTGTGGGCGCGGTCACGTCGCCTCGTCGCCGAGATATGCGGCCCGCACCGCGGCATCGCTGCGCACCGCGGCCGGCGTTCCGGTCGCGATGACACGTCCCGAGACGAGCACCGAGACGCGGTCGGCGAGGCGGAACACGGCATCGACGTCGTGCTCGATGAGCAGCACCGTCGTCGATGCGCGGAGGCTCGCGACGAGACGCTCGATCCGCGCCGACTCCTCGGCGCCCATCCCCGCCATCGGCTCGTCGAGCAGCATCAGCTTGGGGCGGCTGGCGAGCGTCATCGCGACCTCGAGCGCGCGCCGCTCGCCGTGCGAGAGGCGGTCGATCGGCGTCGCGGCCTTGGCGCCGAGCTCGACCTCGTCGAGCGCCTGGCGGGCGCGCGCCTGGACGCCGCCGTTGCGGCGCAGCGACTTCCAGCCGTTGATCGCCGACGGCGAGACCGCGAGCACGGCAAGCGCGACGTTGTCGAGGACGCTCGCGCTCCTGAACAGGCGCGTGATCTGGAACGAGCGCGCCAGCCCGCGGCGCGCGCGCACGTGGGCCGGCAGCTGGGTGACGTCGTCGCCGTCGAATTCGATCCGGCCGCGGTCGCTCGCGAGCTGGCCGCCGAGCTGCGCGACGAGCGTCGTCTTGCCGGCGCCGTTCGGCCCGATCAGTGCGTGGATCTCGCCGCGCGCGACGTCGAGGTCGACGTGGTCGGTCGCGACGACGCCGCCGAAGCGCTTCTCGAGTCCGCGCACGGACAGCAGCGGGGTCATCGGCGACGCGACCGCGGCGGCGCGGTCCACAGTCCGACCAGCCCCTGGCGCGCGAAGAGGACGACGGCGAGGAGCACGAAGCCGGTCCAGAACTCGGCGTGCTCGGTCCATGACGAAAGCGCTTCTTCGAGGACGAGCAGCGCCAGGGCGCCGATCGCGCCGCCCCAGACCGTCGCGACGCCGCCGAGGATGACCATCACCATCAGCGTTCCCGACTGCGTCCAGTGCATCGCGTTCGGGCTGACGTAGCCCTGCAGGTTGACGCTGAGCGCGCCGGCGACGCCGCCGAGCGCGCCGGCGACGACGAAGACGAGCAGCTTGTA
>Ga0207689_10002196_pt1 | contig 18302 bp, 17 predicted proteins | sample KBSMisM52_FD_184312 | JGI IMG/M metagenome (GOLD analysis project Ga0207689, IMG submission 184312) | Miscanthus rhizosphere microbial communities from Kellogg Biological Station, Michigan, USA - KBS Miscanthus M5-2 (SPAdes) (version 2) | ecosystem: Host-associated > Plants > Roots >... | reverse complement strand
GCTCCACCCATTGAAAGAGCAAGTGCCAGATTAGCAGCTACGGTGCTTTTACCCACTCCTCCCTTACCGCTTACAACCGCTATAATATTTTTTACACCGGGAAGTATTGCCTTATTGTCATTACGGAGACTGGTGGTGTGCGAAGTGAAGTTGATTTTGACCACAGCATCTTTATTCATCCCTTTTATTGCGTTTACACAATCATTCTTGATCATGTCTTTTAAAGGGCAGGCCGGCGTTGTCAACACAACAGTAAATGAAATATAATTGCCTTCTATTGCAATGTCTTGCACCATGTTCAGCGTTACAATATCCTTTCCAAGATCAGGTTCCTGTACATTGCTCAACGCGTGCAAAACTTTTTCCTTCGTCATTGTCAAAGTTTTTGTTAAATATTGTCGTCTAATCACAAAGTTAACCCTTAAGAGGAGTAATTTGTTTTAAGAATTAGACAACTTGTCTTTATTTTTGAACGTGATGAAGAAACTTTTACCTTATACGATCCTGCTTCTGTTTTTCATTCCCCGTACTGCAAAAGCCCAGTTTGAATCCGTGCGCGATTCGGTGGTTCAATTATATGGTGTTGTGATGACGGCCGATAGCCTGGTAGGGATACCGGCAGTAAGTATATGTGTAAAGGGTCAAAACCGATGTACCATCACCAACGAGCAGGGCGTTTTTTCACTGGTTGTGCTGAAAGGTGATGTTGTTGAATTTTCTCACGTGAGTTATAAACCAAAATCGTATACCATTCCCCGCAATCTCGAAGGCACGCAGCAAAGTATGATACAACTGATGATCACCGATACGGTTTATCTCCCGATGACGATTATCAAACCAAGACCGACACCTGAGCAGTTTGCCCGCGATTTTGTGAATACAAAAGTGCCCGACGATGATATTGAAATTGCCCGCCAAAATACGAGCGACGCAAAGCGAAGAATATTAATGAAAACAACGGCAGCCGATGGTGCTGAGGCCACGAGCCTGCAAATGCGCAATATCGCTACCAAAGCGTCTTATGCGGGGCAAGCTCCCCCGATGAATATTTTCAATCCTGCTGCATGGGCGAAGTTTATCGAAGCGTGGAAGCGGGGTGATTTTAAGAATAAGAACTGATCGTTCCGGAATTAATTTTTAGATTATTTACCAGGCTTCATTACTACTATCAAATTTCGTTGCGTCGCACCCTTCATGGTTCTCTTCTCTATTCACCATTCGCGACGCCTCCTTATTTTTGCAATAAGTATTTATTACACTTACCTCAAAGAGATTACATAACTTTCATTCAGGACGAAAGAAAATTTCAAGATTATGATAATTAATGGAGACATCTCCGTCATCGGCGCCGGCACAATGGGTAACGGCATTGCACATGTTTTTGCACAGCATGGTTTTGCCGTAAATCTAATTGATGTTTCATCCGAACGATTAAATAAAGCAGTCGCGACGATCACAAAGAATCTCGATCGCCAACTTTCAAAATCGCTGATAACGGAAGACGTAAAAAATAAAACGCTTTCAAACATAAAAACTGTCACATCTATTGCTGACGGTGTACAAGAGTCGCAATTGGTTGTAGAAGCAGCGACCGAAAATATCACCCTCAAACAAAATATCTTCATACAACTCGATGAAACCGCGCCGGTAGATTGTATCCTCGCAACCAACACATCATCGATATCAATAACAAAAATTGCTGCAGCAACAAAACGGCCGGGTTCGGTCATCGGTATGCACTTTATGAACCCGGTACCTGTTATGAAACTGGTGGAAATAATTAACGGTTACGCAACAACGAAAGAAGTTACTGATACAATAATCGCATTAAGTAAACAATTGGGTAAAACGCCTTGCGTTGTGAATGATTACCCGGGCTTTATTGCCAACCGCATACTAATGCCGATGATCAATGAAGCAATCAACAGCCTTTATGAAAATGTTGCCGGCGTAGAAGAAATTGATACAATCATGAAACTCGGTATGGCTCACCCGATGGGTCCATTGCAACTTGCCGATTTTATCGGGCTGGATGTTTGTCTTTCTATACTCAACGTGTTGCATGAAGGTTTTGGCAATCCGAAGTATGCCCCTTCTCCTTTATTAGTGAATATGGTGACTGCAGGAAATCTCGGCATTAAAACCGGTGAAGGATTCTATACTTATACGTCCGGAAACAAAGAACTCACCGTAAATAAAAAATTCGCGTAGATGCATAGAATAATTCCGCGTATGCGGGCCCGGTATCCCTTTAATTTTTAGAGTAAATAAGGGTTTACTATGATGCCGGTTAGTCTTCCGTTTTAATAACGTCAAACAACAAACAAATTTATCAATAGTATGAATAGTTATACTTTTGCTGATATATACAACGTTCCTTTGAAAAACAGAGTCTGTTATCCTGGTTTATAAAGACCGGTTTTAACAATCGTTCACCTGAAAAATTAATTGTATGAGACGTATCTTATTATTGACTGTTTTATTCACCATTACCATCCTGAGTTTTGCTCAAAAAAAGCCATCGGCGATCGGCTTTAGTTTTAATCTTATCGATTTTCAAACGCCGACTGATATCAAGAATACATCCTTACACGATGTTTTAAAAAGCGGTGACTGGCACAAAGGTTCACGCCTTGATCCCAGTTTTTCAATCGTGTATTGGAAAGGCCTGACAGGACATATTGATGTGTCTGCAAGATATAGCGGCATCTTCGGCAGTAATACCTTAGGGGGCCTGACAAACAATCCCGACCTGCAGGATTATTATAATGAACTGGAAGCTGCTTTACATGCACGTGCGTTAAGATCTACTGCGCTGGTTAATCCTTTTCTTACTGCGGGTATTGGTGTAGGTAATTATTGGAAAAATTTTGAAGTGGCACCGTATGCTCCGCTTGGTATAGGTGTTGAAGTAAATATCGCCAGTGAAGCATTCATTCATTTGCTGGCCAATTATCGCCTGAGCTTCGACGATAAGAAATTGCCGAATGCTCTTTTCTATTCATTGGGTGTTTCGCAAAGTCTTGGCAAACCAAAACCAAAGGTTATTCCGCCGCCACCGGTGCCTGTTGTGGTTAATATTGATAAGGACAATGATGGTGTTGTTGACAGCATCGATGCCTGCCCGGATGTTGCCGGTCTTGCTTCATTGCAGGGTTGTCCGGATAAAGATGGTGATGGCATTGGAGACAAAGATGATAAATGTCCCGATGTGCCCGGTCTTGCAAAGTATGGTGGTTGCCCGATACCGGATACGGATAAAGATGGGGTAAATGATGAGGAAGATAAGTGTCCGACTGTTCCCGGTGTTGTTCGTTACCAGGGATGCCCGATACCTGACAGTGATAAAGATGGTGTGAATGATGAGGAAGATAAGTGTCCGAATCTTGCCGGTGTAAAAGAAAACCAGGGATGCCCTGTCATTAAAGAGGAGATAAAAAAGAAAGTGGAAAAAGCAGCGCAGAGCATTTACTTTGCAACAGGCAGCGCCAAATTGCTGGCAAAATCATACAAAGGATTGAATGAAGTAGTAAAGGTGCTGAATGAAAACCCCGAAATGAAACTGGCCATTGATGGTCACACAGATAATGTAGGTAAACCAGAAAAGAACCAGGTATTAAGTGATAACCGCGCAGCATCTGTAAAAAAATATCTTGTAAGCAAAGGAGTTGATGAAAGCAGGTTAACATCCGCTGGTCATGGACAGGACCAACCGGTTGCTGATAATAAAACTGCAGCGGGCCGTGCAAAGAATCGTCGCGTGGAATTGAAATTGAATTATTGGATTACGACGAGTAATTAACCGTTCATTCAAGATTATTTGAAAGCGTTCGCTGGATTGGCGGACGCTTTTTTATTTCATCGTTTTTCTTTAAAAGAATAAATTTTAAGTATGGTGCCGGTATTTATTTCTTTTTCTAAAGTCATGTTGCTTTGGTAACCGTAACAGATCCTGTATTATTCAGCTTTTTTATTACATCTTCTTCTGATCGTTTCGGAATACTAATATCCATCACACAAAACAATTGTAAATCCTGCCTGAGGATGACGCACTTATATTGTTTTATAATTGCCAGCATCGTATTTAACTGTGTATAATCAAATTGAAGATTGTAATTAACGGTAACCGGCTTTTGAATAACGGGCGTTGTTTGTATTGCAAGAGCAGCGGCGGTTTTATACGCATTGATTAGTCCCGGTACTCCCAGCAACGAACCACCAAAATAACGGACAACAAAAACAACTACGTTCGTCAGTTCTTTACTGTCAATCTGGCCTAGTATAGGACGGCCCGCGGTGCCTGATGGTTCACCGTTGTCGCTTACACGAAAATTGTTTTTATCTAATCCAAGCCGGTAAGCAAAACAATGATGCGTTGCTTTGGGATGCTCTTTCTTTATATCAGCTAATCTCTCTTTGAAATCATTTATTGTTTCGATGTTATATACATAACCAATGAAACGGCTGCCACGATCTTTGTACTCCGCTACCGACGGTTTTTCAATTGTGAAATAAAAATCAGGGTCAGGCAATTGAATAAATTTTATTTGTGAGCGGGAGTAAAAATTTGAATACGATCATCATGCAGGTAAGAAGATGCAGAAAATACGGACTTATTAAATTGCGGCGCCGGTAAGCCAATGCCCGCAATCATTTTTGTACTGGTGATTATTCTTGCTTCATCCCATATATCTTCATCAATAAACGATTGCAATAATTTCGCGCCACCTTCAACTATGAGGCTTTGAATGTTCAGATAATATAATGCATTTACAACCTGGTGAACAAGAGGTACATCTTCTGTAACCTGGTAATACATCAGATTGCCGGATTCTTCATGCTTTATTTTATTAAAAACGATTGTCCGTACCTGTTGATTGAAAATTTTCAGCCACGAGGGCAAACGCAAATCCATATCAACAATCATTCGCACCGGCGACGGACCGATCCATAATCTTGTTGTCAGTTCCGGGTCATCGTTAACAGCCGTATTTGTTCCTACGAGGATGGAAGCCTCTTCACTTCTCCATTTATGTACAAGTCGATTGGAATATTCATTGCTTATCAAAAGCCGGTTATCCGTTCCGGATGATATTTTAAGATCGGCAGTCTGTGCCCATTTTAAAATTATATAAGGCCTGTGTTTGGTATGAAAAGTAAAGAACCGTTTATTGATTTCCTTTGATTCATTCTCAAGTATACCCACGTTCACATCAATTCCTGCTGCATTCAGCTTCTCTATCCCTTTTCCATCAACTTGTTTAAAGGGATCGCGGCACCCGATGATCACTTTGGGAATTTTATTGCGAACGATCAGGTCGGCACAAGGTGGTGTTTTACCATGATGAGCACAGGGCTCTAATGAAACATACAAAGTAGATTGCGGAATGTATTGCCTGTTCGCCGGTTCAACGGAGGCAATACAATTCACTTCTGCATGCGCCTCGCCGAATCGCTGGTGATAGCCTTCGCCAATAATTTTATTGTTGTAAACGAGTACTGCACCTACCATCGGGTTTGGAGCCACATAACCGGCACCCAAAGCTGCCAGTTGAAGGCAGCGTCGCATATAGTGCCCGTGAGTTAATTCTACCGGATCATTTGCCATGCTGATCGCAAATGTAAAATATTTAAGTTTGCGGATGACGATACAGGAAGCCCGGAAGGATTTGCAACATAAACTTTCTGCTATTTACAGCGATAGCGAACCGGAGACAATAACAGAATGGGTAATGGAACATATTACCGCTAAAAATCACAGTGAACGGATTCTTCATAAAAATGATGAGCTGACCGGGCAGCAACAGGATCAATTGCTATCTGCTGAAAAGCGATTATTGCAGCATGAACCGGTACAGTATGTTTTAAACGAGGCCTGGTTTTGCGGCATGAAATTCTATGTTGATAAAAACGTGCTCATCCCCAGGCCGGAAACCGAAGAATTGATAGAATGGATCATCAGCAATCTTAAATTCCCGTTTGAAAAATTAAAAATACTGGATATCGGCAGCGGAAGCGGATGCATTGCGATTTCATTAAAAAGAAAATTGAGAAAGGCGGAAATATGGAGCTGCGATATAAGTAAAGAAGCGTTGCACATTGCAAACCGCAACGCTAACAATCTAAATGCCGACGTAAAATTTATTCAACTTGATTTTCTCCATTTAGAAGAGCGAAACAATTTACCTGTATTTGATATCATCGTCAGCAATCCGCCTTATGTGCCGCAAAAAGATAAAGAGCAGATGGATCCAAATGTTTTAAACTTTGAACCGCATGTCGCTTTATTTGTACCCGATAATGATCCGCTGAAGTTTTACAAGGCAATCGCTGAGTTCGGTAAAGAGGACCTCGATAAAAAAGGGAGTATATTTTTAGAATTGCACGAAGTGTACGCAGAACAAACAGCAGAATTTTATGAGAGGGAACATTACAAAATAGAGTTGAAGAGGGATATGCAGGGGAAAAACAGAATGCTGCACGCTAATGGACGCTAATCGACGCTAATGGACGCTAATTTTTGCCAATAAGCGCTAATAGTTGTTTATAGGAATATGCATGAAAATAATGTACGTTCGAAAATGCCGAATAGAATAGTTGCAGTATCCCGCACTATGCGGGTCGACGCAAGGATGTTTAGCAGAAGCAATACAGTTTAGTTCATAATTATTACCTGCATTATTTTTACCGTTCATTATAAACAAGGAAACTACATCTTTAGAACATTATTAGCGAAAATCAGCGTGCATTAGCGCAGTTACTTGACGACTGCTACAACCTTCGCTCCTGCCCTTTTCGCCGCCTGCATAATACGATATACTTCGCCGTAATATGCAATCGTATCAGCATTCACAACAACGGATGGTGTGTCCAATGGAGATTTTCTTATTCTTGCCAGTTCTGCGTGAAGAAGAGTATCAATATTATTTATATCAATCAATTTTTGCCCCATATACACTTTCTGGGCCTTGTCAATGGATACAACAATATTCTGTTTTGCTTTTGTATCTTTTGTACCTCTTGGGTTATTCACTTTCACGACATTTGGGTTTGCCATTGTGGTAGTGATCAAAAAGAACATCAGCAGAATGAAAAGAATATCGTTCAGTGAATCTGTGAAAACCTCGGATTCGTTTTTATGTTTTTTTCTGAATTTCATTTACCCGTTTTATCGTGTAGGCTCCTGTAATACATCCAAAAAGTCGGCAGCAGCGGCTTCCATCCGGTTGGATGCTTTGTCAATCTGCGTATTGATGTAGCTATATCCCAGGTAGGCCAACAAACCAATTACAAGGCCCGATATAGAAGTGATCAGTTTTGTATAGATACCTTGCGAGATCGTTCCTATTTCCACTTCATTAGCCGCGTAAATGTTCGAGAACAATTGCATCAAACCGATCAACGTACCCACAAAGCCGAATATAGGCGCCGCTTTTGAAACAACGGATAAAATACCCATATTCTTTTCCAGCTTGTACATCTCCAATTGACCTACATTGTCCATGCTTTTTTCAATACTATCTATCGGCTTACCGATACGCTGAATGCCTTTATCAATAATTCTTGCGACAGGATTACTGGTATTCTTCGCAAAACTCCTCGCTGCCGAAATATTCCCACTTATAATATGATCACGAACAATATTCATAAAGTTCTGATCAATTCGCGATGCGTTTTTGACAGCGATGGAACGCTCAATAAAAACATAGATAGCAAGCAATAATAAAACACCGAGCGGAATCATGATCCAGCCGCCCATTTGTACCAACTCAAATAAACTGAGGCTGCCATCGCCATTTGTGTCCCCTGCAGATACGGTATGAATCACTTTGTTCGCAGTATCAACAATCTGTAACAAATCAATCATAATATCAAGTTATTCGTTAAGGTGCGTAAATGTAATGTATACTGAATGTAGCTAAATCCTGTATTTATCAACACCGTGTGAATGAACGAAAAAAAAGAAGCCGCGTTGTGCGGCTTTGTAAAGTTTTGGAGTTCTTTAACAAGTTGAGTATAAATTGATGAGTTGACAGTTTGATACGTTAACAGGGTAACGGTGTCGCCTTATAACCGGTCAACTTTTAAACTTTTCAACTCTTGGCACTACCCGCCTGCTTCACCATCAACGCCTGTATCTGTTTCATTGTCGCTTCCATACCTTCGGCGCTGCCATCGAGAAATATTACATTCCCTTTGCCATATTCAGCAAAATTTTTGATGGCCTCCGTCCACATGCTGAATAATATGACATTGGTGTCAAGATTTGCCTGCTTCATTTGTTCAGCAGCTTCTGTCATTCCCTGTGCTACTTCTTTACGGAATAATGCCACCCCCTGCCCGCGCAACCGTGCAGCTTCTTTTTCCGCTTCTGCCGAAATTTTGATTGCGTTACCCTCCGCTTCCGCTGCTTTTGTTTTTGTTATTAATAAAGCCTGTCCTTCATTTTCTGCTGCCGCTTTTAAATTATTACTTGCTACAACTTTACTCATCGAATCAAGAATCATTTTATCAAACGTGATGTCATTGATCTGCAGATCCTGCAGGTGATAACCCCATTCTTCCAACGAATGATCCACTTCCGCTTTTACATATTGGACGATCTCTTTTCTCAACGCCAGAATTTCGGCTTGCTTCTTTGTTGCCACAAATGAACGGATGTTTCCTTCGATCGTTCTTACCAATGCCTGCATCAGGTCTTTATCACTGATAAATTTGAAAGCGACACGCTTTATCGTTTCTTCACTTGCATTTTGTACCGCATATAATAACATGCTTTTAAAATATACATTGGCCTGGTCCTGTGTTACTGCCTGGAACTCCAGCTCAACAGATCTGTTTTGAATAGAAATCTTCTTGTATAATTTTTCGAATAAAGGAATTTTCCATCGCAAACCGGGCGAAACAATGCGCTGGTATTTGCCGAACATTGTGATCACTCCCATATAGCCCTGGTTGACCGTGAAGAAAGAACTAAAGAAAATAATAACAAGAATGATAAGCCACCAGTAGGAAGCAAGAAACGTAGTAAGGTTCATAAAATTGTTTTTACTAACGGATAAAGTTAAGGGAAAGCGTAAAGGGAATTAAAAGATTTTAAACATTGAATATTGTTTTCTGCAAAGGCTCATAGTTCACAAAGAAATTACAGTCACTATGGACATTTGGTGATCGTAAAGGCTTTGTGGAATTTAATGAATAATATTGACACACCCTTATTCATGCAGGAAAAGCAAAATTTCAATCGTTCTTCTTTTCGGTTTGGTAGTTCCGACAACAACCTGCCCCTTCTGGGAACCATTCACTTTTATATTTTTTTCTTCCATTTTAAATTTCCTCCGCACATATTCTTTCACCAAGGCAGCCCGTTGCGTTGATATTTCATCAGATGCATAAATACTACCAGTCGTATCCGTATAACTTCCGATTTCCGCATAGTCTACAGCCTGCGATGAAAGGCTATTGCAAAAATTATCAAGAGTTGTAAAACCATTGTTCTGCAGGTTGCCGCGACCGGGTATGAACAATTCATCATTCAACACAAGCTTTGCAGATTTAAATATTCTCGTCAATGATAATTTTGGCGGCGTCGCAATTTTATTTTGTGAACGATAGAAGCGAATATAGCGTTCAAAGAATTCATGCCGGTCATCTACTTGGTAAATAGCGATCCTGGCCTTTTCCCAATCACCGCAAAGTCTTTCATCCGGGTTCATTGGCGTTAACGACACGGCATCGAGGTATGCAAAAAAATGGGTTTCACTTGCAAGACCTGTTTCACCATTAATGTCCCGTTTGGAAAAATTGGCGATTGTCAAATATTTTTCATCGCCCTTCGCTGTATAGGTAAATGTTATTTTCTGCCAGTTATGATTGCCCGCATCCGGCTTATTTTGATCAATTACATAAGCTGTGGGATCTATTTTTTGCAAAGAGTTTTTATCAAAAATAAAATCATAAGGTGTAAAGTAAACGCCAATGCTGTCTAAAATATCTGTTGGCGCTTTCATAAAAAACTGAACACGATATTTATTACCCGGCCGGAGGCTGCACAGCAATTGCGATCTTGTATAGGAACGTGAGTATTTATTGCGTGTTCTACCCGCTTCAATAGCGAGATAATGCGTACCATCATAGGCAAACGCTGAATCGACAAAGTAATTTTTGAAGCCTCCCGTATTGCCAAACCATCCCTCGGGCGCACAAGGTTCGTGATATTCTGTACAAATATTTTCATCCTCGAAACTTCCGTTTACAAGAAGGTTTTGCCCAAATGAAATAAAAGGCAAGAGGATGGATACTATGAGTACATGTAATCGCATTAATACGACTGTGAATTTACCCACAAAATAGGCATAGCGGCCTCCTTATGCAAACCTTTTGCAGTTCTTTTTGTTTTGTAAAACATGAAACTGAGTGTACTTGATCAAACGCCGATCCGCAAAGGTGCTACCGCCAATGATGCCTTACAGGAAAGCATAGAACTGGCAAGGCTAACCGATAATCTGGGATTTACACGGTATTGGATATCAGAACATCACAATACCATTATGCTGGCCGGTGCTGCACCCGAAGTCTTTCTTGCAAGACTGGGCGCTGAAACAAAGCGTATCCGTATCGGCTCGGGTGGTATCATGTTACCCAATCACAGCGTATTGAAAGTCGCAGAGAATTTCCGTTTATTGGAAGCACTCTATCCGGGCCGTGTCGATCTCGGGCTTGGTCGTGCTCCCGGCGGCGATCGCGCCACATCACGCTTACTCAATCCATCCAATGAATTTGATCCCCAGGCCTACATCGAACAGATAAGAGAACTTTCCGATTTTCTAACGGAAACGCCTACGCCTGAAAATATGAATGGTAAAATAAAAGCTATTCCATCTATTCAGACAACACCAGATTTATGGATATTAACTTCCAGCGGTGAAAGTGCATACCTGGCCGCACATTTTGGTATCGCGCTGTCGTATGCGCAGTTTATAAATCCAGTTGGCGGACCTGATGCTATTCGCTTGTATAAAGAACGTTTCAAACCATCGGAACAAATACAAGCCCCTCAAACAAACGTGGGCATATTTGTATTCACTTCTGAGAGTGAAGAAAAGGTGCGGCAGGCAAAGACAATGATGGAATATCGGTTTTTGAGTTTTGAAAAAGGTGACTTCAATCGCTTATACTCCTATGACGATATCAAGAATTATAAATACTCAGAAACAGATAGGCAACGATTAACCTATCACCGCAACCGTTATATCGCCGGCACACCTGAGGTCGTGAAAAAACAGTTGATTGAACTTACTGAGACGTTTGATACCGATGAGATTGTTATTTCAACATTTGCAGACAGCAGGGAAGATCGCTTTCGTTCTTATGAGTTATTGGCTGATCTTTTTATAAATGCTAATGACGCTACTGAATCTTTTAGTGTCAATAACGATAACAACGCAATTGGACGCGAATGGAGTTCTACTGCTGCAAAAACCCAGTAGGACGCGGAAAGACTTTGATCATTTGGAAACGAAAGAGTTATTATTAGCACATCAGCTAATTATCACATTACCCCCTCTCTTCCCACACCTGAACAAGATTTATTAATACATCCACGGACTTCTGCATATCCTGGATACTCACATACTCATGTTTGCCATGATAAGCCATTTCTCCGGTAAATATATCAGGGCAGGGTAAACCCATAAACGATAAGCGGGAACCATCGGTGCCCCCACGGGCACTTTCGCGATGGAATTTCACATCTGCCCGTTTCATAGCCTCCGCAACAAATTCTCCAGTCTGCGGATAATTAACCAGTACTTCCTTCATGTTCCTGTATTGTTCGTGCACTTCAAACGTATACGAAGCACCGGGATATTTTGAAACTGCAAGTTTGGCTATTTCTTCCAACCTGGCTTCATGCTGTTGCAGGTTTTTTGTATCGAAGTCACGGATGATGAATTCAACTCTTGCCTTTTCTGTGATGCCTTCAATATGTACCGGGTGCACAAACCCTTCACGTACCTGTGTGGTTTCCGGAGAAAAATCATTCTTTGGCAATAAATCCAGAAATGTTCCGGCGACCTTCAACGCATTTACTAATTTATTTTTTGCATAGCCGGGATGTATACTTATTCCATAAAAAGTAATAGCAACTCCATCAGCGCTGAATGTCTCATCGGTATATGAACCTCTCGTGGAGCCATCTAATGTGTAGCCAAAATCAGCACCCAGTTTTTGCAGGTCTACTTTATTTACGCCACGACCTATTTCTTCATCGGGTGTAAAAAGAATTTTTATTGTACCGTGTTTGATTTCAGGATGTGTTATCAAATAATTTGCGAGGTCCATGATGATGGCCACACCGGCTTTATCATCTGCGCCCAATAAAGTTTTTCCGGAAGCAGTAATAATATCGTCGCCGATTTTCTCCAGGAGGTAAGGATGTTCTTTTGTTGTGATCACCTGTAAATGATCATCCGGCAAAACAATATCGTTTCCATTATATCTTTTATGAACGATTGGCTTTACACCTTCACCACTGGAATCGGGCGACGTATCTACATGTGAGCAAAAACAAATAACAGGGATTTTTTTATCTGTGTTCGAAGGAATTGTTGCATATACATAACCCCATTCATCGAGATGAGCATCCGCAATTCCAATTTCCTTGAGCTGCTCAACAAGTAGTTTGCTTAAATTTTTTTGCTTTTCCGTAGAAGGAATTGTTGCTGAATGTGGGTCACTTTGCGTATCTATTGTTACATACTCTAAGAATCTATCAGCAACGGTGTAGCGGTAAGACATAATCTTTCAATAAATTATTTTGCTTTCGCGAATACAAGAAACTTTATTACAAAACTGCCTGGCTTTTTGCCAGGCAGTAATATCTTCAAAATTTTTGACTGTCGCCATCGGAGGATCTTTTCATCACAACTAAAAAACTTAACACCCAAACTAATGTCTATGGCATTATGATCAATGGCTTTTTCCCTACAATTTCAACCAGCTCAATATCGAATACCAAATCTTCACCTGCCAGTGGATGATTTGCGTCTAATACAACCACATCATCTTTTATTTCTGCTATAACAACCTGGAATTGCTGGCCGGAACCATTGTTCATCATCAACGGCATTCCTTCTTCCAGTGGCATGTCCTGCGGCAAACGATCTTTTGGAAAATCGATGATCATTTCTTCATTACGCGGACCGTATGCGTCATCAACAGGAATATTCACTGTTTTCTTTTCGCCTACAGCCATGCCCGTTACACCCTCGTCAAAACCTTTAATCACGGAACCGGCACCTACTTCAAATTCCAATGGCTCCCGTCCCTCTGAGCTATCAAATGTTTCGCCATTGGTCAGTTTACCATGATAATGCACTTTTACTTTGTCTCCTTGTTTTGCTTGTTGCATAATTTATTTTTTAAGTCAGCTTTCGCAATGCTGTTCCTTTCCGGTTTCAGTTTAACCAATCCCGTATTGATGGCATTTCATTTCCTTTTCTCACATGAAACCGGTACACAACGTGAAAAGAACAGGAATAAATGAGCGGCAAGTTACCTAAATCTGACCTGATACAGGCCAACAATTTGTGAAAGCCGAAAAGTATATTTACCGAAATTTGATCTCAATAAACCCAAGCATGAAATCTTTATTCATCATCGGCATCTTTGCTATCGGCATTTTAAGTTGCTCCGGGCAAAAAAATACACAGTCGGTCAATAGCAAACCCGAAGACCAACGAATCATCACCGCCGCCGAAAGAATAGATGTTTATCTACCCCTTATAAAAGGAAAACGGGTTGGGATTTTTGCAAACCAGACGTCAGTTGTTGGCAATACACATGTAGTAGACACCCTGCTGAAGCGTGGCGTTGACATCAGGTTGATATTCGGACCGGAGCATGGATTTCGCGGCAATGCTTCCGCAGGTGAACACGTAGACAATGAAAAAGATGTTAAAACCGGTATACCAATCATTTCATTATATGGCAACAAAAGAAAACCATCTGCTGAAGATCTGAAAAACATAGATGTTCTCATTTTTGATATACAGGATATTGGCGTGCGTTTTTACACTTATATCTCGTCGTTACAGGACTTTATGGAGGCGGCATTTGAAAATAGTAAGCCGTTGATGATCCTGGATCGTCCCAATCCAAACGGTTTTTATGTAGACGGACCCGTGCTCGATCCAAAATTCAAATCGTTTATCGGCATGCAACCCGTACCAATCGTTTATGGAATGACGTTAGGAGAATATGCCTTCATGATCGCCGGTGAAAAATGGTTGTCGGCAAAGGCCAATGAAAAATATGCTTATTATCAGCACGCGGAAAATGCAACCGATACAGCATTTCATTTCATTTTAATTCATTGTAAAAATTATACCCATAAAAGCAAATACATTTTACCGGTAAGACCTTCTCCCAACCTGCCGGATATGCAATCGATATATCTCTATCCATCTACCTGTTTGTTTGAAGGAACGGTTTTGAGTGAAGGACGGGGAACACAGAAACCTTTCCAGGTATTCGGCGATCCTTCATTGCCTAAAAATTTATATGCCTTTACACCACAACCCAATGAAGGTGCTAAAAACTCCAAACATTATGGAGAAGTTTGTTATGGGTGGGACCTGTCCGGGCCACTTGATGAAGTACTAAAAAAAGTGGATGGTAAGATTCAATTAAAATGGTTTTTGGAAGCGTATAAGCTATTCCCAAACAAAGACAGCTTCTTCCTGAAAAACAATTTCATTTATCGACTGGCAGGCAATGATGTTTTCAAACAGCAAGTGATAGATGGAAAAACTGAAGAAGAAATAAAGAAAAGCTGGGAGCCGGCATTGACGGAATTTAAGGCAATACGAAAAAAATACCTCGAGTACGAAGATTTTTAAGACTTACGATGATCGAATATAAGTTGACAAAACAAACATTACCCAATACATTCGATATGTCCGTTATGGCATTGCGTATTGTATTTATGGGTACACCTGAATTTGCCGTGGCTTCATTGGATGCGTTGGTAAAAGCCGGCTTTAATGTGGTCGGTGTTATTACTGCACCTGATAAACCTGCAGGCCGCGGGATGAAAATGAATGAAAGTGCGGTGAAAAAATATGCACTTGAACATAACCTGGATATTTTACAACCGGAGAAACTGAAGAACCCGGAATTCCTGGAACAATTAAAATCATTACATGCCGACTTGCAGGTTGTCGTTGCCTTTCGGATGCTGCCGGAAGTAGTTTGGAATATGCCGCGAATGGGAACGATAAATCTGCATGGATCTTTATTGCCACAGTATCGTGGAGCTGCACCGATCAACTGGGCAGTTATCAATGGAGAAAAGGAAACGGGTGTTACGACATTCAAACTGCAACATGAAATTGATACGGGAAATATTTTATTGCAGGAAAGTTTTTCGATTGGTGAAAACGAAACAGCGGGTGAAGTACATGACAGGATGAAAGAAATTGGAGCGAAATTACTGGTGAAAACAGTGAGCGGCATTGCAGACGGCACTTTAAAAGAAACTCCGCAAACATCAGTTATCGATAAACAAGCTACAGTAACTGAATCCCGGTTTCTTAAACATGCACCCAAAATATTCACTGAAGATTGCAAAATAGATTTTACAAAATCGGTTGAAGAAATTCACAATCTTATACGCGGGCTCTCTCCGTTTCCGGGAGCATTTACTTATTTAAAAGATAAAATGCTCAAAATTTTCAGGAGTGAAAAGGAAATTTCCATTGATCAGACGGACCCGGCCAGGTATGGTCAGTATGAAACTGATGGAAAATCATTTTTAAAATTCGCCTGCAAAGCAGGTTATATCCTGATAAAAGAATTGCAGATGGAAGGAAAGAAAAAAATGACCGTCGAAGAATTTTTAAGAGGTTATCGCTTCGAATAATTATCTTTCAATCATGAAACAGAAATACTCCTTATTATTTGCTTTAACGTTTTTTCTTGCTATTACGTTAACAGCACAGGACAGCCGAAAATGGGTACAATTGTTTGATGGAAAAAGTCTTGATGGCTGGATCGTAAAGATCAGCAAACATGATTTAAACGATAATTTTGGAAACACATTCCGCGTTGAGGATGGCAAGATGGTAGTATCATACGACCATTATAAAAAATTTGATCAGCAATTTGGACATATCTTTTATAAAACTCCTTATTCGTATTACCTGATTGCTGTCGAGTATCGCTTTGTCGGCAAGCAATGTGAAGGCGGACCGGGCTGGGCATATAGAAACAGCGGTATTATGTTGCACTGCCAGGATCCGCATACTATGCTGAAGGATCAGGATTTTCCAATTTCAATTGAAGATCAGTTACTGGGCGGAGACACAACCGGCGAAAGAACTACATGCAATCTTTGTACACCCGGTACCAATGTAGAATTGAATGGCAAACTGTTTACACCCCATTGTAAAAATTCAACCTCGAAAACCTTCCGCAATGAAGAATGGGTGAGAGCCGAAGCTTTGGTACTCGGCGATTCCATTGTAAAGCAAATTGTAAACGGCGATACTGTGATGGTATATCAAAAACCACAGATCGGCGGTGGTGAAGTAAGTAATTATGATAAAACTGTAAAGAAAGACGGGCAATTATTGAAAGGTGGCTATATCTCTTTACAAAGTGAAAGCCATCCCATAGAGTTTCGGAAAGTGGAGATTATTGACTTGTCGGAACAATATGGGAAGAGGAAGTAGTAAATAAATTTTGTTTTGCGCATTTTTGCTGCTAAAAAAGACATTTGAAATTCACCTGGAGTAAAGATTTTCTATTTATTTTTTTAGATTCTTTTATTCAGTTCATTTACCACCCAACTTATCACTCAACTTCTCCACCAGCTCCTGCCCTTTCGCCACATCCGCCGAAATCTTTTTTGGATCAAATTCTTTTTCGGCAAGAAATATTTTTAAATGTTCATCGAGTTGCTGAATTAATTTTTTAACCTCGCTGTTCGTTGACATCGCTGCCTTTTCACGGAGTATCCTTATTTTTTCAAAATCAACAATGCCTTCGCGCAGTTTTTCAAAGCGGATGCTGCTGTTGGCTCCCGGGTAAACGATGAAACAGTCGCCTGCTTCTCCTGTCCAATGAATATTCCGCGCATCATGCATTACATCTGATGGCCACGTATCGTAAGCCCAACGCAAAAAGCCATCATATCCATGTGCAATGGTGTACCAGCTTATCCAACGGCCTTCGACCGGTGGTGAAAAAACAAAATTGTTAGGATACGGTGGCGTACAGCAAACATAATACGAAGTAGTCAATCCACGGGCCCTCTTGCTTTTCACAGCTTCCACACCTGATTCTTTGCCGTAAAGAAAACAATAATCAGTTAACAGGCTGTCCAGTTCGGGATGCCAGTCACCCGCATACGTAATCTTCCATTTGGGTGAATGAGCCCTTACCATTTTAATTGCAGCCATCGTTTGTTCAGGCGCATTTTCGTTGATACCGATATATGTTTTGTTGAACCATCCTTTTTTCTCCAGGTGCATTTTAAGATCAGTGAGAAAAATGTTCCAGTTGGTTTTAAACTTATCAGAAGTGGGCGACCAGCTTTCATTTATATAATTACCTGTTGCTTCCTCAAGATAACGAAATGCTTCGCCGTATGGGATAGGTGAATAAATAGTTATTGCTTTGTCAACACCGGCTTCCATCGCCAATTGTACATACTGATCAAAAAAATTATAATCAAATTTCCACGTGCCATCTTTCCGTTTGATCCATTGCACTAATGATTCGTAGGTGTCATCGGCCCATACTGCATGCACCACGTTGGCCGTAATAAATGCGCCGCCGGCATCTGCATATAATTTAAAATGCTTTTTTAATAATGACCTGAAATCTTCCGACCAAAGCTTTACTCCATAATAATGGGCAATGATAGATGGGTTTTGCCATAGATCCAGCCGGTGTTTCCAATCATGCGGTTTAGGTAAAGTTTGTTGCTGAACGGTGACCTGTACCTGCAAAGTTTGATGATTGTTTTGCGAATTCACTTCGATCGTTCCTTTATAAATTCCTATTTCTGCGCTCTGCGGCACATTCAATGATACCCATACCGGCCGGAGGGTTTTTCCCGGTAAATCAAAGCGATCAAATGATTCAAAACGATCCGGCATCAGGTAAAGAATTGTATCCGGTGCACCGCCGCACACACCATTCTTTGCAGCATATGGATAATTACTCACTACATACCGCACCATATTCACCTGCGCATTATTTTTAGTGATTACTTTACCATTTTTATTTTTCAAATC
>Ga0207689_10002195_pt1 | contig 18307 bp, 17 predicted proteins | sample KBSMisM52_FD_184312 | JGI IMG/M metagenome (GOLD analysis project Ga0207689, IMG submission 184312) | Miscanthus rhizosphere microbial communities from Kellogg Biological Station, Michigan, USA - KBS Miscanthus M5-2 (SPAdes) (version 2) | ecosystem: Host-associated > Plants > Roots >... | reverse complement strand
GAAGCCGGCCACGTGCGGGTTGCCGGTGTCGAGATCCTTCTGCGCGTCGGCGAGCGGCTTGCCCGCCGAGAACAGCGACGACGCGACCGCGCCGCTCACGCTGATGGCGGCAATGCCGGAGCCCGCGAGCGCGGTGTCGAACGTCATTGGCACGGTGAGGCCGGCATTGGGCGAGCGCGGCCCGGTCACCACTACGAGCGCCTTGGCGCCGCGCTGGCGCGCCGCCATCGCCTTGTAGCGCAGGTCGGCGTAGCGCGCCAGGATGCCGCGCGTCTGCTGGTCGGCGTCTTCCGGGAAGTAGCGCAGCACCACCACGACCTTGTCCTTCACGTCGAGCGTGGCGAAGCTGTCGTAGCCGAACCCCTGCGACTCCGGAACCACGATGCCGTAGCCGGCGAACACGACCGGCCCAGAGATCTCGGCGTCGTCCGAGAACGACAGCGCCTGCACGTCGCTCGCGGCGGCAAAAGCCCGGGGCGCCGTGGAGCCCACCGTGACCGACACGCGCGAGCCGGCGTCGTGGCTGCCGGCCGTGAACGGGAAGCTCTGGAACATGTCGCTGCGACCGGGCAGCGGACGGGCGCCGATGCGCGCGAGCTGTGAGGCGAGGTAGGCGCCCGCGGCACGCTCGTCGGCCGAACCGGCCTCGCGTCCGCCCAGCTTCTCGGAGGCCAGCGTTTCGACGAACGGCCGTGTGGGCGGCGCCGCAGTCTGCGCCTGAACCGCCGGGTCTAAGGACCCGGCGCTACGTACGAAAGGGGCAAGGGCGACGACGAGGAGCAGGGCAGCGCGGCGCATGAACTACCTCGCGGGAGCGGCGCGCAGCGCCGCGAGCGCGTGCTCGTGGTTCCACTGCGCCAGGAAGATCTGTCCTTCGCGGCCGCCGCCGCGGCTCGACGTCCAGGCGAGCTGCGTCCCGTCGGGCGAAGGCACCGGCAGGCCGTCGAAACCGTCGGAGTAGGTGACACGCACCGGCTGCTTCTTGCCGTCGATGTCCACCATGAACAGCTCGAAGTTCTCGAACCCGAGCTTGTTCGACGCGAAGATCACGTACTGCCCGGACGGGTGGATATACGGGGCCCAGCTCATGGCGCCGAAGTTCGTGATCTGCCGCTGGTCGGTGCCGTCGAGATTCATCGTCCACACGTCGGCGATGAGGCCGGCTTCGTCGAAGCGGCGCCAGATGATGCGCTTGCCGTCGGGCGAGAAGAAGGGGCCGCCGTCGTAGCCGGTCACGTTGGTCAGCCGTTTGACGCCGGAGCCGTCCGCGTCGGCGCGCATGATGTAGATCTCGGCGAAGAAGCTCGGGTCGATCTCGAGCTGCTTGGCCTCGGCCGCCGACAGCGTGTGGTCGTAGGCCTGGCGCGTGGACGAGAACACGATCCACTGGCCGTCGGGCGAGTAGCTGCCCTCGGCGTCGTAGCCGCGCGCGTTGGTGAGGCGGCGATAGGCGCCCGTCTTCGCGCTGCGGACGTAGAGCTCCATCTCCGGGTCGTAGTCCCACGAGTAGCGCCGCTCCTTGCCGGATGCGCGGAAGGCGACCTCCTCGTCCTGTTGCTTCTTTGACGTCGGATCGTGATGGGTGGACGCGAAGAGGATGTCGTTGGTCTCGGGGTTGATGAACGAGCAGGTGGTCTTGCCCACGCCGGGCGACACGCGCGTCACGTCGCCGCTGGCCATGTCCATCAGATAGATCTGGTAGAACGGGTTACCCGGCTCGCGCTCGCTCTGGAACGTGAGCTTCTTCCCATCCTTCGACCAGTAGCCTTCGCCCGCGCGGCGCCCCTCGACGGTGAGGCGACGCGGCCGCGTCAGGAACTCCCGTTCGGGCGAGGCCGCCGGCTGCTGCGCCGCGAGGGTCCCGGCGAGCCCGGCCACGGCAATCGATAGAACCACGAGTTTCATTGGGAAAAGGGTACTCCAGCCCGCGTGAAGCCGCAGCGCTCGAGGAGAGCCGTGAATCGCGGATCGGTCCGATACGGATCCCACTTGGGATCGACCGTCAGAAACATGAGATGGACGTCGTGCGCGGCAAAGGCCCGGTCCAGCCACTCGAACGCGGCGTCCGTCTCACCGAGGCCCGCGTGGATGAGGGCGAGCGCGTAGGGCGGAACGTACCGCTGCTGCGTCGCGGTCCGCAGCGCGTTCAGCACCTCGCGGGCCTCGTCCCCCCGTCCGACTTTGGCGAGCACGTAGCCCCGGAGCGAGAGAGCCTTGCTGTTCTGGCCCGAGAATCGCGCGGCAATCGCCGTCTCTTCGACAGCGCGCTCGTACTGACCGAGCTGTTCGTAGGCCTGTGCGCGCATCATGTGACCGATCCAGAACTCGGGGTCCAGGCTGATGGCCTGAGTCGCATACTCGACGGCTCCGGCGTAATCGCGCGCTTGAAAGGCGGTCTGCGACGACAGCGCCTGGGCCATCGCGTAGAGCGGCTCGAGCTCGCGGGCCCGCCGCATCAACGGCTCCGCCTCACGATGCCGGCCCATTTGCGACAGCACGTGGCCGAGACTCATATGACCCATCGCGTACTGCGGATCGAGCGCAATGGACCGTCGCAGGGCGGCCTCGGCGCGCGGCCAGTTCCACTCCAACGCCCAGTCGACGTACCCCGACGCCTGCTGTGCTTCCGCGAGGTTGGGATCGGCGCGAACCGCCTGCCGGGCCGCGTCTCGAGCGGGCGCCCGCACGTCGAGAGGCGCCGCGTCGCTGTTGATCGGGCTCGCGATGTAGGCCATCGCCAGGCCCGACCACGCGAGCGCGTACGTAGGATCGAGCACCGTCGCGCGTTGGAAGTACTCGATCGCCCGCTGCGTCGTCGGTGGAGTGCGCTGATTGGCGAAGTTGAGGCCGCGCAGGTACAGATCGAAGGCCTCGGCGTTGCGGGAATGACGCTGCGCAAGCGCGTTCATGCGCTCCGCCGACAGCCGGAGCTGAATCTGCGACGCGATTGCCGCGCTGAGCTCCCGTTGCAATCCGAGCATGCTCGTAGGCTGGCGATCGTAGGATTGCGACCACATCTGAACCTGGTCACGGACGCGAATCAGCTTGGACGTGACCCGGAGCTGGGTGCCCTCGGAGCGGACGGAGCTCTCCACGAGATAGTCGCTGCCCAGCTCGCGACCGATCGCGGCGAGCGACTTGGTTGTCCCCTTGTACGCCATGATCGACGTCCGCCCGACGACCCTCATGCGCTCGGGATCCACCTGCCCGAGCGACGCGATGGTTTCCTCGGCAAGACCTTCCGCCAGGTACTCGCGATCCGGATCGCCGCTGAGATTCTCGAACGGCAGCACGGCGAGCGTCACGCTCGAGACCGCGCTCGTCGTCCCTCGCCAGGCCCAGACCGCGACCGCGAGTACGGCGATCGCTCCTAGCGCGAGCGCCAGGCGGTGCCGGACGAGCGCTCGTGGACGCTCCAGGTTCGATGGGGGGCGCTCATCGCTCACACCGACCGGTTCGGGGGGCGGCACCACAGCCGGCGGCGGCTCGATTGGCGTCCGTTTCGCGGGTTCCAGCGGCGCGATGAAGCGATAGCCCTTGCCCGGAACGGTCTCCACGAACGCAGGCGCCTCCGGCGAGTCGCGCAGGGCCTGCCGGATCTTGCTGATGGCGGTGTTGACGCCCGTCTCGACGTCGACGAACACGTCCTGTCCCCACAGTCGTTCGACGATCGCCGCACGCGGCACCAGCTGGCCCGGGCGCTCGACCAGCAGGATGAGGAGATCCATCGGCTGGCGGCCGATCTTGACGGGGTGGCCCTTGCGGCGCAGCTGATACGCGGCGACGTCGAGCTCGAAGTCGCCGAAGCGGAACGTCTCGGGCGCGCGGAGAGTGTCCATCCTCGCTGACCGCGGGCCCCGCGGTAGCCACAAGTGTAGTGCCTCCCGTAGGTTGCCGTTCCAGGAAGATTCCAGATCCTTTCCATCCTCTGTCCATGGTCAGACGCCGCCGCGCCAATCGAGGATGCGCGCGGAGGAAACCATGAACAACACGTCTTCGAACACACGCAGTCTCGGTCGTCTGGCAGTCCTGCTCGGGCTCGCGGCCGGCATCCTCGGAGCCGCCAGCAACCAAGCCGCCGCGCAGTCGAACGGCTCGGCTTCCAAGAAGGGGCTGGCCGGGGTGTGGGCCGTACAGGTCACCCTTCGGGACTGCACCACCCAGGCCCCGCAAGGGACGTTCAACTCGCTGGTCACCTTCCATCGAGGAGGGACCATTTCCGAAAGCGCCGGGAGCCTGGCATTCGCCCCCGGTCAGCGCAGCCCGGGGCACGGCACCTGGGATCACAAGGGCCATGACGGCTATCGACAGCACATGACTGCGCTGGTGCTTTTCACGACGGCGCCGAATCTGCCGGGCACGCCAGGCTTCGACCCGACCAAGCCCGTCTCACCGGGCTTCCAGGCAGGCTGGCAGACCGTGTCGCACACCGTCGATCTCGCCGACGCCGACAGCCTGACGTCTGCCGGCACGAACGCGTTCTACAAGTCGGACGGCACCGTTTACCGGACCGGATGTTCGACGGCCATCGGAGTACGCGTCGAGTAGCGACAGACCCCCCATCACGTAGAGGGCGGTCTTCAGACCGCCCTCGCGTCACCGCGCCGCGGCCGCCGCGGCTTCGTAGGCGCGGCCGAATCTGTTCGCCAGGAAATCGTCCAGCGCCACCTGTTCCTGGCGGATGAATCCCTTCCGGGGCAGCGCGCCCTGGAGGAACAGGTCGAGCACGGCGCACACGCCGCTCGCGGTCGTGATCTGAATGCCGGTCATCGCCAGACCGGCCCAGGTCTGCGCGTAGACCTTGCGGGCAAACGACACCTGCGTGCGCACACCCTGCTTCAGCCCCGACGCGGTGACGAACACCACCACCACGTCCTGCTCGGTGGTCGGGGTGGCGGTGCGCAGGATGTCCTTCATCACCTCGCGCTTCCCGGCCAGGCCGAAGTCCTGGAGCATCAGCTTGGCGATGTCGCGGTGGCCGGGATACCGAATGGTTTTGTAGTCGAGATACTGCACCTGCCCGGCGAGCGTTTCGGCCAGCGTGCCCAGCCCGCCCGACGTGTTGAAGGCCTCGTAGTTCACGCCGTCGAGCGCGAACGTCTCGTAGCCCTCGAGCGGCGGCTGCTCGATGCGGACGCCGTCCACGATCGCTTCGCACGGGTGCACGTACTCGTTGATCAGGCCGTCCACCGACCACGTGAGGTTGTACTTGAGCGCGTTGGTCGGGTATTGCGGCAGCGCGCCGACGCGCATGTGCAGCCGCTCGAGCGTGTCGAAACCGCGCGACAGCGCGTAGCCGGCGATGCTGATGAAGCCGGGCGCCAGCCCGCACTGCGGCATGTAGGCGGTGCCCGCGCCCTCGGCGAGCGACCGGATCACGTGCGCGGCGTCGAGGTCTTCGGTCAGGTCAAAGTAGTGGGCGCGGCCGGCGGCGGCGCGGGCGACCGTCGCCCCGTAATGAAACGGCAGCGCGTTGACGACGAGGTCGTGCCCGTCGATGAGCCGGGCAAACGTCTCGACGTCGTCGCCGTTCACCACGCGGCAGCGGTCGCCGAAGCGCTGCCGGACCGCCGCCTCGAACGCGCGATCGGCGAGCGCCACCTCGTATCGAGGATCGCCCTCGGCCGTCGTGAGCAGATGGGCGACGACGCGGCCGATGTGTCCGGCCCCGAGAACGAGGACGCGCGTGGCCACGTCGCTGGGCGTCAGCGCTGGGCGTACGGCCCGACTTCGGGTTTACCCTGCGTGTTGGCCAGCGTGCCGAGCTCCGCCGCGACGCCGCGGGCGATGGCCGCCGTTTCACTCTGGGCCTGGAAGCAGGTGAAGTCCGGGCGATCGCGCCACGCCATCGGCCCGCACAGGCGGATGCCGGCGCGCAGCGTCGAGTCGTGCACGATGTTGATCGCGCGCTCGTAGTCGGGCGTGCCCTGGCGGTAGCCGGAGAAGTTCCCCAGGTCGCCGCTGGCGGCAAAGAGCGCCGTCACCCCAGGCACCTTGGCGATGGCGTCGGAGTTCTTCAGCCCCTCGAGCGTCTCGATCATCAGGATCAGCACGATGTTGTCGTTGATCGTGTTGCGGTAGCCGCCGGGCACGTCGCCCCACATGTCCGGGCCGAACGCCTGGCCGCCGCCGTTGCTCCGCCGGCCGAGCGGCGGGAAATAGGCCCAGTTGCGCGCTTCGATTGCTTCCTCGACCGTGTCGACGGTGGGCACCACTACCACGAGCGCGCCGGCGTCGAGCGCGTGCTGGATCTCGCGCTCGTCGGTGTAAGCCACGCGCACACCTGGAACGGCTTTCGCGTGAGGGCACGTTTTCCAGATGCGCGCGGCGGTCTCCCAGTCGCGCTGATCGTGCTGCATCTCGGTCCAGATGAAGTCGTAGCCGGCGTTGGCCATGGCGCAGTAGGTCGACGCGTCGCCGGCGCCGAAGAACGTGCCGCCGGTCACCTTGCCGCCCTGCATCATCTTGATCTTCACCGGATTCCAGATCTTCGAACCGGGCGGCGCGTCCCACGCCGTGCCGTACTTCCAGCCGGCCGGGTCGAATGGACCCTGATTGACGGCGCCCATCGGGGCCACCATGCGCGCGTTGCTGTCCACGCCGGCCTTGGCGGCGAGCGGGAACGTTTGGGTGCCGGGCGCAGCGTTGTTGGCGTACGGGTCGGCAGCGGCGCCGCGGCCGCGTCCTGGCGCGGGCTGCGCACCCTGACCTTGGGTGGTGGCTGGCGCCTGCGCGTTCTGCGCGCGCGCCACGAAGACCATGCCTGCGACGACGGTTGCGACCACGGCAGCGAGAGCAACTGATCTCATGCGAATCTCCGGTCGAGACTATGTACCCGCGCTCCGGCCGCGTGCAAGCCCGGCGCGAAGCTCCGTGGGCCGGTCTAAAGACCGGCAGCCACGTCCCGAGACAACGCCGAGACGTGTGCTGGCTACAATGCGGCTGGTGCCGTCACCCTCCCGAGTCAGGTTTCGCGTTCCTCAGGTCTTCGTCCTGCTTGCCGTTGCGCTGGTGCTGGTGCCCGGCACCTGGGCCGCGGATCCGCCACCGAACGTCATCCTGTTCGTCCCGGACGGCCTGCGCTCCGGCATGGTGTCGATGGAGACGGCGCCTGCGCTGGCGTCGCTCGCCAGGGAAGGGGTGACGTTCACCAACTCGCACTCGGTGTATCCGACGCTGACGATGCCCAACGCCGCCGCGCTGGCGACGGGGCACTATCCCGGCGACACTGGCGTGTTCGGGAACTCGTTCCTCTTTCCGTTTGCGCTGAAAGCCGCGGGCGGGTCGCCCATCCCGCAGATCGAGAACGACGCGATCCTCGGCGAGATCGGCGAGCAGATGCGCGGCGCGTTCGTTCCGCAGACGACGCTCCTGGCGCGCGCGCGGCGCGCCGGCTACAGCACGGCGGCCATCGGCAAGCTGGGCCCGACCCTGATGCAGGACCACACGGCGCGGGACGGGCGCACCACGATCCTCATCGACGATGCGACCGGGACGCCCAACGGCGTGGCACTGGCGCCAGACGTCGCGGCGGCCATTGCGGCCGCCGGCCTGCCCACGGCCACGCCCGCGCGCGGCGAGAACGCGCGCGGCGGCAACTTCGAAACGCCCGGGACCACCACGCCCAACGTGACGCAGCAGAACTGGGTGGTGGACGTCGCCACGCGCGTGCTCCTGCCGATGTTCAAGGCGCGCGCAAAGCCGTTCGTGCTGGTGTACTGGTCTCGCGATCCCGACGGCTCGCAGCACAATCACGGAGACAGCTTCCAGAAGCTGCAGCCGGGGATCAGTGGTCCCACCTCGCTGGCGGGCATTCGCAACGCCGACGACAACCTGCGCCGCCTGCGCGAGGCGCTTACCGCGCTGGGTCTTGCCGCGACGACGAACATCATGGTGGCGGCCGATCACGGCTTCTCGACCGTGTCGCGTGAGAGCCGCACCAGCCCCTCGGCCCGGCAGCGCTATGCCGACGTGGTGCCCGGCCAGGTGCCGCCGGGCTTCCTGGCGATCGATCTCGCGCAGGCGCTCGCGCTGCCGCTCTGGGATCCCAATCAGAAGAACCGGCGAGTCATGGCCGGCGAGCACACGAACGGCAACGGTCTGATCGGTCACGACGCGGCCGCGCCGGAGGTGATCGTGGCGGCCGACGGCGGCGTGGCGTTGATCTACCTGCGTGGCGCCGGTCCCCGGATGCTCGCGCCGCGAGTGGTGACGGCGCTGATGGCGCAGGACTACGTGAGCGGCATGTTCGTCGACGACGCGCTGGGCTCCCCGGCGGGCACGCTGCCGCTGAGCGCGATTCGATTCGTCGGGCAGGCGACGACGCCCCGGCCGTCGATCGTGGTGACCCTTCGCTCGTTTTCCTTGGGATGCCCGGTGGAAACGAACTGTGGCGCGTTGCTGTCGAATGCCCAGCAGCAGGGGCAGGGGCACCACGGCGACTTCGGCCGGGCGGAAACCTTCAACTTCATGGCGGCGGCCGGCCCCAGCTTCAAGCGCGGCTTCGTCGATACGATGCCGGTCGGCAACGTCGACGTGCATCACACGATGGCCCGCATCCTCGGGCTGCCGCCGGAGCCTCAGGGCACGCTCAAGGGGCGCGTGATGGAAGAAGCGCTCGTCAACGGCCGGTCGTCGCGCGTCACCGTGAAGACGCTGCGATCGAAGCCGGGTTCCGGCGGCGTCCGGACGGTGTTGCGCTACCAGGAGGTGGGCGGCGTGCGCTATTTCGACGCGGCCGGTACGCCCGGCCGCACCGTTGGACTCCCGGGCCCTAGCGCGCGGCCTTGAACACGCGCTCGTCAAGCGGGCTGCCGGTGAGCGGCAGCACCTCGTCGCGATACTGCTTCGTGTGAGCCGCCGTGACGTGCGCGTCGAGCGCCGCCTGGTCGCGCCAGGTTTCGATCACGGTGAAGTGGTTGGCGCGCATCGTGTGCTGCAGCACGTCGAACCGCAGGTTGCCCGGTTCCTGACGGCTCGCCTGCGCCAGCTTCGCCAGCATCGGCGCCACCGCTGGGTTGGGCGCCACGTCCACGTGCGAGATCACCGAGACCGCGTTGCCGTTGCCAGCGCGCGCCGGTGCGACCGCGATGGTCTTGTACGGGCGCTGGTCGAATCCGCTCACACGAATCGCCTTGGTGGAGTCGATCAGGCGCTGCTGCACCGAGGCGTCGCGCGCGTCGAACGCCTTCTGATCGCGCCAGGTCTCGACAATCACCCAGTGCCCGGGGCGGCCGGCCTGTTCGAACGCCTCGACGCTGGCGCAGCCGTCCTGCTTCACCGTCGCGTCGTGAAACGAGCGGAGCGCGGCCGTGGCATCCTTGGCCGCGGATCCCGCGGTCTCCACGTAGGAGACGGCGTAAAAGGTTGCGTCCGGAGCCGGCGTCTGAGCGCAGAGCGTCGCCGTCAGGAAGAGCGCCGTGAGCAGTCCTCTCATGCGGAGAAGACTACAACACGAAGGCTTTGGACTTTGGGCTTTCGGCTTTTGTCGGCTAAAGGCTCCAGCCTAGAGCCGGCTAGAGCCCAAAGCCCAGAGCCAAGAGCCGACAAGCATCACGACCGATCGACCAGGTCTCGCGCGCCGGATTTCCGCGCGCAGTTGGCGCAGCAGTACCAGGTGCCGTCGTCCTCCACGCCGTGCCCGATGATGCGGCACTTGCAGTGGGAACACGTCGGCGCAAGCTTCTGGATGGCGCATTCGAAGCTGTCGAACGTATAGCTCGCGGTGCCGCTCGTGACGACGAACGGCTTGTCGTAGTCGTTTCCGCAGGTGTCGCAGCGCGCCATCAGACCCCTCCTATCGGTGGCGGTCGATCGTGGGCCGGCCGTCGGCCGGCGCATTGCGGCCGCTCGCCTTCGGGGCGGTGTCGTCGGCCTCCGTGCCCGCGGTATCGATGTCCTGATCGCTCGAGTCGCCGTCAGGCCCGCTGACGGGATCGAGCTGGTGCTGCGGCGCGCCGCCTTCGACCGGTTCGTTCTCGCGCCGGCTCGGCTGTCGTGGTGCGCTCATGGGTGCCTCCCTGCGGCACACGAGCCGCGCTGGCTGATCCAGCAAAGCGTGTGCCCTGTGCCAGCGCCCAGGTTTGCGCGGAATCGTTCTTGCTCCTTCCAAATCCTTCAGAGGAGCGTTGAAAACATGGCACGTCCGCTCTGGAAAGGGTCGATCAGCTTCGGCCTGGTCAATATCCCCGTCGAGCTGTTTGTCGGCGCACGCGATCACACCCCGCGCTTCCGCCTGCTGCACCGCACCGACCTCTCGCCGATCAGCCTCGAGCGCGTCTGCCAGACCGACGGCAAGGCCGTGGCCTGGGACGATCTGGTGAAGGGCTACGAGGTGGAGAAGGGGCGCTTCGTTGCGCTCACCGAGGACGATTTCAAGACGGCGGCGATCGAGCGCAGCCGCAGCATCGACATCCAGGCATTCGTGCCGCTTCACGACATCGACGTGCGCTACTGGGACACGCCGTACTACGCGCTGCCTGGCAAGGGCGCCGAGCACGCCTACAACCTCTTCGCGCAGGCGCTCGACAAGAGCGGCCGCGCCGGGATTGCAAAGTACGTGATGCGCCAGCGCGAGCATCTCGCGGCGCTGCTGCCGGTGAACGGGTGTCTGGTCGTGTCGACGATGCGCTTCGAGGAGGATCTGGTGGAAGTGCCGCACACCACGCGCGCCAAGGTGAGCGCGCAGGAGCTGAAGCTGGCCGACCAGCTCATCTCCACGCTGGCGGGCGAGTGGTCACCCCATGCCTACCACGACGATTACGTGCCGGCGCTGATGAAGGTCATCAAGGCGAAGGCCGCGGGCAAGAAGATGCCGGCGGTGTCGGGAAAGCCGACGCCGCCGACGAAAGTGGTCGATCTGATGGCACGGCTCAAGGAGAGCCTTGCAGCGGCGAAGAAAGGGTCTACACGATCCACATCAGCCGCTTCTCACCGTCGGGCACGCCGGGGTCGTCGACCGGCGGCTTGACCGGCGGCGGATCGATGTCCGGGCGGCGACGGGCGCGGGTCCGGTTCGGATCGTCGGGCGGCACGACCGGCGGCGGAAACGGCGGATGGTGCTTCGGGATCTGATCGGCGGGCGGCGGCACGGGAATCTCATCGGGCATGAGCAGGCTCCTCTGAAGCCCCTCGATGAGCAAGACGGCAGCCAATAGGCGGATGAGCCTTACGGCTCATCCGCGTCCTTGGTTCTTGGTTCCCGGTCCGTCCTATTCGCGGCGCCCGTCGTACCACATGTAGCAATCGTCGCGGTTTCGCATCGCCCGCCCCAGCGTCAATGCGCTCTTGAGAAGTCCGATGGTCATCTCGCCCTTGGTATACAGACGGGCCTTGCGATCGCTCGTCACCAGCGGATGGTCGTGGAGGATGACGATCGTGCGCCCCGTCCGCCGTGCCAGACGCTTGAGACGCTTGAACAGCTCCAGCTCCTCGGTGGCATAGAGCTCGAGGCTGAAACCGCCCACCTCGCGAAAGGCGTGCGCGTCGCAGAAGATGAACGACCCCGCGGCGAGCCGGGTGCTCCGGCTGATCGCGTTCCACACGGCCACGGTGGCGCGGGCCAGTCGATCCGTCGAGTCGACGGCCACCGTGGCGCCGCCGGCCAGGCAGCGCCCCTTCGCGATCGTTTCGGCGACGTCGGCAAACAGCTCGGGCGGCGGATGCGAGTCGGCGTCCACGAACAGCAGCCAGTCGCCGGTGGCGTGCGCCGCGCCCGTGTTCCGCGCGCGCGAGATCTGGTTGACCGGCTCGAAGACGACTGTGGCGCCGGCGGCTCGCGCGACGGCGCCGGTGCCGTCGGTGGAGTTGTTGTCGCAGACGATCAGCTCGTGGCGCCATCCGCGCGCGTCGAGCGCCGCGGTGGCGCGGCGGATGCTGGCGAGGGTGGCCGGCAGGCCACGGGCTTCGTTGAAGGCCGGTACGACGATCGAGATCATCCGCTCAACGCGTGAAGGCGAACGCGTTGCTGCGAAGCCTGCTTCCCTCGCTCGTGAACGCGGACACGGTCGCCACATAGTTCCCCGGTGCCAGCCCGAGGATGGTGTTCCTGACGTCGGCCGTGCACTCGCCGTTGACCGTCGCCGGCAGGCCCACATTCTGCGTGGCGACCGGAGTCGACACGGCAGGATCCGTGCCGGCGGCGAAAATCTCCAGGAGATAGTTCAGGACGACGTCCGGCACGATCGCGGGCACGAACACGGCTTTCGAGAGCACCACCGGAGTCGTGACCGTGACGTCGCGCCACGCGGAGACCGTCTTCGCCCCGGCGTTGTCGTACGCCATGGCGGCGAGGCTGTAGCTGCCGGCTGCGACACCTGCCCACGTGTAGGTGTAGGGGGGGCTCGAGATGGTCGCGAGAAGCGTTGTGCCCGAGTAGAACTCGACCTTCTGTACGGTGCCGTCCGCATCGCTCGCCGTGGCGCTGAGCACGATGGACGCTGGCGCCACGAAGCTCGCGTTGTTGGCGGGCGAGACCAACGACACGAATGGCGCCGTGTTCGTGGTGCCCCCGGCACCTGTGTAGGCTTCGATTTCGGCGAGCTCGGCCCAGCCCGTCGCGGAGCGCTCGACCAGCACACGGATTCTCGAGGTCGTCAGCGGCGTGAAGGTGAACGCCCGCCACACCAGCGTGTTGTTGCGCACCACGCCGTTCGGCACGGCCTGCCATGCCACGCCCGTCCAGTACTGCACGGTGAAGTCCAACGGGCAGCCGCCACACGTGAACGCCGGCGTTGGCTCCGCCGGCGCGGACCGGTTGTCCTGCAGGCCGAAGACGTCGATCTCCCCGATCGTCTTCGCGCCGGCGAAATCCACCTGCACCCAGTCGGGAAAGACGCTGCCGCTGCCGTCGCTCCACGTCCCGCCGCCGCCGTACGGGGTGCCGCGCCGGTCGCCGTTGTTGACCGCGCCCGGCGGATAGCCGGCCCACGACGAGGAGGCGGTTGCTGCACCACCATTGGCCGCGGCCGCCACGTTGACGCGCGCCACCGGCGCGGTCACCGTCACATGCACCGGCACCGAGGTGGTCGATAGCCCGCCACTGTCGAAGGCGACCGCCGTCACGGTGTACGTCCCTGCCGGGATGTTGGTCCAGTCGAAGGTGAATGGGCTGGCGGCGTCCTCGAACAGCAGCGCGCCGTTGGCCAGGAACTGCACTTTGGTGACCGGCCCCTCGGCGTCTGTGGCCTGAGCCGTCAGCGTGAACGTGGCGGGGGCGACGCTGGTGGCCCCTTCGACGGGAGTGGTCAGCGACACAGCGGGCGGGACGTTCACAGCTGTGTACGCCTCGACTTCAGCGAGCTCGGCCCAGCCCGTCGCCGAGCGCTGGACCAGGACCCGGATTTTCGAGGTCGTCAGCGGCGTGAAGGTGAACACCCGCCACACCAGCGTGTTGTTTTGCACGACGCCGTTCGGCACGGCCTGCCACGACACCCCCGTCCAGTACTGCACCGTGAAGTCCAACGGGCAGCCCGTGCAGGTCAACGTGGGCGTCGGTTCCACCGGCGCGGATTTGTTGTCCTGCGCCGCGATGACGTCGATCTCTTGGATCGTCTTCGCGCCGGCGAAATCCACCTGCACCCAGTCGGGAAAGACGTTGCCGGTGCCGTCGCTCCACGTGCCGCCGCCGCCGTAGGGCGCGCCACGCCGGTCGCCGTTGTTCACGGCACTTGGGGGATAGCCTGGCCAGGAGGAGGAGGCCGTTGTCACGCCGCCGTTGGCCGCGGCCGCGACGTTCAGAGTTCCGGTTGCCGCCGTCACGTCCGCTCGTCCACCGGCGTTGGCGAATACCATCGCGACCGCGGCCACGAGAAGCGAGTAAGAACGCAAGGCGGGGCAGTGTAACCGAATTCAGGACAGCAGCATCGCCTCCAGTTTTCCGAGCGTCTGCATGGCCGGCAGCACCTGACTCGCGCTGGCGTTCGGTTCGCGCCGTTCCTTGATCGCCGCGAAGAACTCGCGGTCCTGCAGCTCGATGCCGTTCATCGACACGTCCACCTTCGACACGTCGATCGGGTTGTTCTTGCCGTCCACGAGCTCGTCGTAACGCGCGATGTAGGTGCCGTTGTCGCAGATGTAACGGAAGAAGGTGCCGATCGGGCCGTCGTTGTTGAACGACAGCGACAGCGTGCAGATGGCGCCCGACGGCACCTGCATGCCGATGCTCATGTCCATCGCGATCTTGAGGTCGGGGTGAGACGGGCCCTGCAGCGCGTAGCACTTCGAGACGTGCTGCCCGGCCTGATAGGCGAAGAGGTCCACCGTGTGGCAGGCGTGATGCCACAGCAGGTGGTCGGTCCAGCTGCGCGGCTTCCCGAGCGCGTTCATGTTGGTGCGGCGGAAGAAGTAGGTCTGCACGTCCATCTGCAGCAGCTTCAGCTCGCCGGCCTTGATGCGTTTGTGCACCCACTGGTGGCTCGGGTTGAAGCGGCGGGTGTGGCCCGCCATCGCCACGAGGCCGGTTTCCTTCTGGACCTTCACGATCATCTCGGCGTCGGCCACCGAGTCGGCCATCGGGATCTCCACCTGGACGTGCTTGCCCGCGCGCATGCACTGCACCGCCTGCTTGGCGTGCATCTGCGTCGGCGTGGCCAGGATGGCCGCCTCGACGCCGGGTTGCGCGAGGCATTGCGCGAGGTCGGTGGACCAGTGCGGAATGCCGTACTTCTCGGCGACTTCCTTGGTGGAATCGGGGCTGCCGCCCGCGAGGGTCGCGACTTCGATACCGGGGATGTTGCGGATGGCTTCGATGTGCTTGATGCCGAACGCGCCTTGTCCTGCGACGCAGATTTTCATGGACCCTATTTTGTCTCAGTCGGTCGTCGGCTTCTCGACGCGGTCCACGACGATCACCTCGACCGGTCCGTTTTCGCGCTGCAACCGCAGCCCGAGGTGCTCGCGCAGCGCCTGGACGAAGGTGAGGCCGGTCTGATCGCCGGCATTGGCGGCGAGCTCCTGAATCTGCGGGTTCCACAACATGGCGATATCGAACAGGCCGTCGAGGCCGGTTCGATCGAGGACGAGGGGGCGCTCGAGCGGCGTCTGCTCGCCGAGCGAGGCGGCGAACGTGGCGAGGCTCACCCGGCGTCCACCCGCCCACGCCTGGCTGCGATCGTTTGGCAGGACGCCGGCCAGCACGCGCCCGCACGGCCCATCGCGCAGGATCTGCGTGACGCTCTCGAGCGGTGTCCGCCCAGTTGGTTCCATCGCTCCGGCATTCGGGTTCGGCTGGCACGTGGCCTCGTCGCTGGGCGGACGAAGCTGCGGGCCGGTGCGCCCGGCATTCTGCAGCGAAAGTGCGAACACCGGCAGCTGGCGCGTTTCGCGGTGATAGGCGAGCTTGAAGCGCTCTGCCAGGAGCGCCTGCAGCATGACTCGCTTCTGCTGCGTCGAGGGGGCGTCGGCCGCCGCCGCTTGAATGTCCCAGCCCTCGTTGTCGGCCCAGCCCGGCAAGCTGACGATGAGCGATCTGGCCTTGTTGACGTCGAGACTGAACGCGATCGCCATCAGCAGGCGCAGCGGGTGATTGATGATGGAGAGCTGGGTGCTGCGAAAGAAGAACGTGCTCGTGCTGGACGGGTTGTCAGGCGTGGTCGGCTTGATCGACGCGGCCTCGAATGTGGGCGGCGTGCCGACCGGTGATTGCGCGGCCAGGGCCGCGACGAGAGCAAGCAGCAGCACCACGACGCACGACGCGGCCCGGAGCGAGAACTGCACCATCTCCGGGCCGATTGTACTGCGCGCCTTACGTAGAGGCGGCGACCAGGAGTGCCGCGAGCGCGTCCGGCATCTCGGCCTGGGCGTCGTGCCCCGTGGGCAACTCGTGATACGACCAGCCCTCGTCGCGAGCACGCTGCGCAAAGCGATCGAACACGGGCTTGACCGGATAGTCCGCCTTGACGCTCGCGATGTAGCAGCGGTTCGCGGCGTGGGCGGCCGCTGTGGGCGCGTCCAATGCCTGCGTGAAGCAGTTGAGGGTGAAGGGCGCGAACCGCTGCTTGACGAACGAGCGGGCGCCGCCCTCGTGCAGCCCCCACAGATCGAGGAAGTGGTCCGTGGGGTCTATCCGCCAGCCGCCGCCCTGTTCGGCCAGGGCGCGGAAACCGTTCGCGGTCGATTCCGGCAGGATGTCGAGCGCGCACTGACCGTGCTCCGGTACCAGCGCGTCCACGTAGACGAGATGGGCGATGCGTCCGCGCGCATGCTCGGCCACGCCGGTGATGATCATGCCGGCGTAGCTGTGGCCCACGAGGACGACATCCGTGAGGTCGTGGCGTTCGAGCAGCGCGACGACGTCGCGCACGTGGGTGTCGAGTTTCACGCTCTCCGTCAGTTCGCTGTCGCCTCCCTCGAGCCCGGTCAGTCGTGCGACCACGACACGGTGGCCTGCTGCCTCGAGGAGTGGCACGACCAGATCCCACGTGGCGGCCGTTTGAAGCGCGCCGTGGACCAACACGATCGGCGAATCAGGGGCCATGGCGCTCACCTCGTCGTCGCGAGCTGCGCGGTGATGTAGTCGCGCACCGACGTCCTCTGAAATGGGAAGAGCCGGCTGCTGGTGGAGGGATCGATGACGTCGCCAGCGGCGTACTGCAACATCAGTCCGGCGAACGACTGTTGCAGCGAGTCCGGCGCCGCCGCCTTCTGCGCCTGGAGAGCCGCCTCCGGGACGCTTTCGGTCGCAATCTCGCCGGCACCGGCTGCCTCGAACATCCGCACGACCTCGCGGGGGCTGAGGGCTTGCGGGCCACCCAGTTCGACCACCTGGTTGCGGGCCGCTCGTTCTGTGACCGCCGCGGCCGCCACCTTCGCGACGTCTCGGAACGACACCCAACTGATAGGACGGGTGCCGTCGCCGTAGATGCGCGCGGTGCCGTGCGCGACATCGAAGCCCAGCGCCGGCGTCAGCCACACCTCCATGAAATACGAGGCCTGCAGAATCGTGTACGCCATGCCCGACGACATCAGCGCCTGTTCCACACGGCGCTTCGCCACGGTCAAAGGAAACTGAATCTGCGGGTTCTCTCGGAACGACACGAACACGAAGTGTTCGACGTGTGCCCGCCGCGCCGCTTCGACGAGTCCCAGTTGTCCGTCCCGATCGACGGCCTCGATCGAGTCGCCGGCCTGCCGCGACAGCGTTGCCGACGCGGTGGAAACGACGGCCTGCGCCCCCGTGCACGCCCGGGTCATCGAGTCGGGATCCTTGAGGTCGCCTTCGACGAGCTCGACTCCGAGGGCTGCGAGCGCATCACGCTTCGCCGCGTCGGCGGTCGGCCGGACCACGGCGCGGACCCGGTGTCCGTCGGCCAGGAGCCGTTCACAGATAGTGGGACCCAGGAGTCCGGTCGCGCCCACGAGTAGTGTCTGCATGGTGTCCTCCGTGCGCCAATGCGCGGCGCCTCGAGGAGCGTAGAGTGCCGCACCGGCCGTGGCCGCGGGAGTAACGGTTACCGTAACAGCCGGCGTGACCCCTCGGGGGCGGCCTAGTTCAGGCCGATCTGCTCGAGGATGGCCTGAAAACGCGGCAACGGACGGAGCGGGGCGAATGTGGTCCACGCCTTCAAGAAGATGGCGTAACTGTCCCGGTCGATGACCGCCTGTTCGAGACAAGCCATTGCCCCGGCGTGGTTGTCGATGCCCATCTCGATCTGGGCGACCTCGAAGGCGGGGACGTGGGACGAGGCTCGCATGCGGTCCAGTTCCTGTCGGACGTCATCCGCGAGTGCATGCTTGCCAGACCGTCCGTAGACGTAGCCGAGCGCCCCCAGCAAACGTGGACGAAACGCGGCGCCGGGACATAGATCCAGGCCGGTCGAGAGCGCGTGTTCGGCGGTCTGGAAATCGCCGCTCCAAGCGGCAACGAGTCCGAGGAACCAATACGGGCGATGAAAATGCGCTTCGAGCGAGAGCGCTCTCCGGCACAGTCTGGCCGCCGCGTCGAAGTCGCCGGCAAAGGCGTGCGTCACTCCAAGGTCCGCGATGATCGGCGGCGACAGCGGGTCGAGTTCAATCGCATGTTCGAGCGAGTCGACGGCATCGGCGAACTGTCCGCGCATCGCGTGCAGCCACAGGCCTTGCCAGTGAAACGCGGTCGCATAACCGGGGTCGAGTTCGATGGCGCGTCGATAGCCTCGTGCCGCGGCTTCGAAATCCCACTCGAAGCAGTTGCACACGGCTGCCAGTGACGCATGCGTTTCGGCCGACGTGTCGTCGAGCTGTAACGCGTGTCGACTGGCCGCCATCGCCTTCGGCATACAGATCCCGGGAGCCTCCGCGGCCGACATCGCCAGCATCAGGTGGCAGTCGG
>Ga0207689_10002194_pt1 | contig 18313 bp, 2 predicted proteins | sample KBSMisM52_FD_184312 | JGI IMG/M metagenome (GOLD analysis project Ga0207689, IMG submission 184312) | Miscanthus rhizosphere microbial communities from Kellogg Biological Station, Michigan, USA - KBS Miscanthus M5-2 (SPAdes) (version 2) | ecosystem: Host-associated > Plants > Roots > Rhizosphere... | reverse complement strand
GTACAGGGCGTGCTCGGCGGGCGTCGCCGTGCCGCTGCCGATGCGCGGGGCGAGCGCGTCGAGCACCGCGCGGGCCCGCACCCGGTTCGCGGTGTACCGCAGCGGCAGCGGTGCGCCTTCGAGGTCGCCGACCGCCGCCGGGAACATCGTCGCCAGGTGCTCGGCCAGCCGGCTGTCGAGGCCCGCGAAGAACTCGGCGACGCGGGCCGCGGCGCTCGCCGGGGCGGCGGGATCCAGCAGCGGCAGCAGCTCGTCGTACACCTGCCGGGTCACCGCGTCGAACCCGGCGGCGGGTTGGTCGCGCCACACCGGGCGCGCGCCGGTCCGGTTGATCGCGGCGATCCACTCGTCCCACAGTCCGGCGTCGGCCGCGGCCGCCCGCTGGACCGCGTCGGCCAGCAGCACGGTGACGGACGCCCGCCGCGAGTCGGACGCCGGGAGGTGGCCGGCGGCTGCGGCGTCGAGCGCGGCCAGGTGCTCGCGCCGGGCGGCGACCAGCGGCTCGGCCAGGTACGCCTGCCGGTCGGCGAGGGCGCGCAGCCGCGCGTCGGCCGGGTCGGCGGCGAGCTCGGCAGCCAGCCGCTGGCGCTCGCCGTCGTGCATCGCCAGGACCTCGTCGAGCCAGCGCTCGAAGGCCGCTCGGACGTCGTCGGTGCGCTGCCGGGTGGTGGGCACACCGGCGTCGAGCATCGCGAGCCGGCCGGCGGCCGTGCGGTGGTCGATCTCGAGCTTCGGGCGCCGGGCGTCCGGCAGGTCGGGCCGGCGCAGCTCGGCGGCGATCGCATCGACCTGGTGGGCGAGCCGTTCGCGGTCGGCGACCTGCCGCACCAGTGACCGGTCGGCCCGCAGGTACGCGCGGTAGGTGGCCACCAGCCGGTCGAGGCCGCCGTCGCGCATCGGCCCGGCGGGGGCGCCGGCGTCGAACCCGGCGACGGAGCCGATGCCGCGCGTCGGCCGCGGATCCGCCGACCACGTGCGGTTCGCCAGGCGCTCGAACAGCGCCCGCGCGGGCTCGGTCAGCCGCCCCGGCAGCGTCGACCGGGTCGGCGCCTCCCAGTACCGCTCGCGCAGCATCAGGTCGAAGAAGGCCCGCTCGACGGCGGTACGGATCGAGGCCGGAGTCGAGCGGTCGCGGTGCACGGCGGCGAGCACACCCATCGCGTCGCGCCGGCCGGTCGCCGTCGCGGTCGCGGGAACGCCGCGCGCGGACCCGGCGGCCGGCAGCGGCGCGGCACCGACAGCGGCGCCCGCCGCCCCCTCCGCCGCCAGCGCGCGCAACCTCCCGCCGATCTCGACGGCTGCCGTCGCCACCAGCGCCGGCACCGGCACCGTCGCGGCGACGCCGGCCAGGTCGCGGATCAGCTCCGCGATCGGGACGGCGCGCGGCGGGCCGACGTGCGGCGTGAGCCAGATCCGGTCGGCCAGCGCCGGATCGGGCGAGAGCCGGACCGCCCGCACCGGATACGCCGAGGAACGGCCGCCGGCGTGCGCGAGGATCCCGCGCACCACCTCGGTCGCGAGCCGCTGCCAGACGTGCGGCAGCAGGATCGCCGCGTTGTCGGACAGCCCCCACGAGAGCTGGACGGCCTGCTCGGCGGTCAGCCGGCCGAGCAGCGTCCGGAACTCCTCGGCCAGGGTCTCCAGACCCGTGCGGGCGTGCGCCTGGGCGAGGAGCCACGGCACGGCGACGGCCGGGTCGTCGGGCGCGACCCGGTTCCGGTCCACCGGCAGCACCCCGGCGACCTCCGCGGCTGCGAGGTCCGTGCCGAGTTCGGCCAGCGCCCGGGCGGCCAGCCGGTCGCCGTACAGGCCGGTGTCGGACAGGCGGCGGATCAGGCCGGTGGCCCGAACGGGATGCTCGGCGCCGGCCGCGTCGGTGGCGACCAGGTGGTGCGCGTCGCGCCAGGCCAGCCGGTACCCGAGGCCGGCGGCGTCGGCGAACCCGGCCGCGACGGCGGCCTGGATGCGGGCGACCTCGGCGGGTGGGAGGTACGACCGCCAGGGCGCGTCCGGCGCGCGCAGCGGGTCGATCACGCTGCGGGCGTCGGCGGGCAGGGCGAGCAGGGCGAGGCGGGCGTCGACGTGCCGGGCGTCCGGCGCGGCCGGGTCGGGCACGCCGACGCCGACGCGGTCGAGCAGGTGGCCGAGCTGCCGCTCGACCTCGCTGACCGCCACGTCGTTTCCGGTGCGGCGCAGGTCGGTCAGCAGCGGGACGAGGTCGATGATCTCGGCGCGGTGGGCGTCGTCGTGCGGGGTGCGCCGGGGGCCCGGGGGCACGCCGCGCACGAGTGCGTCGGGCCGGCTGCCGGTGGAGCCGGTCAACCGGGACCGGACCCGCCCGACGAGCCGCCGGACCGGGCCGGCCGCCGCGACCGACGCCGCCTCGCCGGTCTCGTGCACGACGATTCGCCGGACCCAGACGTCGCGCTGGGTGAGGCCGGGCGCGATCTCGTCGCCGACGGGGATGCCGGCCGGCACGACGACCTGGACGATCGGCCGCCCGTCCGGGGTCTTCTCGCCGGTGCGCTGGCGGTGGCCGCGCAGCCCGTCGGCGGTGGCGCCGGGCACGAACCGCAGCGCGTACCGGGCCCGGCGCGGCACGGCGAGCGCGCCGGCGGGGCCGACGTCGAGCCGTTCGAAGCTCGCGCTGCGGTCCCGCAGCGCCCGCTCGATCGCCGCCGCGGTGCCGGCGACGTCGGCCGGCGCGTGCCCGCCGGGCGCGCCGAGCAGCTCGTCGGCGGTGGTCGACGTGTCGTCGGTCGGCGCGGTCACCGCCGTGAAGAGGTCCTGCGCCAGGCCGTGCAGGTCGGCGGGGAGCAGCGGGAGGTCGTTGTCGAAACCCTTGTCGAGCGGGCCGGTGGTGCCGCCGCGCGGGAGCGTCGACAGGTCGATACCCGGGGCGAGGTCGGTGCCGTCGGGGTCGAGCAGGATCAGCCGCGACGGGTCGCCGGCGGCGCGTGCGAACGCCTCGACGGCGATCTCCAACTGCCGCTCGGCGGCGGTGGGCTGGTCGTGCCTGCCGGACTTGACCTGGTGCTGGTGCACGATCTCGGCCGGCCGGCCCGGTTCGCGCGACAGCACGAGCACGTCGATGTCGGTGCGGATCTGGAATACCCCGCGCCCTTCCACGTACCGGGTGCCGTTGGTCTTCCCGGCGCGCGGGTTGGCCGGATCGTTGTACGCGTCGTAGTCCGGGTAGCCGGTGTGCTCGTAGACGTCGACCCCGGCGCGGATCTCCAGCCCCGGCACGCCGGCGTGCTCGCGGGCGAGCCGCTCCACCACGAAGCGCACCGCGAGCTTCTCCCGCAGCGCCTCGACCACCCGCGCCTCGACCCGCGGCCCGGTCCCCTGCCGGTGCAGGGCCGCGACCTTCGGATCGGTCGCGATCAGGTCGGCGGCGTACGCGCGTAGGTCGGGATCGGCCAGCAGCCGGGCCCGCTGCTGCGCCGAGGCCCGCTCGGCCTCGCCGCGCCGCCCACCGCTGGCGGCCTCGCGGGCCCGCTCGACGAGTGCCGCCACGTCGCCCTCGGCGATCTTGAGCCGGCGGGCCAGCTCCGCCGCGTCGGTGACGCGGCCGGCCATCCGGGCGAGCTTGCCCTGCGCGGCGTCGTCGAGGTGGGCGCGGGCGGCGGCCAGCCATGCGTCGAGGTCGATGGGCGCGGCGTCCGCGATGGGCGCGGCCGTGCGGGCGGCGCGCGCTTGCAGTGCCGCTTCGATCCCGACGCGCAGAGCCGCGTCCGTGAGGACCTCGATCCGGACGGGCGCGCCCGGATACGCGTTCAAGAGCTCGGCGACGGGCAGCGCGGCGGGATCGGCAGCGGTGACATTGACGCCGTTGGCGTCCTGCGCGGTGATCGTGCGCCCGTTTGCGCCCGCGTCGTCGGCGATCGCGACGAGCACCGGAGCCGCTCGCCCGGCCACCGTGACGGCGACGAACGCGACCCCACCGGGCGGCCCGGCCCGCAGGGCGGCGGCGACGTCGGCGAGCGTGGCGGTGACGACGTCCGCCGGCAGGCCGGCCGGGTCGGCGGCCCGTTCGGCGAACTCGCCGCCGCCGAACCGCTCGCCGAGCACCTCGCGCGCGTCGCGCCTGCGGATCGCGGCGGTGGTCGCCGACTTGATGAGCAGTTCGGTCGCCGGCCGCAGCGCCGGACCGGCCGGCTCGACGCGCCCTGTCGACGGGTCGACGCGCAGACCGAGCAGCGGCGCGTCGGTGGCGAGTTGCTCGTCGATGCGGGCACGGACGACGTCGGGGTCCCCGGCGGGCGCTGTCCCGGCGGGCGCCACCCCGGCGGCCGCTGCCCCGGCGGGCGCCACCCCGGCGACCGGCTCACCGGCGGCGGGCGTTGCCGGCTCGGCCGACGGCGCAGGCTCGGCCGACGGCGCAGGCTCGGCGGAGGTTCCCGGCTCGGCGGGCGCCTCCGCGACCGGCTCGGCTGCCGGCGGCGTGGGCGCCGGCGGCGACACCTGTTCGTCGGACGGTGCCGCGGCGTCGTCGGGTGCCGGTGCCGCGGCGCGCCCGGCTCGGGCGGCGGCGGCGAACCGGTCGGCCGCCTCGACGTGCGCCACGACCGCCGCCCAGCGCTCCCGCGCCCGCTCCCGGGCCGCGGCGGCCTCCCAGACCTGGCGCAGCGCGTCGTCGCGGATCACGTCGACCTCGGCCGGGTCGACGCCGGCCGGCTGCCGGCCGGCCTCCCGGTCGCGGCGGGCGGCGCGCCGGTCGAACTCGGCGGCGGCCGAGGTGTGTCGCCGCGCGTCCCGCCAGGCGGTCCACGCCCTGTCGAGCTCGGCGAGCGCCGCCGCGAGGTCGTCATGCCCGGGTGCGGCACCGCCGGGCGCCGCAGCGTCCGTAGCGGCCTCGGCCACCGCGCGGCGGAACGCGTCGATCCGCTCCCGCAGCAGCGGCGCCGCGTCGGCCCGGCCGGCGGCCACGCTCGCGGTCAGCTCGCCCAGGCCGAGGCCGGTCCGGACCGGCGTCGCCGCCGGCAGGCCGGCCGTGACCGCCGCGGGCAGCGCATCGGGCCCGGCGCCGAGGCGCTCCCGCAGCGCGGCGAGCAGCACCCGCGCCGGCTGGGTGAGCGCCGTGCCGACGCGGTCCAGCGCGACGGCGTCCGGATCACCGAGCACGAGTTCGAACCGCCGCTCGGCGGCCGCCCGCACGTCCGGCGGCGTCGCCGGATCGGCGTGCAGCGCGGCCAGCGCGACGAGCGCGCCGCGCCGCATCCGCTCCTGCCGGTGGGCCGGCTCGTCCGCCGGGCGGAGCCGGCCCCGGTCGCCGGACACCGCACCGGTCAGCGCGCCCACCTCGGCGGTGGCCGCCGCGCGCAGGTCGGCCACCGGCAGGCCGCGGGCCGCGAGCCCGGCGAGGTGGGTGACCGCATCGGCCGTGCCGACGAGCTTGCGCCCGCCGCCGTGCGGCTCCACCACGAGGTGGTCGGCGCCGACCGCCGGAACCTGCCGCGCCGGGTGCAGCGGGTCGGTGCCGGCCGCGCGGGCCGCCGCCTCCCGCAGCAGTTCCACCGCCACCCGATCCCAAGCCGGACGGAACTGGTCGTACGCGTCGCCCGGCAGCCGGCGGGCCAGGTCGAGCGCCGCATCGAGGTCCAGCCCCGCGACGGCGCGGGCGTACTCCGTCGCAATATCCGGCCGGTGCTCGGCGGCGGCCGCGCGGTACGCGTGGGCGAGAGCGAGCGCGGGCGCCGCCGGCGCCGTGCCGCCCGACGCGACGGAGATCGCCCGCACCAGTTCGGTGATCGCGACCGGTTCGAGCGCCGCGCCGTACCGGCCGGTGCGGGACAGGTTGCGCAGCATCGCGGGCAGGTCGAGCGCGTCGGAGCCGGCGGGCCCGACCACGACGGCCCGCTCGTCCGCCCAGGCGACCCGGTAGCCGAGCGGGACCAGGTGCCGCGACGCCTCCTCCAGCGCGCGCCGCAGCCGGGCCCGCTCGGCGGGGCTCATCCGGGTGCGCCAGGCGGCGTCCGGTGCACGCAGCGGCGCGGCGACGGCGGCCTGCGGATCCGGCAGGTGGAGCGCCTCGAGGCCCTGCCCGGCGTGCTCGGCGTCGAGCGTGTCGATCAGGTGCCCGAGCTGGCGCTCGAACTCGTGCGCCAGCGCCTCGGTGGCCGGGCCGCCGCGCAGTTCGGCGGCGAGCAGCATGGCCTCCGCGCGGTGTGCGATGCCGTGCGGGTCGAGCTCGGGGCGGCGCGGGCCGCCGAGCCGCCCGGCCAGCACCCGCATCAGCCGCTGCGCCCGGTACCGGGCCGAGCGGGACATCTGCTCCGCGATCGCCTCGGCGGTCTCGTGGACAACCGTCCGGTCCAGCCAGATGTCGCGCTGCCAGCGCCCGGCGCCGAGCTCCTCTCCGGTCGGGACGGTGTCCGGCACCGTCACCCGGACGATCGGGCGCCCCGCGTCGGTGCGGTCGGTGGTCTCGTCGCGCTGCGCCCGGCGGCCCTTGCGCACCGGCCCGACCTCGAACCGCAGCGCGAAGTCGGCGCCGCGCGGCTGGACGAGCGTCGTGCCGTCGTCGAGGTTGTCGATCGACTCGAAGAGTGACCCCTGCCGCTCGATCGCGCGGCGCAGGGCGGACACCGTGCCCTCCCAGTCCGGCGGGGCACCGTGGGCCGGCGCACCGAGCAGCTCGACGGCCGTCCAGTACGTGGTGGCCCGGGCCGGTGCGGCGGCCGCCGGGACCCGGCTCGCCGCGCGGTATCCGGCGACCTCCGCGACCACCTGGCGCAGGTCGGGAACGTGTGCCTCGGCGAGCCGCCACTGCGCCGGCGCCGCGCTGCTGCCGGCCGGCTGGAGCAGTGCGTCGATGGCCGCACCGAGTTCCGCGCCGAGCACCGCCCGCCGGCCGGCCGGGGCTCGCCGGAAGTCGTCGATCAGGGCGCGCAGCGCGTCGAGGGCCGCGACGTCGGCGGGGTGCGCCCGGGCGCCCGGCACGCCGTCCGGCCCGAGGACGGGCCGCGCGGGCGCGCTGCCGCCAGTGGCCAGCGCCGCGCCGACCCGGCGCCACAGCGCGGGCATCGCGGCCTCCGCGCGCTGGCGCTCCAGCGCCCGCCGCACCAGCTGGTCGAGCGCCGCCGGGTCGGCAAGCACCCGCTCGTTGATCCGCACCCGCCACACCGGCGCGCCGTCCCGCGCGCCGTCCCCCGCGCCATCCCGCGCGCCATCCCGCGCGCCGTCCCGCGCGCCGTCCCGCGCGGCGTCGTCGAAGCCGGGCTCGAAGCCGGGCCACGCGGTCCAGCCCTCGACCAGGTCGGCGCCGCCGAGGTCGGCCACGTACGGCTCGAACACGACGGCGCGGGCGCCGGGCAGTTCCACCCGGCTGCCGTCGGCGGTCCACGTCCCGCCCAGCCCGGTCAGCACCCGCTGGACCGACGCGGTCACCGCCTCGCGCTGCCGCTCGGGCGTGAACCACCGGTCTGCGACGTCTTCGGCGAGGCCGGGCTCTCGGGTGTTGATCAACCCGGTCACTGCCTTGAACCAGCCGTCGACCTGTTCGATCGCAGCGGCACGCACCTGCGGGTAGGTGAGGTCGGCGCGGTTCACCAGGCCGGGCAGGAAGCTCAGCGCCTCGCCGGTCAGCTCGGTGCCGCCGTGCAGCCGGAATATCACCTTCAGGTCGTCGGTCAGCTCGACGGAGTTGACCACGGGGTCGATGCGGTCGGCGAGGTTGCCTGCCAGGTGGTCGACCGCCTCGCGCATGGCCCGTTCCACCCGCACCAGGTCAGCCGCCGTCACCTTGGCGACCGGCCGCCCGGTCGCCGACCGGTCGGCGACCCCGATGTCGAACCGGTAGTCGACGCCGTTCACGGCGAACAGGTGGAACAGGTTCGCGTAGTGCCGCTCGTCGGTCGGGTAGGTGCTGCGGTCGCTGGTGGCGGCGATGCGCCCGTCGGGGTGGGTCTTGACCGTCGCGGCGATCAGCACCGGCTCGCCCAGGGTCCACGAGTTGCCGGTCACCTTGCGGTCGCCGACGTCGGCCACCGGGAAGTCGTGATACCCGATGTACATCTCGCCGTCGGCGGTGACGTGCAGCCGCGCGAACCCGAGCTGATCGATCGTGGTGGTGTCGACGGGCGAATCGTCGCTGGCGTAGACGAGCCGGCCCTCGCGCAGCTCGACGCGGGCCCGCTCCAGCTCGTCCGGGAACATGAAGTGGACGCCGGTGCGCAGGTCCTCGGCCAGTTGCAGCGGATCGGCCAGCGCCAGCTCCGGCCGCAGCCCGCGCAGGAGGGCGTCGCGTCCGGCGCCCTCGGGCGGGCCGAGCCACTGGATGCCGAACTCGTACAGCAGCCCGGCGATGTCGGAGTCGTCCTGAACCGACACCTGCCCGCCGTTGGCGGCGCGCTCGGCCGCGAGCCACCGCAGCTGCGCCAGCAGCATGGTGTCCTCGGCGTCGCGGTGCACGGTGTCGGGCAGCCCCGGCCGGCCCCGGTGCCCCAACGTGGCCGAGATCCCGGCGTTCAGCGCCCGGGCCACCGCCTCGACGAGCGCCTCGCCGGTCAGCGCCGACGCCTCGGGCAGCGCGACGAACCCGCCGTACCCGCCGACGCTGTACTCCGGCATCGTCACGACGATCGCGTCGCCGGCCTTCGGGTTGGTGCCCTGCCGCACCAGGAAGTCGACCTCCGCGCCGCCGCCGACCGGCTTGACGCTGATGACCTGCTCGCCCTGGCGCAGGCCCGGCCGGACCCGGGCGGACTCGAAGTCGGTGCTGCGATGGGGGGCGCCGAGCCGCCCGACCGCCGCACCGAGCGCCTCCCGCACACCCGCGGCATCCGTTGCGGGCGGCCCGATGTCGGGTGCGGCGGCGTCGGGTGCGGCCGTGGGCTCCGTGTCCGGGCCCGCGGTCGGTCGCGCTCCCGGCCCGCCGCCGGGCCCGCTGGGCTTGGGCTTCGGGCCGCCGGATCCGCCGGACGCCGGGTCCGCCGGCGGGTCCGGGTCGTCGTCGTCCGGCTTGGTCCCCGACAGGTCGATGCCCTCCCGGTTGAGCCGTTCCGGATCCAGGATGAAGTCGACGACGGTGACGCGGCCGTTCGCGTCGGTGTGCACGAGCAGGTAGCGCAGTTGGTCCTTGTCACCGCGGAGGATCGCTTCCCGCATGGCACGGGCGAGGTCGGGCCGGCCCGGGAGCAGCTTCGCCAGCTTGTTGTCGATCTCCAGGAGGTGGTGCAGGTACTCCGGGCTGCCCTGCTCCGCGCCGATCTTCTTGTCGGGGTCGTGCGGGTCGTCGACGGCCCGGCCGGTCAGGTCGGAGGTGGCGCCCTTCTCCTCGAACACGACCACGATCCCGCGCTCGTCCCGGATGACGATGATCCGGTCCAGGTTGTTGGATGTGCCGGGCGTGTCTTCGCCACCGGTGACGAGCTCGCCGTTCGCGAACTCGCGCTTCTGCACCAGGTTCCCGCCGGCCGTCCCTAGCCTCTCGCTGGCCCGTTTGAGGGCGACGTTCGCCCGCGCGAGACGCATGCCGGCAGCGGAGATCTGCGCGACCTCCTCCGGCGTGAACCCCTTGTCCGTGGCCTCGTTCGCCAGGCGCTGGACCTCGTTGAAGCCGAAGTGCTTCCAGTCGACCTTGATACCGCGCTTCTCGAGCTCGTCGACCCACTTCTGGAAGTCGGTGCGGGCGTCCTGCTTCTCCTTCTCGGCCGCCCGGTGCTCCGCGGCCGCCTTGCGGACGGCCACCTCCTCCGGCGAGTCACCCGTCGCGTCGTAGTAGCGGACCGTGGCGGTGTCCTTGGCCGCGCGCTTGCCCTTCTTGGGCAGCGGTGGCGGGTTGTCGTCGTGCGCCCGGCGGCCGTCCGGGGTGCGCAGGGCACCGTCCGGGCCGCGGAAGGTGCCCACCGGGTCGTCCTTGAAGTGCAACCTGAGATCCGTGCCGAGGAACAGTTCCTGCTTGTAGAGGCGGTCGCGCTTGCCGGTCGGGACGAGCTTGTCCGGGTCGAACTCGCCGGGCTTGGGACGGGGTTGCGACCCGTCGCCGCCGGGCGCCGGAGCGTCGGGCTCCTCGCCGGGTGCGGCGACCGGCTCCTCTCCTGCCTCCTCGGCCGGCTCCTCCGCTGGCTCCTCGGCCGGCTCCTCCGCTGGCTCCTCGGCCGGCTCCCCGGCCGCCGGTTCCTCCGCCTCGGCGCGCGGTCCGGTCTCGACCGGGTCGTCCTCGGCCGCGCCCTCCTCGGCGCCCTCCTCCGGTTCGGCCTCCGCCGGCCGCTTCGGCCGCGACAGCGGCAGGGTGACCTGCAGCCAGTCGCCGCCCAGCGGGTCGTCGCGGACGAACTCGCCCGGGTAGCTGCTGGGCGGGTTCTGGCCGCCGCGGTCGGGCTGGACCATGTCGTCGGGGCGGTGCAGGAACCCGTCCCAGCCGAGGATCAGCCCGCTGTTGAGCAGCCGGGAGATCTCCGGGTCGGTGAGAATGCGCCAGGTGCCGTCCGGCATCGGGAGCGTGAAGAAGGTCTGGATCAGCCGGCGCAGCAGCGCGTCCGTCTGCGCGTCGAAGAGGATCTTCTCGATCCACTCGCGGGTGATCCGCGACGGGACCCTGGGGTGGTTGCGGAAGTCGTTCGGGTGCAGCGGGCCGATCTGGGCGACCGGTTGCAGCGGCGGCGCCGTCAGCGGGCTGACGTGCCGGTGCAGGCGGTCCATCGCGCGCCAGAGCTGGCCGGTCACCTGGTTCGCGAGCGCCGCATCGCCGGGCGGCGCGTACGCGGAGACCGCGATGACGGCGGGAGCGGTCTGCATCCACCGGCCGCCGGTCTTCGCCATCGGCGGCAGCAGGAGCATCGCCTGGCCAGCCGGCACGGCCGACTCCACCGACACCCGGGCGGTGACCGTGAACCCGTCGCCGTAGCGCAGGCGCATCGTCGTGCCGCCGGCGGGCCAACTCACCGCGTGCGGGACACGCAGACCGGCACCGGCCCCGGTGTCGCGGACGGCGTCGGTGATCGGCGTGTAGCCGCCACCGGCGCGCGCCTCGTCGAGGTACCGGCCGACCGCGTCGGCGACCGCGTCGGCCCGGTTCAGCGCCGGGCTCGGCGGCACCGCACCGGGCAGGTGGACGACCCGGCGCGGGATCTCCACCGCGCCCGGCACCGGCGGCTCGAACTCGGGCGGGGCCGGCAGCGGGTCCAGCCACGCCGGCACCGGCGCCGGGATCTCGGGCGGGTCAGGCCGGGTGACGAGCCAGTTGTGGACCTCGTTGAGCTGGCTGTAGATGCTCCGGGCGACGACGCCGGGGACCTGGCCGGCCGGCACCTCACCGAGCCGGCTCGACAGCCGCACCCGCACCGGCGCGGCCGGCTGGCCGTACGGCGCCGCCGCGAAGATCAGCGGCGGGAGGAGGAGCACCGCCTCCGGGCCGGGCGGGAGGTCGGCGGGCTCGAACACCACGTGCGCACTCGGACCGTCGAGGAAGCGCACGAGCGCCGGCGCGTCGGCCGGCTGTCCGGCCGGTACCTCGATCGACGACGCCCACGTGCCGGTGCCCAGCGGCCCCGGCACCCGGCCGCCCTCGCCCGAGATCGACCCGAGGAAGCCGCCGATCGCGTCCTGGACGGCCTGGATCGGCGGCGGGAACTCCGGCCTGACGATGCCGGGCGGCAGCGGGATCTCCGGCGCACCGGGCTGGCCGGGCACGACGGGTGCGCCCGGTGCGCCGGGCTGACCTGGCTGACCGGGCTGACCGGGCTGAGCGGGGAACCCGGGCTGGCCCGGGGCCGGCCGGTCCGGCTCGCCCGGCGCCGGCTCGCCCGGCCGGGTCGGATCCGCCGGGCGGGTCGGGTCGCCGGGCTGTGGCGGCCGGACCGGCTGCGTCGGCTGCGTCGGCTGCGTCGGCTCGCCGGGTTGGGGCGGTTGCCCCGGCTGCGGCGGGCGGGGGAAGTCGACCCGGCCCGGTTCCGGGAACGTCACCCGGCCGGGTTCCGGGAACGTCACCCGGCTGGGCTCCGGGAACGTCACCTGGTTCGGGGCCGGGAATGTCACCTGGCTGGCCGTCGGCGGCGGGACGAGGCTGTCGCGCACCCGGTCGACCCAGTTGTCGAGCGCCCGCAGCTGGTCGGTCATCAGGTCCGGCACGCGGCCCGGGCCGACGATCGGGTCGATCGTGATGTCGACGAGCCACCGGCTGTGGTCGGTTCCGGGTGGCCCGACGAGGTTGACGGCCGCGGTGATCGGCAGCACCGCCGGCAGTTCGCCGAGGCGGACTGTGACGGGCAGCGAGCCGCCGCCGCGGAACGCCACGGTGCCGCCGCGCGGCCCGTCGGGAACGTAACCGTCCATCCAGTCCGGCAGGTCCCGGGCCAGGCCGCCGAGGAAGTCCTCGACGGCCCGGCCGACCTCGGCGGGTGCCTCCGGCGGCAGCGGCGGCCGGGTCGGCGGCTCGCCCGGCGGCGCCGGGTCCGGCGGCCGGCTCGGCGTGAGGTCGCGGAACATCCGGTCCAGCGCGCGCTCGACCTGTGCGGAGATCTCGTCGGCGGGCTCCGCCCGGCCGGTACCCGGGACCCGGTTGTCGATGAATACCTCGACCGGGTCCGTCGGCCGCCCGGTCAGCGCCTCGACGGCGGGCCGCTCCCCGAGCCGGATCGCTATCTCGCCCGGGCCGGTCACCTCGGGGTCGGACCGGACGACGACGGGCATCGCCTGCTCGTTGCCGAAGACCACGTCGAACGCGCGGGGGCCGGTCCTGGTGATCTCGGCGACCGTCGGCGGGCGCGGCCCGTCGCCGCGCAGCGCGTCCTCGGCCAGCCGCACGACGTCGTCCGGCGCGATCGTCCGGGTCGGTGGCCGCTCCAGCATCGCGACGCCGACCCGGCTCTCCATCGGTGCCGCCCGGGCGCCGTCGAACGCCGGCTGGTCGAACATCCGCTGGAGCGCCTCGGGCGACGAGTCGAGCCGCCCGTCGCGCGGCGAGCCCGTGGTGTCGGGGAGCGCGGACGGCCGCTCGGCCAGGGCGACCTGCCCGCCGCCGTCGCCGAGGCGCACCTCGCCGCGCGGACCGGCGAGGTCGACGGCGCCCCGCGGCCCGGCGATGTCCAGGCCGGCCCGCGGCCCGGCCATGTCGACGGCGGCCCGTGGCCCGGCCACGTCGACGGCGGCCAGCGAGCTCCGGCCGCCCTCGCCCACGACCAGGCCGCCCGGGCCGCGCGCCGGGTCGAGGACCGCCATGCCCTCCCGCGCGACCGCGTTCCTGACGATCGGCTCGCCGCCGCCACGCCCGCCGCCGGAGCCGCCGCCCGAGCCACCCGAGCCACCGCCGCCACCCGAGCCACTGCCGCCACCCGAGCCGCCGCCGCCCGAGCCACCGCCGCCCGGGCCACGACCGCCGGACCCGCCCGAGCCACCGGACCCGCCCGAGCCGCCGCTGCCGTCGGACGGCCCGCCGCGTCCGGGTGGCGGCGGGCCTGCGTCCCGGCCGCCGCCGGGGCCCGCGTCGCCGCCCGTCCAGCGTTCCGAGATCGTGAACGCGATGTTGTCCATCTGCTCGCCGATGACCGGTGAGCGACGGTTGTAGGCGACCTCGATCGGCCCGTCGGCGTGGGTGCGGCCCGCCGCGTCGGTGTAGGTGTCCGGGAACCGGATCGAGACCTCGACGTTGCCGTCCATGTCCTCGGCCCGGAACCGCACCTCGACGTCGCGCACCGCGCTGTCCGGCCCGAGCCGAACGAGGAGCCCGTCGTCGACCTTCGCCGCGTCCTGCAGCGGCCAGCCGCCGTACTCCTCGGATCCGGCCTTCCACCGGTGCTCGTTGAGCATCGTCTCGGGCCCGGCGTTCGCCAGCGAGTCGGCGTCGCGGCCGAGCCCGTAGGTATCGGGTACGCCGTCCGGCGTCTTCAGTTCGGCAGCTTCCCCCGACGGCGCGCGCGGCGCCGAGCCGTCCTGACCGTAGCGGCCCTGGACGTCGCGCATCGCCTGTTCGGCGCTCGCGGAGTCGGTGCCGGTCCAGGTGCGGGTCGCCGTGCCGGAGCGGGGGGCGCCAGCGTCCGCCGGGCTCGCGCCGTCGCGGGGCGCCGCCGGGCCGCCTCCGTCACGGGGCGACGCCGTGACGCCGTCACCGGGCGGCGCCGCCGGCCCGCCGTCGCGCGGACCGCCGCCGCCCCCGTCGCCGGGTGGCCCACCATCGCGCGGACCGGCCGCGCCACCGTCGCGCGGACCGCCACCGTCGCGCGGACCGCCACCGTCGCGCGGACCGCCACCGTCGCGCGGACCGGTCGGGTCACCGCCCCGGGGACCGACCCCGCTGCCGTCGGCCGGTGGCTCGCCGCCGTCCCGCGGCCCGGCCGGACCACCGTCGCGCATACCGCCGCCCTCGCGCGGACCCGCCGGACCACCGTCGCGCGGACCCGGACCACCGTCGCCCGGACCGCTGCCCTCGCGCGGCGCGACCACGCCGCCGTCGCGCGGACCTCCGCCGTCACCCGGCGCGACCGGACCGGCCGGGTCACCGATCCGGGGGCCGGCCTCCGCCGTGCCGGAGGCCACGTCCTGGATGATGTCCATCCGCGCCCGGATCTCGGTGCCCGTCATCGGGCGGTGGATGCCGTCGCGGCCGCCGACCTCGGTGAAGTAGTCCCGGATCGCCTGGTGCGCGTCGGCGCCGTACAGGTCCGGGTGGTCGAGCACGTGCCGCACCGTCGAGGCGTCCAGGTCGGTCAGCGGGGTCCGCTCCCCGATCACCGACCGGACGGCGTCGGTGACCCGGGCGGCGTCGGCCTGCGACAGGTTCGTGACGTCGGCGCCGGGTGGCCGCTGCTGGAACGCGGCCGGGTCGTACGACTGCACGCCCGGGTCGCGCGGCTGGGCGAACGGCGCGACGTTGTCGCGGGAGCCCGGCGGGCCGGGGTTGCCCTCGGACCCCGGCGGCCCCTCGGGGACCTGCTGGCGGGGCGGGTCGGAGAACGGGGCGGCGTTGTCGCGGGAGCCGGGCGGGCCGGGGTTGCCGCGGGATCCCGGCGAGCCGTCGGGGAAGTGCGGCCGCCCGCCCTCGCCGACCCGCGGGAGGCTCGGCCCGCCGTGCGATCCGGCGGCCAGGGTGCCGTCGCGGCCGCCCACCGCCGCGGACGTGTCCTCGGCCAGGTGCAGGTTCGGCTCGCGCAGCAACTGTGCGCCGACGTCCTTGCCGACGTTGAACGAGTGGTGATCGCCGGGCACCCGCACCGGTTCGCCGACGCCGGTGCCGTCGAACGCCACCGTGCGGTCGCCGCGGGACCAGGTGCCGCCGAGCTCGCTGAACTCCCCGACGCCCTGGCGCCCTTCGTACCGGAACCCGGTCAGGCCGTCGCGGGCGCCGCCCTGCACCTCCATGATCGTGACGTGGCCCTTGCCGGCCCAGTTGTAGACGGCGTGGCTGAGGTTGTTCTGGGCGCCGAACACGGCACCCATGGCCGCTCCGTCACGGGCGCCCTTGAGCACGTCGCCCCAGCTGAAGCCGTGTTCGGACGTCGCGCTGTTCAGGCCGCCGAGCAGCGCGCCGCCGGCGCTGCCCGTGATGGTGTGCATGACGATGCCCTTGCCGCCCATCGCGCCGATCATGATCGCGCTCTGGGTGGCGTGCGCCCCGACCTCGGACCAGTTGATCCCCGCCTGCGGACCGGGCCCGGTGTGCCCGGCGAGGAACTGCGCGCCGGCACTGCTGGTAAAGCCGAACCCGTAGCCGATGGCGACCCGGGTGCCCAGCGTCGACGCCCAGTGACCGACCTGATCCCGGACCACGCCCTTGACGACGGAGCTGAGCGTCGCCCGCCCGATCCCCTCGGTCATGACGCGGGTGATCTCGCGTCCGGTGACGTCACGGACGCCGGCCACCGCCGCCCGCTCCAGGGCCTGCACACCGCCCTCGCGGACCAGCCACTGTCCGGCCCGCTGGCCGAGCACGCGGCTCGCGATGTTCTGGGCCACCCGCTCGGTGACGGCGCGCTCGACCTGCCGCTGCAGCGCGCGCTCCGTGAGCTGGAGGCCCTCCCGTTCGAGCACCCGGCCGCCCACGCCGGTGGCGGCGCGTTCGAGCAGCCCCCGGGCCGCGGCCGGGACGATCCGGGGTGCCGCGACCCGGCCGAGCGCCCGGAACGGTGCGCCGGCGGCGAACCGCACCGCGCCCGCGCCGAACCGGCCGACGACCTCCATGCCGGGAACCCGGCCCGCGGCCGCGCCCAGCCTGGCGAACCCGCGGCCGGCGAGGCCCAGCGGCACCCGCACCAGCGGAGCCGCCCGGGCGCCGACGCGGCCGAGGAAGCTGAACACGGGGCGGGTGATGGAGCCGACGGAGGCCCGCAGCGCGCCCTCGCGACCGGCGAGCTCCGCGAGCTTCGTGCCCATGGATCGCAGCCCGGAGCCGATGAGGCCGCGGATCGCGGCGAGGATGCCCTGCCGCGTCGCGATCATTTCGCCCTCGGTGACCGCGACGTCGGCGGCGGCCTTGGCGGCGCCCGCGCCGAAAAAGATCATGAGGATGATGTCGATGACCAGCATCACGGCCAGCAGCACCAGGTTCAGGATGAACATGAAGGTGCCGATCTCGAGCTGCAGACCGTAGCCCTGGAGCTTCATGTACATCCCGGACGCGTTCTGCTGCATGCCGATCGCGTTCGTGTTGACCGACCGCCACGCGTTGGCGAACTCGGTCGCGGTGGCGTCACCGGACCAGTTGCCGGAGATCGTCGCGCCGTGATCGCCCGCGTTGTCCAGATACGTGGTGAACGCCTGCGCGAGGCTCTGGTAGTTCTCGGCGAACCAGTAGACGTCTTCGTAGTTGTCGTCGGGGACGTTGCCGATCAGCAGGTTGCGGAACCAGTTGTCGGCACCGGGGAGCCACTCGTCGAGCGAGCGGGCCCAGTCGACCAGCTCCTCGAGGAAGCCTTCGCCCTCGTTGCGGGCACTGGGCAGCGTCATCGCGTCACCTCAGCCCGCAACACGTCAACAGCCCCCCGTCAGCTCCGGCCGGTGCCGGACCGGTCCGCTCTCAGGTCGACTTGAAAATGGCCGCGCCGTTGACCGCGTCGACCCACAGATAGCCCTTCGCCGCCGTGACGACGTTGTTCCCGATGTCGACGGCGCCCTGGGCCACCCTCACCGAGTTGGTACGCAGGGCCTCGTTCACCGTTGATCCCTGGTCGGTCGCCGCGTGGTACTCGCGCAGGAACTCCCGTGAGTAGTCGTCCGTGCCCTTGAGAACCTGGTTCTCGAGGTTCGCGATGTCGGTCGTGATCCGCTTGACGTCGGTGTCGAGCGCCTCGCCGGCCGACGCGAGCCGCTGACCGGCCTGGATCACCGCTGACACGTCACGGAACTTGACGTAGCTAGGCACCGCTGTCCTCCAGATCGCAGTCGTGGAGCGTGAGCAGATCCGGGTTTCCCTGCCGGCCTTCGGCAAGCGCCCGCAGGTCCTTCGGAATGAGTTCGTCGCGCACCTCGCGGCTCTGCCGCTGCGCGTCGTCGACGGCCGCGCGGACGGTGGCCAGGATCGTGTTGGCCAGCGCCTTGGAGTTGGGGTTGCGGAACACCCGCGGATCGATCTCCAGGTCGATGAGCTGACCGCGCGGACCCACCACGACCTTGACCAGACGGTCCTCGGACCACGCCTCGCCCTTGATCTTGAGTATCTTCTGCTGGCTGGAGGCGAGGTTGTTCCGCGCCCGGTGCAGGTCGTCGATCATGCTGCGCACGATCGACCAGTCGGGACGGTCCACCTGACCTCCTCCCGCCCGCCGAGCACCCCGAACCATCAATGTAGTCAACCTGGTCGACCATCGGAAACCGTGATTGGCGCCCGGCCCCGGTTGGGCCAGATCAGCTAAGCTCGGGGTAGACGGACATCGCTGACTCGTAAGTACGCCACGACACGGGGGGTCGCTTTGGCACCGGACGAGACACCGCCCAACCCGTACGCCGGTTCGACGTACTCCAACACGCATCCGGCGTGGTTGCAGAACGCCCAGGGCGCCCTGAACGCCGACGTGGAGGCCAACCTCGACGACCTCAAGGGCTTCTCGGCGAACCTGGACGAGATCCAGGGCAACTTCGCCGAACTGGGGCGCGGGGTCGCCGAGCCGATGCGCTCGTCGGTCGCCGGCGCGTTCCCGACCGGGGGCGACCACGGCCTCGAGTGGGAGGCGGTGATGAACTCGCTGGGCGTCTACAACGCGTTCCAGTTCCAGACGTTCGTCGCCAACCTGGCGCTCGGCATCAAGAACGTCGCGAGCGCGGCATCGGCCGTCGCCAACTCGTACGCGAACACCGACGACACGTCGGCCGCCAACATGGCCGCGATCGACTTCGCGTTCGGTGACACGTCGAAGGTGCCCGGCGGGTTCCCGTCGTG
>Ga0207689_10002191_pt1 | contig 18319 bp, 14 predicted proteins | sample KBSMisM52_FD_184312 | JGI IMG/M metagenome (GOLD analysis project Ga0207689, IMG submission 184312) | Miscanthus rhizosphere microbial communities from Kellogg Biological Station, Michigan, USA - KBS Miscanthus M5-2 (SPAdes) (version 2) | ecosystem: Host-associated > Plants > Roots >... | reverse complement strand
GAAGCGACGACTCGGAACGAAGATGATTTTTGACGTGCGCGGATTGATGGCTGATGAGTACGTCGACGCGAACCATTGGCGCAAGGAGTCGGTTCCATATCGATTGACGAAGAACGCTGAACGGCGCGCGCTGACGGCCGCAGATGGGGTGGTAACGCTGACGCAAACCATTTGGGATGTCATTAAGAATTGGGACAGCCTTCGAGATCGAAACGTGCCCCACGCGGTGGTCCCCTGCTGCGCGGATCTCGAACTGTTTCGGTTCGATGATGCCGTGCGCGCACAACGTCGCAGGGAAATTGGTATTGAAGATCGATTTGTAATCGTTTACAGCGGCTCGATTGACGGCTGGTACTTGACCGAAGAGATGTGCGACTTCTTCGTTACGTTGCGCGCGCAAAACCCGACCGCGTTCTTTCTGTGGCTCACTAACGGCAATCGCGAACGGATCAAGAAACTGATGACTGACCGAAGTGTTTCGACAGATGATTTTCAGATCATCTCGGTGTTGCCGGCTGAGGTACCGTCATATCTTTCCGCGGCGGATGCCGGACTGGCCTTCATCAAAAATTGCTTTTCCAAACAGGCCTCGTCGCCGACGAAGTATGCTGAATACCTTGGTTGCGGATTGCCTCTCGTCATCAATGCGGGCATCGGCGACTCAGACGCGTTGATTGACGATGAAAGAGTCGGCGAGATGGTTCGAAGATTCGATCAGGAAGAATACGCCCGCGCTGCCGCAGCGATCGAAGTGATGACGAGTGATGTCGAGCAAACGCGGCAGCGGGCGCGTGAAGTCGCCGAACGACTGCTCGACGTGCGGCGTGTCGGACGTGAACGATATGTCGAGTTGTACGAGCAGGTGCTCGCAAACTGAAGCATGAAAGTTCTGGCGCTGGCGTCATATCCGAGAGAAGCCGCTTGCACGCGTTATCGTGTCGAGCAGTTCGTGCAGCCGCTGGCTGAGCGCGGCATTACGATGACCGTGCGGCCGTTCATGGATTCGGATCTGTTTGATTCGCTGTACAAACAGCGTTCGGGGCTTCGCATCGGGGCCGGACTCGCCGCCTCAGGTGTGCTACGGATGCGAGATGTGCTCTCGGCAACCAGTGCCGACGTCATTTTTGTTCAGCGCGAAGCAATGCTTCTTGGTCCGCCGGTGATTGAATGGTTGGCAAACCGCGTGCTGCGACGGCCCATGGTCTTGGATTTGGATGACGCAACTTACGTCCCGTATACTAGCCCGACCTACGGTCGCTTTACGAAAGCGCTAAAGTTTTTTGGAAAGACCGATTACTTAATTCGGTGGTCGCGGACTGTCGTTTGCGGGAACCAAACGATCGCTGAATATGTTTCGAGCAAGGGCGGACACACCGAAATTATCCCGACGGTCGTCGATCTGGAGAAGTTTCGTCCCCGCGAATCTCGTGATGAATCGGTTCCGGTACTGGGATGGGTCGGGTCGCATTCAACTTTTCCTTTTCTGGAATCGATTTTGCCGGCCCTCTCTGAGTTGGCGAAATCAAATTCATTCAAACTGAAAATCGTAGGGTCAGGGCGAGCAGGCGTCTCGGTTCCGGGCGTTGACGTCGAAAACCTGGAATGGAATTTAGAACGTGAAGTGGAAGATTTTCGCTCGGTCGATATTGGGCTCTATCCATTGAACGCCGACAATAACTGGACGATGGGCAAGTCGGGGTTCAAAGCGATCCAGTGGATGGCGGTCGGCGTCCCTTACGTCGTGACACCCATTGGCGCGGCCGCAGAAATTGGCGAAGTGAACGTGACGCACTATTGCGCCGGCACGCGCGACGAATGGATCGCAAAGCTGAAGTTGCTGCTTGCCGATGCGCAGAACCGGCGCGCGATGGGCGATGCCGGTCGGCAATACGCGCTTGAGCACTATAGTGTCAGCACGCAAGCGGATAAGCTGGCAAGAGTGTTAAGCAACGCGGCGAAGTAGCGGTCTTTGCTCCCATGCTGAATCGATCCGAAAACATTGAATCAGCGAACATGTCGGCTGGTAAACCGGCAGAGAACCTAGAACTATATAACTGGGTTGAACAGGAGTGCCCGATCTGTGAAATACCGCCTTCCAAGCACCTGGGAATGCGCGGGGGAGGGGCTCATCGTGCGAAGCTTGGTATTGCGTGTCAAATTTGGCAATGCGGTAACTGTAGTTTGATTTTTCCGAATCCGATGCCGATGCCAATCAATGGTGTTGTGCAACATTACAGTGTTGCTCCCGAAGACTACTTTCAACATCATGAAGAAGGCGATCGCATCGAATATGCTTCGTTGTTGATGCAACAGTTGCAAGCGCTGCAAATTGAGAAAGGAAGACTTCTCGATATTGGCGCCGGAAGAGGTGAGGTTCTACGCGTAGCGCAGGAGAATGGGTGGATGGTGACGGGTGTTGAGACATCGCCGACTTTTGCTAGTTATGCCGCTCAATACTCGGGAGCGAATATTATTCAGACACCTCTTGAGGAATGTGGGTTCGACTCTGATTCCTTTCACGCTATTTTGCTAGGTGCTGTTCTTGAACATCTCTACAACCCTGACGAAACATTCAAAGAAATCGCTCGCATCTTAAAGCCCGGAGGCGCTCTGTTCGTTGATGTGCCAAATGAGCGCGGCCTCTATTTTATTCTTGGCAATTACTACCAAAAGCTTCGAGGTCGAAACTGGGTGGTTAATCTCGCTCCGACTTTTCCGCCTTATCACGTTTTCGGTTTCAGCCCCAAGTCTCTTCGTGCTCTACTTGCTAAGCACCACCTGCAACCAGCAATCTGGTATGTGTTTTCGGTAAGGAGTTTATTGTCAAGTCGACCCGGCCTGATGGGATTTTTCGAGCGACAGGCAGCCAGGCTTGTTACCGTTCTTACCAAGCACAATAAATATGGCGAATACATCGCCACTTGGGCGATAAAGAATTAGTTTCCCGATGTACATACTTGGCTTAACTACTCTCGGTGACGCGGCGGCGTCTTTGATTTGCGACGGGCAGATCGTCGCTGCCGCCGAAGAGGAGCGCTTTTCGCGCGTCAAACATCATAGTGGATTTCCCTATCTCGCAATCCAATACTGTCTCGATGAAGCGGGCATCACTATTGCCGACGTTGGCCACATAGCGCTCTATTGGAAGCCCTGGATTCTGCGGCACAAAGCGATGCAGGCCATCAAAGCGGCGACAATATCAGCGGACATGTTTCGCGCGCGAGTGGATCGCGGCGTCGAGCAGGTGAGCAAGAGTTACCTCGGGATGTTCCGCTACCCGCGCGAAATTCGCCGCCACTTTGGTCCGAGCGATTTCAAGTTTCATTATTACGAACATCACCTCTGTCACGCTGCGAGTGCGTTCTATCTTTCGCCGTTCAAGTCGGCTGCCATACTCACGATGGACGGAACCGGGGAAGAGACGACCACGATGTTTTCGCGCGGCGAGGACGTAAACCTCAGACCTTTGAAGCGCATCAAGCTGCCGCATTCGTTGGGTCAATTCTATTCGGCGGTCACGAACTTCATCGGATTCGACATGTTCGCCGGCGACGAATGGAAGTTGATGGGTCTCGCCGCGTATGGGGAACCCGTTTACAAAGATTTCTTTTCCCGGCGCGTCCTGTCGGCGAACGGTAACGGCGATTTCCATCTAAACATTCGCACGCTCGATCATCACCTCGCGAAACATTATCAATTTCCGGATGAGCTGATTCAGGAGTTGGGACCGGCGCGCCAACCAGACGAGAAAATCGAAAAGCGGCACATGGACATAGCGGCGAGCGCGCAGGAAGTTCTCGAGGACGTTGTCCTGAAACTCCTGCACAATCTACATGAACAGACTGGCGAAAAGAACCTCTGTCTCGCCGGCGGCGTGGCGTTCAACTCCGTGATGAATGGGCGGATCATGCAGGAGTCACTGTTCGAAAACTTCTTCATCCAGCCGGCTGCCGGCGATGCCGGTTGTTCGCTCGGCGCTGCTTATCTCGTCTACCACAAAGTGCTCAAGCAACCGCGCGCGTCGCAGATGGAGCACGCCTACTATGGCCCCGGATTTTCGTCCGAAGAGTGCGCGGCCGTATTGAAGGGTGCGGGCCTTGAGTTCGAAACGTTCGAGGAAGATCAGCTAATTGCCCGCGTGGCGAAAATGATCGCGGACGGCGCGATCGTTGGGTGGTTTCATGGCCGCATGGAGTTTGGGCCACGCGCGCTTGGCCGCCGCAGCTTTCTTGCCGACCCGCGCCGCGCCGACATGCGCGAGCTGCTGAATGAAAAGGTGAAACTGCGCGAATGGTTTCGCCCTTTGGCGCCGTCAATGCTGGAGGAGGCCAGTCCAAAGCTTTTCGGAATCGATCATCGCGATCCCTTCATGGTGACGGTGCTGGCCGTTCGCGAAGAGATGCGCGACAAGATTCCGGCGGTGGTCCACGTCGACGGCACGGCGCGACCGCAGACTGTCAGTCGCAAGACGAATCCACGATATTGGAAACTCCTAAAAGAATTCGAAAGAATCGCCGGCGTGCCGGTATTGCTGAATACGTCTTTCAATATTCAGGAGCCGATTGTGTGCACACCTGCCGATGCTCTGCGAACTTTTCAGGCTGCGAGTTTTGACGCATTGATACTCGAAGATCATCTCGTGCTTAGGCAAGGCGCCGATCTCTAAACGGTCGCGCACATTATGCTAAACGTTTCCCGACGACGGATCTTGCGACGGTGTTGACCGCGCTTAGATTCAATGAACGGATTTCTCATCTTCCTCTGTTTGCTTGTCGGCGCGCTAATTGTCCTCGCCGTTCCCTCGATGGCTGCCCCTCACGCCGTTGATTACGGTATGGCAATCAATGCGTTTTACACAGGCAAGGCAACGCTCTTGTGTGCAACGTTCGCGGGTGTCGCTGGTTGGTACGCTTATCGACAGGAGCAGCACGGTTCGTTTCTGTTACAGATATTCATTGCGGCTCTACTGGTTCGGCTGATCGTTGCCAGTTTAATTTTTGCCAATTACGGTCAGGAGTTCTTCGGTGGCGATGCGTTCACTTATGACTTCCTTGGCCAGACCCAACTGCAGTCCTGGGCCGGTGATAGTTATGCGCGGGTGCTGTTGCACAACCGCATGTCGGGTTGGGGAATGGGCTATTTTGTTGGTTCAGTATACGCATTGATCGGCCCCAACATGCTGGCCATCCAGTTCCTTAACGCAGTGATGGGTGCGGTGACCGCGATAGTGGTTTTCGTAGCGGCGCAGGAAGTGTTTACCAACATCCGCGTATCAAAGGTGGCCGCCGCAAGCATAGCGTTTTACCCGTCGCTCGTGCTTTGGTCGTCACAGGGTCTGAAAGATGGCCCGATCGTATTCCTTTTAGCACTCGCGATTCTGGCAACTCTAAAGTTGGGCCAAAAGTTTACCGTTAAGTACCTCGTTGTTTTAGTTTTCGCATTATTAGTATTGCTGAGTCTGCGTTTCTACATTTTTTATATGATTGCCACTGCGGTGGGCGGCGCGCTGGTAATCGGCAGCAGGCAATTCAGCGCGATCTCTTTCATCCGCCAATTTGCGGTCCTCATGGTGCTTGCGGTGGCACTGACCTACGTCGGCGTTCCGAGATTTGCTTCTGAACAATACGAGACTTTCGGCAATCTTGAGAAGGTCGAACGCAGCCGTCGGGATATGGCCCGACGTGGCGAGTCTGGCTATGGCGAAGACTCGGACGTTTCTACGGTTGATGGTGCCATTTCCAACGTGCCGCTCGGGATGTTATATCTTTTGTTCGCACCCTTCCCATGGCAGTTGACCTCGCTCAGACAAGCAATAACGATACCGGAAATGATCATTTGGTGGGCGTCTTTTCCGATGATGATACTCGGTCTGTGGTTTTCGATTAGATATAGACTAAGGATGATTGCACCCATCCTTATCTTTACCACGCTTCTTTCGCTCGCGTATTCGGTGTTTCAGGGTAACGTTGGAACCGCGTACCGGCAGCGCTCGCAGCTTTTGGTGTTTTATTTTATCTTTGTCGCAGTCGGCTACGTTGTGGTGGTCGAGAAGCTTGAAGAAAGAAAGCGCAGGCAATCGTATCCGATGGTAATTTCTCCTACTCTGCCGCTTTAGGCAACTGAAGTGGCCTGTAACGATGAATGGCATCATTGCATTCCTGATTTTTATCCTCGTCGCCGGAAGTCTGATATTCGTTCCGGAGTTGGCCGCGCCTTACGAATCGATTTATGGGGAGGTCTCAGTTTTCAGCTGCGCCAAGGCGCTGGCGATTTGTGCCGTCGTTGCCTTTTGTGCCGGCGTTCTGATTCGTCGGATTCCCACCCATGGAAACTATTTGTTAAAGCTCTTCCTGTTCGCCTTGCTGATCCGAATGTTTATTGGCACGGCGATTTTTGTTTTTAATGGTCAGGATTTTTTTGGCGGAGATGCCTGGACTTACGACTATTACGGGCTCCGACAGATGCTGGCCTGGGGGGGCGACAGATCGGCACAGACGAGCGTCGATTGGTTTACCGGCACAGGTTTAGCTTCGGCCTGGGGGATGCTCTATATCGTCGGGGGAATTTACTCGATCATCGGCCGCAATATGCTGGCCATTCAATTCTTCAATGCCGTCCTGGGGGCCGCCACGGCCCCAATAATTTTTTTGTGCGCAGAACACGTTTTTAACAACCGCAGGGTGGCTAGAGTTGCGGGATTTGCCGTCGCATTTTATCCATCACTAGTGCTCTGGTCATCACAGGGACTGAAAGATGGTCCGACAGTTTTTTTTCTCGCGTTAAGCATTTTGGCGACTCTCAAGTTAGGGCAAAAGCTTACCATTCGTTATCTGGCGATATTGCTAGTGTCGCTCGTCGGCGTACTCGCCTTTCGCTTTTATATTTTTTACATGATGCTTGCTGCGATTGTCGGGGCGGTCGTTATTGGCATGAAAGCGATCACTGCGCAAAGTATGGCGCGACAATTCGTTGTCGTGCTGGTGATTGGTCTATCGTTTACTTACTTTGGCGTGACCAGATATGCCAGTGCTCAGTTCGAAACGTACGGGAATCTCGAGCAGTTGAATCGCAGCCGCCAGAATTTGTCCTCGTCGGCGCAATCCGGCTTTGGCCAGGATGTCGACGTATCGACGACGAGCGGCGCCCTAACCACGATTCCGAGCGGACTGGTGTATCTGCTGTTCGCGCCCTTCCCCTGGCAACTGGGGTCTCTCAGGCAGAGTCTGACTTTGCCAGAGATGGTCGTCTGGTGGGCGGCATTTCCGTTGTTGATTCTCGGCGCCTGGTTTTCGCTAAAGTATCGCTTGCGACAGATGGCGCCCATTCTAATTTTCACTTCAATGTTAACGCTTGCGTATTCCGTCTTTCAGGGGAACGTCGGTACGGCCTATCGGCAGCGCGCCCAGATTCTCGTCTTTTACTTCATTTTCGTGGCGGTCGGCGGCGTTTTGGTTAAAGAGAAACGCGACGAGCGCCGCCGCCGCGCGGCCGAAGAGTTGCGTTTGGCAACCCTCGGCCTAAAACCGGGCTTGGCAACACCCGAGCAGCGGGCCTAGCAGATGCCTGGATCCGGGCACGCTTTCCCTTTTTCAATTAAACTAACTGACAACGATGTGTGGTATCGCCGGAATAGTTCGCGCAGACGAAGCCCCCGTTGATCGCGATTTGCTTCAGCGGATGAACGAGGCGATCCGTCATCGCGGTCCCGATGAAGACGGTTTCTATTTCAATGACGGGGTCGGATTAGCGATCCGCCGCCTGGCGATCATCGACCTGAAAACGGGCCAGCAACCTATTCACAATTACGATCGCACGAAGTGGCTGGTCTTCAACGGAGAGATTTACAACTATCGTGAAGTCCGCGCACAGCTCGAGAAGCTCGGCCACAAGTTTTATACCGACAGTGACACTGAAGTCGTAGTCGCCGCTTACGACGAGTACGGCACGGATTGTCCTAAACATCTGCGCGGTATGTTTGCGTTCGCGATTTGGGACGAGCGCGACAAGAGTTTGTTTCTCGCGCGTGATCGGGTCGGGAAAAAACCGTTGCTGTACGCTCATCTCGGTGAGCAACTGGTTTTCGCCTCCGAGTTCAGCGCTCTCATACTTCACCCAGGCGTCAGTCGCGACGTCGATTTCGAAGCGATTCATCACTATCTGTCGTTCATGTGCGTGCCGGCTCCGCTCACCGCCTATCGCGCGATTCGAAAACTCGAACCCGCAAACTGGCTGCTCTGGCGCAACGGCGAAATCAAGACAGAACGTTATTGGCAGCTCGACTTTTCGCAGAAGACTTCAATGTCCGAAATCGAAGCGGGCGAACGTTTGATCGAGCTGCTGCGCGAGGCCGTGCGCATTCGTCTTATGTCTGAAGTTCCCCTGGGAGCTTTCCTCTCGGGCGGCATCGATTCCAGTGCCGTCGTCGCTTTGATGGCGCAAGAATCGAGTGAGCGAGTTAAGACGTTTTCCATCGGCTTTGAAGAGCAGGACTTCAGCGAACTGCATCACGCGCGTCGGGTCGCCGAACACGTCGGCGCCGATCATCACGAATTCATCGTACGGCCGGACGCAATGGAAATTCTGCCGACGCTGGTCGATCACTACGGTGAACCATTTGCCGACTCGTCCGCGATCCCGAGTTACTACGTTTCGCGCGAGACGCGCCGGCATGTGACGGTCGCGCTGAACGGGGATGGCGGCGACGAGTGTTTCGCCGGATACGAACGTCACGCGGCAATGAACCTGGCGCGGGTTTATGGTTCGATTCCTGGAAAGCGTTTGCTCGGCACCGCGACCGAGGTTTTACCCGCGTCCAGATCACGTGGCAACCCAATCGGAAAAGCGCGGCGATTTATTGCAGCGGCGGCGTTGCCGCCAATTGAACGTTACCTGCGCTGGATCAGTTCATTTGACGAAGCCGCGAAACAGAAACTTTACACCGACGACTTTCGTGTTGAGACGGCAAGTTTCCGCACGGTGTCATTTCTCGAGCCGTGGTTTGCAAAAGTAAACGGCAGCGGCATTGTCGACGCAGCATTGTTGTCGGACACCATGACATATCTACCAAACGATCTGCTGGTGAAAATGGACATCGCCAGCATGTCCGTGTCACTTGAAGCGCGTTCGCCGTTTCTCGACCATCGTCTAATGGAGTTCGCCGCGAGCTTGCCCGAAAGGATGAAGCTGCGCCGCATGACGACTAAGTACCTGCTCAAGAAAGTGCTGAAAGAGTTTGTTCCCGGTAAAAATCTCACGCGCAAAAAGATGGGCTTTGGCGTCCCGATCGGCTATTGGTTCCGCCGATCGATGCAGCCATTTCTGCGCGAAACTTTGCTGTCCGAGAAGTCTCTTGGGCGCGGCTTCTTCAAGCCTGAGCGGGTCCGCGCAATCGTTGACGAGCACGTCGACAACCGGGTCGATCACTCGCACCGCTTATGGTCATTGATGATGCTCGAACTGTGGTTTCAAAGATTCATTGATTAGATCACCGGAGGTGACTTCTTGAAAGGCGTCGTTCTGGCGGGAGGATTAGGCAGCCGTTTACGGCCGCTAACCTCGGTCACTAACAAACACCTGCTGCCGGTTTACAACCAGCCGATGATTTACTACCCGATCCAGACGCTGGTGAATGCGGGCATTCAGGACATCATGATCGTCACCGGCGGAAACTCAGCCGGCGATTTTCTAAAGCTGCTCGGCAACGGAAAAGCGTTCGGCCTGAAGCACATTAACTACACTTATCAGGAGGGCGAAGGCGGCATCGCCGCAGCGCTTTCGTTGGCCGAACATTTCGCCGACGATGGGCCAATCTGCGTTATTCTGGGCGACAATATCATTCAGGGAAACATTCGCGCTGCCGCCGACGATTATCGCCGCCAAGGTGGGGGCGCAAAAATTCTGCTCAAACGCGTGCCCGATCCGCAGCGTTTCGGTGTCCCAGAAATTGACGGACGGCGCGTCCTACGGATTGAAGAAAAGCCGCAGCAGCCAAAATCCGAATACGCCGTCATCGGCATTTACATGTATGACGGTCGCGTGTTCGATATCATCCGCACCTTGAAACCTTCCGGCCGGGGTGAACTCGAAATCACAGACGTTAACAATGCTTACATTGCGCGTGGGGAAATGACGTGGGATGAGCTCGAAGGCTGGTGGACCGACGCGGGTACGTTCGAAAGTCTCGTGCGCGCCTCAAACTTGGTTGCCGAAACGGGTGCGAACAACGAGGTCGTGAAACATGCAGAAGCCGGCGCCAATGCCTGACACTTTTGAATCCGGAGATGTGCACGACGTCATCGTCCAGCCGCTCAACCGTTATGACGACTCGCGCGGATGGCTTACAGAACTTTTTCGGTGTGATGAGTTGCCGGCTGAGTTCCATCCGGTAATGGCTTACATCTCTTCGACGCGTCCCGGGATCACGCGCGGCCCCCATGAGCATGTTGATCAGGCCGACCTCTTCTGCTTCCTTGGCCCATCCAATTTCAAACTGAGAATGTGGGACAATCGTGCGGACTCGCCGACGTACCGGAAAGTTAAGACCATCGTGGCCGGCGAAGATAATCCACAAGTCGTCATTGTTCCGAAGGGCGTCGTTCACGCGTACCGGAATATCGGCGACAAAGACGGCATCGTCATAAACTGCCCGAATCGACTCTACCAAGGCGATAGACGTCGCAACGCAGTCGACGAGATAAGACACGAAGACGATCTTGATACCATTTTTAGGATGGATGATCCCTAGCAACTTTCGATTTTTGATTTTGGATTTTGGATTTCGGCCGCGCTGCAGTTCTTATTTCGTTACTCTCAATCACAAATCTAAAATCTGAAATCAAAAATGTGATGAAAATCCTTCGCGTTATAGCTCGCCTGAACGTCGGCGGTCCCGCGCGTCACGTGGTGTGGCTCTCCGAAGGTTTGAAATTGATGGGTCACGAAACCGTCCTCGTCACGGGGGTTGTTCCGGCCGGCGAGGACGACATGAACTACTTCGCCGAAGCGGCCGGAATCAAACCCATCACGATTCCCGAAATGAGCCGCGAGTTATCCCTCGGAGATCTACTCGCCGCGTGGAAGATCTATCGCCTGATGTTGCGCGAGCGCCCCGAGATCGTCCATACCCACACGGCGAAAGCCGGCGCCCTCGGTCGACTCGCTGGGCTAATGTACCGCTGGCTGACACCGTCGGCGTTGACTCGCAGGCGCCCGCGATGTCGTTTCGTCCACACGTTCCACGGTCACGTTTTTCACAGCTACTACAGCCCGGCGAAAACGAAATTGTTTCTTGCGATTGAACGATTGCTGGCGCGCGCTACTGACCGCATTGTTGTCGTCAGCGAACAGCAACGCCGGGAAATCCACGAAAAGTTTCGCGTCGGGCGACGTGAGCAGTTTGAAGTAATACCGCTGGGACTGGATCTCGATGCGTTTGCAAATTGGAAAAGTCGCCGGTCGCGAGTCCGCGCAGAATTGGATGCGACTGACAGTGACACGCTTATCGGGATTGTCGGGCGGCTGACGGAAGTGAAGAATCATGAAATGTTCCTGCACGCCGCTGCCCGTATGAAAGCGCTCATAGCAGCGCAGAGTCTGAGGACGCGCGTCCGTTTCGTGATTGTCGGTGATGGGCGCTTGCGTGTTTCACTGGAATCGAAAGCTCGCGAATTGGGATTGATGGAACACATCAGATTTCTCGGCACACGCAATGATCCTGAGAATTTTTATCCCGCGTTGGACATCGTGGCCTTAACGAGCCTCAACGAAGGCACGCCCCTTACTCTGATCGAAGCCATGGCGAATGAGCGGCCGGTGATTGCAACTGCAGTTGGTGGTGTCGCGGATTTGCTTGGGGCTTCGATTTCCAATGCTGACGGTTACACCATCTGTGAGCGGGGGATTTCCGTGAAGAGCGGCGACGTGGAAAGCTTCACCCGCGGCCTTCTTTGTTTGCTGCAAGACGAGCCTTTGCGCACGCGCCTTTCCGCGGCAGGCAAAGACTTCGTCAATGCGAATTACGGGAAAGCGCGATTGCTTCGGGATATTTCGAACTTATACGCGCGTCTGTTGGTGGCCTGAACATGCTAGACTGCTTTCAAAGTTAACGCGACAACGGCGGCGAAGAGGAGCAAGAATTTTGCGAGTTCTGATTACGGGTGGCGCGGGTTTCATCGGTTCACACCTTTCGGAAGCCTATCTGCAACGTGGTGATGAAGTGTTCGTTATTGACGACCTTTCTACCGGCAGCATCGAGAATATTCGCCACCTGAAAGATCACCCGCGCTTTCACTACACGATCGACAGCATCCACAACCAGCCGGTGACGGCCGAGTTGGTCGATCAATGCGACGTCATTTTTCATCTCGCTGCGGCGGTGGGAGTAAAGCTTATTGTTGAGAGCCCGGTGCGCACGATCGAAAACAATGTGCATGGCACGGAAGTCGTGCTCTCGCTCGCCAACAAAAAGAAGAAAAAGGTTTTGGTCGCTTCCACTTCGGAAGTTTACGGATTGAGCACCGAGGTTCCTTTTCGTGAAGATGGCAATCTCGTCATGGGCGCGACCAACAAAGGACGCTGGAGCTACGCCTGCTCAAAAGCCATCGACGAGTTTCTGGCGCTCGCCTACTGGCGCGAGAAGAAACTGCCGACGATCGTAGTTCGCCTCTTCAACACGGTCGGCCCGCGCCAAACCGGACAGTACGGCATGGTGATTCCTACGTTTGTGAAGCAGGCGCTCGCCGGCCGGGCGATTACGGTTTATGGCAGCGGCAAACAGTCGCGTTGTTTCTGCTATGTCGGCGATGTCGTCGGCGCGCTGGTAAAGTTAATGGACGCCGACGATTCAGTCGGCGAAGTTTTTAACATCGGCTCGAACCAGGAAATTTCGATCCTCGATCTCGCGAAGCGCGTGAAAGACCTCACCAGGTCTGAATCCGAAATTGTTTTTGTCCCCTACGATGAAGCGTACGAGGAAGGATTCGAGGACATGCCGCGGCGTATTCCCGACACGTCAAAGGTCGACAAGCTGGTCGGTTTCAAGCCGGAGAAGCGCCTCGACGAAATTCTTCAAGCGGTAATCGAATTCCACAGCGACAGCTCACGCAACACCATCACGACGCACGCCTGAGACACAATCGACTGTTGTAATTTAGGCCTCACGCCGGCTAACGAAATCCGCAATCGCTCGCAGCGTGTCCGGGTTGCGATCGATCTGCGCCAGCGCGTTACACGCCGCTGCGTGCGCCGCCTTAATCTTGGCGCGCGTGGCTTCCAATCCATGAATGGCCGGGTAAGTGGCTTTGCGCGAACGCGCGTCCTTGCCCGGTGTCTTGCCCATCTCGCCCGCGGTAGCGGTGACGTCGAGCAAGTCGTCGGTGATTTGAAACAACAGGCCGAGATTGGCTGCGTAATCCGTGATTGCGTTCAACTCGCTGTCATTGGCGCCACCGATAATCGCGCCGCAACGCGCGGCCGCGCAGATGAGTGCGCCCGTCTTCTCCAAATGAATTTGCTCGAGCGCTCTCGCGTTGATCGTTTGCGATTCCGCTTCGAGATCACGCGCCTGGCCTGAAACCATTCCCACGGGCGTGCCTGCCCCGCGGGCAAGCTCTGCCGCGACGCGCACGCGAATCTCCGGCGACAGTTGTTCGTCTTCAGCAATAGTTTGGAAGGCAAGCGCCTGCAGGGCATCACCGGCAAGAATCGCGGTTGCCTCATCAAACTGGACGTGACAGGTCGGTTGACCTCGTCGCAAGTCGTCGTTATCCATCGACGGGAGGTCGTCGTGAATCAGAGAATAGGTATGAATCATCTCAAGCGCACACCCGGTTCGTAACAGTTGCTCAGGCGCGGCACCGAACGCTTCACCCGTCGCGATGAGCAGCGTCGGACGAAATCGTTTTCCGCCGGCGAAGACGCTCCAGCGAATCGCACGGTGTAGTCGCACCGGTTCGTGCGTCTCACTCGGAATCAGTCGATTGAGTTCTGAATCGACCAGTGCGCGGTTGCAAGCGAAGAAGTCTGGAATGTCGATGACTGAGCTAACCACAAAGGGTGTTCAATTTCAGGAAACGTCTTCGGATTGCGGGTTACCTTCAGCCTCAAACGGGCGAACCGCGGGACGGCCATGATTGTCGCGGGTGAGCACTTCGATACGGCGCTCGGCTTCGCTAAGGCGCTCCTGGCACGCGCGCGAAAGCTTCACGCCCTGCTCAAACAACTCGAGACTTTTCTCCAACGGAAGATCGCCGCGTTCGAGTTCGCGTACGATCCGCTCGAGTTCTTCCAGAGAGCTTTCGAAGTTTTGTCGGTTGCTTTCCATGCATGTCTGACAAGCCGACCGCTTGTCAATTCAAACGTGACAGGCTGGCAGCTGTCGTACCTTTCACGTTACGGTGACGGACTCGGCTTCTGCGTCTGCAAATCTTTCAGGCGGCGCATAATCTCATCCTGAAACTCCTGACCGCGCTGTGACGCCCCGTTCCTGGCGGCATCCGCGATAATGGTCGTCAGGCGATCGTCCTTGATCGAAGTGATGCGCCACGCGTCGCCGGTCTGCAACATTGTAAGTTGAATCTGCTCATCTTTGAACTTCAGATCAACGTTGGCGTTCGCGCCGTTTTGCTGGACTGTCGCAAAGTAAGGAACGCTGAGGGCGATCAGAAAAAGTGGTTTGTCTTTTGCGGGCGCACTGACGCGCTGGATCTCCGGCGGCAGGACTTCACGCAAAGTCTCTTTCAATTTCGGCGTGATGTTCGCCGCGATCTGATCGACTTGCGAAGGCAGCAGGTTATTCAAAAGGGATGAGCCGGTCAGCTTCGAGCGGACGTCAGCGACAAAGCCTTCGGCAATTTTGTCGATATCGAGAGCGCGGTCGACTTGCTGATTATCGTTCCGCTGTGAAGCATCAACGAGCACCGCGAGTGCATACGACGGCCCGGATTTAAAGTGCTGCCACCAGAAGAATCCGGCCGCGACGACGCCCACAATGACGACGAGCAGGATGATGCCAATGAGGGCCAGGACTCGCCCAACCCGACCCGGGCGTTTTCCGGCGCGACGTCGTGTGAAACCGCCAGGGGGTGGCGGTTGATTCAGGTCAATGACGATGCGATTACGTTTTGCCATGAAATGATGGCGGGCAGTAGCCCGCCTCTAAACAACCGGATCAGTTTTTTCAACGCGACAGTCCAGTGCGCCTTTCCAAAGCCGCACGCGCAAGTCGTCACCGGCCGAGATGTTTGACGCGTCTCGCACGATTTTGCCGGTTCCGTCCTGAGCGATGGCGTATCCGCGCTCCAACACTTTAAGAGGCGACATGGCTTCCAGGGCCGTGACACTGGAGCCAAATTGCTGACGCGCCTTTTCGATCCGCGAAATCACCGCTGCGTCCTGGGCGCGCGTCACGGTGTCCAATCGCGCGCGCCGCGTCATTGCGCGGTTGCGAAGTTCGCCCGGTGACAAGAGTCGTGCGGCCGCGTCGAACCGCCGAAATGTGTTCTGAAAAATTCGGCCCATCGCGTCCTGCAAACGATCTTGACGCTCATCCGCGGCGGACGCTGCGCTGCGCAATTTCGTTCTGACCTCGTCGAACCCGCGGGCGAACGTAAGCTCGCGGACGTGCGCGCGCTCTGCCGCGATGCGATGATTCAATGTTCGCCGCAAACCGCCGACTAACTGTTCAAGACGCTCGCACAATTCCTCTTCGTGTGCCGCAACCAACTCTGCCGCTGCTGAAGGCGTGGGCGCGCGCAGGTCGGCGGCAAAATCAGCAATGGTGAAGTCGGTCTCGTGCCCGACGGCTGAAATCACCGGAATTGCTGACGCCCTAATCGCACGTGCCACCGCTTCTTCGTTGAACGCCCAAAGGTCTTCAATCGATCCGCCGCCCCGTCCAACAATTACCACGTCGATCGCCGCATCGTGGCGAGCTTCGCGCAACGCGCACGCGTGATGATCGTTGAGAAACCTGATCGCGCGGACGATTTCATGCGATGCGCCCTCGCCCTGGACGCGCGCGGGCACGACGAGCAAATGCACCGTGCGCGTGCGCCGGGAGATGACGTTGATGATGTCGCGAATCGCAGCGCCGCTGGCCGAGGTAACGACGCCGATGCGCCGCGGAAAAAAAGGAATCGGCCGTTTCAATTCTCGCGCGAACAGACCCTCCGCCTGCAAACGGGCTTTCGTCTGCTCAAATGCCAACTGCAGAGCGCCCGCGCCAACTGGGGCAATCGACTCAACTACAAGTTGATAGCTGCCCTGCTGCTCGTACACACTCAGCCGGCCGCGCGCGCGCACCTGCAGGCCATCTTCCAGCCGAAATCGAATTCCTTGATTCGCGCTGCGGTAGCAGGCGGCCTTGAGTTGCGCCGACTCGTCTTTCAATGTGAAGTACCAATGCCCGGAAGTATGCTGGCGAAAATTCGAAATCTCGCCTTCAACCCAGACTGCCGCGAACGACTTCTCGAGTGTGTCGCGAATCTTGAAGGTCAGCTCCGAAACGGTAAGCGGCTGACGTTCGGTCGAATCGAAGAGCGATGAGAGAAGTGATTGCTGCATTTTGCCAAGGATTGCGCGAAGAGCCTACGCCATGATCAGTTCGCGTTCAACGTGCGATTCCTCACCTCAGAAGCCGGGGGCCATCAAGTTGCTTACGGCAGCCGGATTCTTTATTCCTTGCTTGGTCATCCAGGCTGCGGAATAGTCGATGAGCTGACGGCCCTCATCGCCGGCGAGTAATTCACCAAGTCGACGACGCGCGGCAGCGGCATACAATGCCATGTCGGCGACTTCAAAACCATCGACCGCCTGCCGCGCGAACGCGGCGGCCCGCGCAGTGTCTCCATGTTGCTTCGCGAGTGCCGCGCGAGTCATGTTGGCGAGCGGATTCGACCACGGCATATCCTCGTTCGCGATTTGATCGGCGCAGTGCTCGGCAATTCTCAGCCTCTGTTTGCGCACTGCACCCTGTGCAGTGGCAAGGGCAAGCCGCGCACGCAGATGCATCACATCGATCCTCAACCCCTGCGTGCGCAGCAGCAAAGATCGTTCGAGTGGCTTGAGCTGACCCTCAATGTGTTTCCAGGCGACCTCGGTATCACCCGTGTAGAGTTCGATCTGCGCCAACGCAACCAGCGACGTGTAGTGTTGCAAATGAAATCCTTCGCGCGGCCATTGCATCATCGCCGCAATAACTTCGTTGCGCGCGCGGTCCGGATCGTCATTCGCAAGCCAAATCGGATTCAACCGCGTGCGCAAGTCCGTCGCGGCGAACAGATTTCCCTGGTCCAGTGCCAGGGATAACAGCTGTGGCACCCGCCGGGCGACTTCCGTAATCTCGCCCAGAAACATCAGCGAGGTGAGCATAAAACGATTTGCGACCGTCAGTTCCCACGTCGCGCCCGTGCACTGATCGCGCAAGACTTCAGCCGAGCGTTCGCACAACTCTGCTGCTTCGCGCCAATGACCGATTAAGTACGCACTTAGCCCGCGCGCCCAGATAGCGAGGCCAATCGCGTGCGGGTTCACCGATTGCTTCGCCAACTCCTCAGTTCGATCGGCCAACGCGCGCGCGCGCGTCATCGCGGGACCGCCACGCGTGGCAGTTTGCACCGTTTCGAACGCCATCGCGCGCGCGACGCGATATGCTTCGCCGGCACGCAACGCCAGCAGCAAATGGCGACTTTGAAATTCTGCGCCGCGAATCAAATCGACGACCCCGAGACCGGCCGCAACCGACCAACAAAGATCGATTCGATGTAGATCCGCTTCGGGAATCGTGTCCGCTTCACGTGGAGTGAAGTTCAGTCCGCGCAGCCAAATCCAGCCGCGCCGCAATAACAACGAAATCAATGCAGAGCGCGGCCCTTTCGGTAACCTGAAACCAGCGGCTTCAAGGACGTTTTCGAACACCGCCAGCCCTTCTTTCACGTGACCGCCCATGAGCAACTGCGCGCCTGCACGCTGCTGCAGCTCAAGCGCGCGCGTCCCAAAATAGCGAGCGCCCGCGAAGTGTCCGCGCGCCTCGGTCTGGCTGGCCGCCGCCAGAAACTCAGCCGCTGCCTCGGCCGGTCGGCCTGCGTTCGCCAGCGCATCACCGAGGGAAATCTGCAATTCAATAACATCCGCGCCTGGAGCAGCGAATTCAATCGCGCGTCGAAAATAGAGTGCGGCCCGGTCGAAAGCGAGCGCGTTCGCCGCTTTTCGCGCCGCCCCTTCGGCGTGAAATGCAGCCCGCGAAACTTCACCGGCGCCGAGATAGTCTTCGTAGAGCGCTTCGGGATCATCAAAGCCACGCGCTTCGATTGTTTGTGCCAAT
>Ga0207689_10002189_pt1 | contig 18329 bp, 10 predicted proteins | sample KBSMisM52_FD_184312 | JGI IMG/M metagenome (GOLD analysis project Ga0207689, IMG submission 184312) | Miscanthus rhizosphere microbial communities from Kellogg Biological Station, Michigan, USA - KBS Miscanthus M5-2 (SPAdes) (version 2) | ecosystem: Host-associated > Plants > Roots >... | reverse complement strand
CCGGTTCACGAAATTCGTGCGCCGGCATCGCATCGGCGTCGCGGCCTCGGCGCTCGTCGTCCTGTCGCTCGTCGGTGGCCTCGGCGTCGCGCTGTGGCAGACGCACAACGCGCGCCTTGCCGCGACCGCCGCCCTCGCCGCCGAGGAGAAGGCGCGCCAGCAGGCTGCGATCGCGACCGCCGTCAGCGATTTCCTCGCCCGCGACGTCATCGAGGCCGTGAACCCGTATCGCAACAAGCTCGACATCCGCCTCGCCGACGCGCTGATCGGCGCCGGCAAGAACATCGACGCGCGCTTCGCCGGCAACCCGCGGCTGGCCGGCGTCGTGCGCCGCGAGCTGGCCGAGTCGCTCTACCTCGCCGGCGAAGTCGAAGAGGCGCAGAAGCAGGCGAAACTCGCGCTCGACACGCTCGAAGGCGCCTTCGGACGCGCCGACACGGATGCGCTGGAAACGCGCGTCGTACTCGGCCGCGTCATGATGGGTCACGACGACTATGCCGGCGCGCGGGCGCTGTACAACGACGGACTGGCAGCGATCAAAGCGGACGGCCCAGTGCGCACACGGCTCGCGCTCGCGGTCGGCCTTGCCGGCGTCGACGTCGAGCAGCGCCGCGAGGCCGAAGCGCTCGCGGCGCTGGACAAGCTGGCGCCGCAGATCGAAGCGGAATTCGGCGCGTTCGAGCCGTTGCACATCGAGGCGCTGAACCACCGCCTGCGCACCCTCGTCAACATCGAAAGAACGGATGAAGCACTGGCACTGGCGCGCCGGCTGCGTTCCGGCACGGAGAAAAAATTCGGCGTCGGCCACGCGCTGACGCTCGAATGGATCAAGCGCGAGGCGATCGTGCTCGTCAACATGGAACGCTACGACGAAGCGCTGCCGATCATGCAGCAGACCTGTGCCGCGACGCGCGCGAATTTCGGCGACGCGCACTACGCGACGCAGGACTGCAACCTGCGCCTCGGCCAGGTGTTGTTCGAGAAGCTGCGCTTCGCCGAGGCAACCGCCCTGTTCGAACCCGCCGCGGCGTACCGCGAGAAGACGCTCGGCGTCGACTCCGAGAAGACCTGGGTCGGCTGGATCTGGCTCGCGCGTGGTTACCAGCGCCTGGGCCGGTTGAAGGAGGCGCGAGCGTTGTTCGAGCGGGCGCATGCGAGCGCAATACGGGTCAACGGCGAGAATCATCGCAACACGCTGCCGTTCGGCCAGACCCTCGGCATGTTCCTCGAGCAGACCGGCGCGCATGCGGACGCCGAAAAACTGCGCCGCAAGCTGCTGGCGCAGTCTCAGGCCGAGATGCCCGCGGGACACATCAACATTGCCAAGTACGCCTGGGATCTCGGCGAGACGCTCGCGTCGCAGCAGCACGACGACGACACGGTCGCGTTCTACGCGACCTGGCTGCCGGAATGGGACCGTCAATTTCCCGAGGACGACAGCCGCCGCATCGACGCGCACAAGTGGCTCGACGCGGCGCAACAACGCATCGCGGCGCGCGACCGCACGCGCAAGTGACGCGCGCGCCACGCGCCGGCAGCACCTGTTATTCGAAGCCGTCCTTGAACAACACGTCGGCGTCGGCTTCGACCGCACCGCTGTCGCAGGCGCCGCCGAACGGGCGCGGGTAGCCGCGCTGATCCGTGTCGGGACAGAACGCCTCGTCCGCGGCGTCGATCGCGACGCTGTTCGCGCCGGGTTTGTAGGTCAGCGTCGGACCGCCGTGGTCGGCGAGCGCGCCGAGTGCGAGATCCGTGCTGCTGACGCTGACGAGGCTGCCGGAACCGAAATTGCACGTATTGCCGCCGCTTTCGACGTTGCCGAGGGCAGCGTCCATCGCGCCGGCGTCGAGTCCGCAGTTGCCGCGCACGATGCTGTTGAGCACGACCAGGGCCAGGCCCGTATTGCCGCCATAACCGCCGAGTGCCGTGCCGACGATCTCGGCGGCGACGATCGCCGGCGCGACGATCGTCACGTGATCGAGTGTGAGCGACGTAATGTTCGCGTCGTCGTGAAAACCGATCGCGCCTCCGCGCGGGTTGCCGGGCGCGCTGTCGAGAAACGTGTTGCCGGAGAACGTGGAGTTTCGCAGCGTGAGCGCGGCCCCGTTCTCGACCTGCACTGCGCCGCCGTACGCATCGCTGCCGCGATTGTTGGCAAACGTCGAGCCGGTCACCGTAGCGGTCGCTCCCGAGTTGCTGAGCCATAGCGCGGCTCCGCCATTGCCCAGCGCGTGCGGATTGTCGTTGTCGTGGAACCAGCTGTCGCTGATCGTGACGTCCGACGCGGCGGCCACGTGGACCGGCCGTTCATTGCCGCTGAAGTCCAGATGGTCGATCGCGATATGCGGCGGCGCGCCCGTGATGACGAGCCCGCCCTGGGTGCCGTGAATCGTCGTGTGGCTGATGTCGACGTTGCCCAGTGTCTGCAATGCAACGACAGTAGGTGCGGTTGGTTCGAGGTCCTGGTCGAAGGAGGAATTGGTGATGAGGACATCCGTGACCGCGGAATCGTTGCTGCCGACCTGCAGCCGCACCAGGTTGCTGCCTGAAATGCGGCACAAGTCGATATGCCCGCAATCGAGGTATGAATGGATCTCGCTGTCCAGGACCTGAAAGACGCCGCTGCCGTTGTTCGTGCCGGGAACGCCGATGCTGCTGTCCGGATCGGGGATCAAGACGCGCGACAGCAGCGTGTCGCCATCGACGCTTGACTGCAGCGCGTAGGCGCCATGTGCCTTGATCGCCAGGTCGAGCAGGCGGATCGATGCGCCCGCCGCGGCGGCGAGCACAGTCTCCGTGCCGTCGCCTTCGATCGTCGTCGTCGCGGCGCTGTCGCCGACGATCTTGAGCATGCCGTTGAAGGCCAGACCGCCCAGCGGCAGGCCGTAGCTGCCGGTGCCGAGGATGATCGTGTTCTCGGCGCAGCAATGGGCATTGGCCGCAAGGACGGCCTCGCGCAGCGAGCAGTCGCCGACGTTGCAGGCGCCCGGCACCGGATCGTCATGGCGCGTGACCGTGTAGATGTCCGCCCAGGCGTCGAACGACGCGACGGCCAGCAGCAGGGCGAACAGGCGACGGACAGGTAGCATCGTTCTCAACATGGTTGCTCCGCGAGCGGCGCTGGCAGCGCCGTCAACCTGTTCCACGAAGTCTGGCGGTCGCGGGGGCCACGGTGTCGCGAAACTCGCATTGGCGGAGATCAGCCCTCGAAACCGTCGGCGAACACACGCTCCTCCGCGCCGCGTTCTACGGCGCCGACATCGCAGGCGCCATCGAAATCCGGATACGCGCGCTGATAGCCGCGCTGGTCGGCCGGCAGGCAGAATGCGGGATTGGCCGCGCCGAGGGCCACGCTGTTCGACCCGGGTTCGTATGTCCGCGTCAGGCCGCCGTGGTCGCCGAGCGTGCCGATCGCGAGGTCCGTGCTGCTGACGCCGACGAGATTGCCCGCGCCGAACGCGCAGGTATCGCCGCCGCTCTCGATGTTGCCGAGGTTCGCATCCATTGCGCCGGCGTCGAGGCCGCACGTGCCGCGCACGATGCTGTTCAGCACGGTCAACGAAAGACCGGTCCCGCCGCCATCGCCGCCGAGCGCCGTGCCGACGATGCCGGTCGGCAGGATCGTGGGCGCAACGATCGTGACATGCTGCAGCGTGAGGCTCGTAGTGGCTGGGTCGGCGCGATAGCCGATCGCGGCACCGCGTGCGTGCGCCGCGGCCGCCTCCGCCGTGAAGCTGTTGCCGGAGAACGTGCTGTTCTCGATCAGCAAGTTCGCATCGGTCTCGACGCGTATCGCGCCTCCGGTAGAACCCGCGCTGACGTTGCCGGCGAACGTCGAACCGGAGACGTGCCAATCCGAACCCGCTTCGGCCCAGATTGCACCAGGCTCGTTTATCTCGGTGACATTGTCGCGGAATTCGCTGTCGGCGATATCGATCGTCGCCGGCACCTGTACTTCGATCGGCCTCTTGTTGCCGACGAAGCTGACTCGTCGCAATGAGAACTGCTCTGGTATCCCATCCGGATTCTCGAAGAACAGCAGGCCGTAGAGCGTGTTCGAGATATCACTGTCCTCGATCGTGATCGTGCTCGCTGCGGACATGATGATTCCGGTAACGGCGCCGGGGTAAAGGTCGCCGTCGATGCTCGAACGCTGCACGACTACGGCCGGCCCGGGCGACAAACCCTTCACCTCCAGATCGGCCAGGCGACTGTCGACGATCGTGCAGGTCCCGAAGTTCTGCTTGCACGCGAGCACGTCGCCCAATTCGCTGTTGCTGATATCGACCGCGCTGACGAAGTCGCTGTCGCCTCCGCCGTAGACCTCGCCGCCGGCGGCCGGTATGACGACGTCGTCGAACTTCAGGTTGTCGAGGACGCTGATGAACTTCTGGTACTGTCCCGTCATCAGCGTCATGCCGTGCATGTACAGCGACACGTGGACGTCCGTCGTGAACAGGCTCCCCGCCGTTACGATTTTTGTCTGCGCCGATCCGGCCCCGACCACTTCCAGGTTCTGGTTCAGCGGCAGCACGCCGAGCGTCAGCGTGCAGGTACCGACGCCGAGCTGGATGACGTCGCGCGCGGCGAACGGATCGTTGCCGTCCGCCGCGATCGCGGCCTCGCGCAGCGAGCAGTCGCCGGGCTGACAGCCGTTCGGCGCCGGATCGTCCAGGCGCGTGACGACGAACGTCGCCGCATGCGCGCACATCGACACGGTCGCGAGCAACGTCAGAACGAAAAACAGGAATCGATTCATCGAAACTCCGCGCGCAAGGAGGCGATTCGCAGCTCTGGTACGACGTAGCACAGGCCACGCGAACCCGCCGCAGGGAATGGAACGAGCGTGCGCAGGTTCTTCATCGTGATTTCCCCCGATCGTAAACGATTGGCCGCGCGCGCATGATTCGCTCTCCTCGCCGTTGTACACGCAGTCCGGCGGCGGCGGGGGCCAGAAACGCCCGATGCAGGTTCGACAGCCCTGTGCGCCTGCGCAGTTTCAAGGATACAGGTCGCTGCGACCGCTCAGATCGCGCAGCAGTTGCTTGGTCCGCGGCGCCAGATCGGCCGCGTCGGCGCCGACCGCGATCGCAAGCTCCGCCGTCTTGCGCGCATCATCACTGCGCTTGAGATCGCGCAGCACCTGCGCCTTTTGCACGAGCATCATGACGTGGCGCACCTTGCCATCGGGCGACACGCGTTGCCAGTCGGCGATTGCACGGTCGATCTCGCGCAGCGCATCGTCGAGCAACCCGGACTGCCACAACGCCAGCGCATAACCGTGGCGGATCAGCGCGGCCTCGCGCGACGCGCTGCGGCCGCCGCGATCGAGTACCGCCAGCGCCTCGGCCGACAGGCGCACCGCCTCGGCGTTGTCGCTGCGCTTGGCCGCGACGTTGGCGAGCGTCGACAACGAAAACGCGACGGTCGGATGATCGTTGCCGAACAGTGCGCGGCGTTCTGCCAGCGCCTGCGTCATCTCGTGCGCCGCGTCGTCGAGTTTGTCCTGACGGTACAGCGACATGCCGAGGTTGTTGCGCGCGCGCGGACACACTTCGTCCTTGATCTGCGCACGTTCGCACACGGCAATTGCCGCGCGGTAATTCGTGTCGGCCTCCGCAAAGTGCCGCTGCGCGACCATGATTTCGCCTAGCGCGTCGTACGTCGTCGCGATTTCCATGTGGTCGTCACCGAACACCTGGCGCTGCATCGCCAATGCGCCATTGAGCAGGGTTTCGGCCTCAGCGTATTTCTCGTTGCGCGCAACGACGGTGGCGAGCTCGCGCATCGCGGTCGCGATCGCGTCGTGCGGCGCGCTGTAGATGCGCCGCTTCAGCGCGAGCAACTCGCGATAACGCGCCTCCGTCGCCGGCTTGTCGCCGACGGCATCGGTCGCGGCCGCGAGGCTTGCCAGGGCGGCAACATAGCGGTCGTCCTGCGGCGCCGCGGCCGCTCGCCAGCGCTCGATCAACGGTGCGAGTGCCGCTACGGCTTCGGGGTAGCGCTGCGCGGCGGCGAGCGTGTTGCCGACGTTGAACGCCGCGGCCATCGTGTCGATGCTGTCCGCGCCGTACAGCCGTGCGGCTGCTTCGGCCGCCTCGCGGCGGTGCGCGATCGCCGCATCCGGCGCGCCGGTCACGATCTCGGCGGCCGCGAGCACGGCGAGCGCGCGCAGCAAGTCCGGCGACGGCGTGCGCCGCAGCGCGTCGAGCTGGACATTCAATTCGCGGATCGCTTCGGCATTGCGGCCGGCGCGTTGCAGCGCGTCGGCGTGCAGCGTGCGCGCGCTGCGCGCCGCGTCGCGATCGCCGCGGCCGTCGGCGAGCGCCTGCACTTCGCCGAACAATGCCTGCGCGCGGGTGAAGTTCGACAACGACAGGCTCACCTCTCCGAGCGTGCGCAGCAGGTCGGCGCGCGTCGCGGCGTCCATGCCGGCCGAAGCGGCCAGCTGCCGTTGCGCCTGCTCGACCAGCGCCTCCGGCGTCGGCCGCTGCTCGCGCGGCAGATGCGCGCGCGCCGCGTCGAACAGGCCGACGACGAAATCTCTGACAGTGTTCGCGCGCTGCGCTTCCTGGCGTGCGATCCGCGTCTGCCACAGCGCAACTCCGAGCGCTGCGAGCAACGCCAGCAGGAAAACGGCCGTCGTCATGACGCCGACGCGATGGCGCTGGATGAATTTCCCGGCCCGGTACAGGCGCGAGGGCGGGTGCGCGGCGACCGGGCGATGTTCGAGATGGCATTCGATGTCGTCGGCGAGCGCGCCGGCGTACGAATAGCGCCGGTCCGGCTCCGGGTCGAGCGCCTTGAGCAGGATGTTGTCGACATCGCCGCGCAGCTGCCGGCGCAGTTGCTCGGGGACTGGCGCGGCATTCCCGGCCTGCCCCGGGTCGATCTCGCCGACGCGTGACGATGGACGGCGCGGCGGTTCGCCCTGCGGCCGCAGGCCCAGCAGCAGCTCGTGCAGCAGCACGCCGAGACCGTAGACATCGGTTGCCGTCGTGATCGTGCCGCCGCTGACCTGTTCCGGCGCGGCGTAGTCGGGTGTGTAGACGCCGACCGTCGCGCCGGCGTCTTCTTCCTCGAGCAGCTTCGCGATGCCGAAATCGAGCAGCTTGACGTCGCCGCCGGCGCTGACGAGGATGTTCGACGGCTTGATGTCGCGATGCACGATCAGGTTGCGATGCGCGACTTCGACGGCGCGGCAGACATCGAGGAAGAGTTTCAGGCGCTCGCGCACGTCGAGCCGTGCCTGCACGACGTGGCGAGTGATCGGCACGCCGTCGACATACTCCATCACGAGGAAAGGAATGCCGGCCGCCGTCACGCCGCCGTCGATCAGCCGCGCGATGTGCGGGTGATCGAGCGCCGCCAGCACCTGGCGTTCGCGCTGGAACAGGCGTTGCTCGAGTTCCGAGTACAGGCCGCGCCGCAACAGCTTGATCGCGACGTGCTGCTCGAAGTCGGCGTCCGCGCGTTCGCCGAGGAACACCGCCGACATTCCGCCCTGGCCAAGCTCGCCGACGATGCGGAACGCGCCGATGCGCTGGCCGATCAGGCCTGCGGCGGCGACTTCCTCGGCGCTCAGCCGTGCGGCGTGCTCGGTCGCGGGCGTGTCGAGAAAGCCGCTCGCATCGTCCGCGGCCAGCAGGCGCAGCAGCGCATCGCGCTCGGCGGTGTCGGCCACGTTGGCCTCGATCCAGGCCGCGCGTGCCGAGGGCTCGAGATCGATGATCTCGTCGAACAACGCGCGCAGGCGCGCGCTCGACACGTCGTCGGCGGGATGGGCAGGAGGGGATTGCTGCATGCGACGCGAAGAACGCTAGCCGGCGCGAGCGTGCGACATCAACGCAGCTGATCGTGCAGGAACGCGCGCGAAAAACGCCAGTCGCGATCGATCGTGCGCCGCGCGAGACCGAGCGTCTCGGCAACCTGCTCGAGCGAAAGGCCGGCGAAGTAGCGCATTTCGACGACCTGCGCGGCGCGCGCGTCGGTCTGCGCCAGACGCTCGAGCGCCTCGTCGAGCGCGAGCGCCTGCTCGGCGCTCGTGATGGCCAGCGGTTCGCTGCCGGTCAGCGTCATGCGCACCCAGCCGCCGCCGGCGCGCTGGCGCAGCCGGTCGCGCGCCCGGTCGCGCAGCAGGTGCCGCATTGCACGCGCGGCGTAGGCGAAGAACTGGGCCGGATGCGAAAATGCCAATTCGCGATTCGCGCTGATGCGCAGGTACAACTCGTGGACCAGCGCGGTCGTGTCGAGCGACGCCTGTCCCGAGGGATTTTGCGCAAGCTGGCGTCCGGCCATCGCCTTGAGCCGCGAGTAGACGGCATCGAACAACGCGTCGGCGGACTGGCTGGCACCTGCCTCGACAGTTTCGGGAACGTCTGGCGCCATTGCGAACCTCCTGCAGCGATTGTACCCAAGTCGGTCGGCGCGACGAGGTTGCGCCGCAGGAGCCGGTCCGTGCATCCGTACGAACGGGTCCGGATCGCACCCATGTTCGGCGATCGGCGCTGACCGGCTCCTGACGAGCCGTCTGCCGCCGGGATTGGCCGGATTGTTGCGGCGCGACGTGGCAAGTGGCGCCGAATGGCTTAAAAGGTCGCCTCAGGCAACACGAAATCCGGTTGTGGGGAGGGCGGCCCGCCGCGAGCGATCGCGGTGGGCCTTTTAATTTGCGGGTCCGCCCGCCGTCGACCGGGAAGCAATCGTGACGGCGGCAGCGGTGGTGCGACGCCGGCGCGCGTGGGTTAGTCTGGCCGCATGGACTCAGCCGCTTCGCACGAAAGCCGCCAGCCGGCACATCCAGCCAAACGCGGACGATGACATCTGCCGAACCGGGCGCACTGGTCGCCGAACGCTACGCCCAGCTGATCGCCTGTTGCCGCGAGGCGAACGTCGCTCTGTACGACGACGCCGGCGTCGCCGAACATCTGCAGCGCGTGTTGCTGGCCAGCGATTTCGCCTACGACAGTTTCCGCCGCGAGCCGGCATTGCTCGGCCCCGAACTCGTCGCGCTGATGGGTGATCCGCGGCCGGCCGACGCGCGCCGCCCGCCGTGGCCGGAGACGCTCGACGAGGCGGCCGCGATGCGCGTGCTGCGGCAGTTCCGCCGCCGCGAGGCATTGCGGCTGATCTGGCGCGACGTCAACGGGCTGGACACGGTCGAACAGACCCTTGCCGGTTCGAGCGCGATCGCGGAAGTGTGCCTCGAGCTCGCGCTCGCGCACGCCGAGAGCACGCTGACTGCGCGCCACGGGACGCCGCGCGATGCCGCCGGAAACGCGCAGCGCCTGGTCGTGCTCGGCTTCGGCAAGCTCGGCGGCGGCGAGCTCAATTTCTCGTCCGACATCGACCTGATTCTCGCGTTTGCGGAGAACGGCCAGACCGACGGCGCGCGAACGCTCGCGAACGAGGCGTTCTTCGCGCGCGTCACCCAGCAGCTGGTCAAGCTGCTGGCGGAGATCACGGTGGACGGTTACGTGTTCCGCGTCGACCTGCGCCTGCGTCCGTTCGGCAGCGCCGGCCGGGTCGCGCTGAGTTTTGCCGCGATGGAACAGTACTACCAGCGCGAAGGCCGCGACTGGGAACGCTACGCCTGGATCAAGGCGCGGCCGGTCGCCGGCGACATCGCGGGCGGCAAGCGCCTGATCGAGACGTTGCGCCCGTTCGTCTACCGGCGCTACCTCGACTACACGGCATTCGCCGGCCTGCGCGAGATGAAGGCGCTCATCGACGCCGAGGTCGCGCGCAAGGATCTGGCCCAGCATCTGAAACTCGGGCCCGGCGGCATCCGCGAGATCGAGTTCATCGTGCAACTGCTGCAGCTGATCCGCGGCGGCCGCGAGCCGGGCATGCGCCAGCGCGGGTTGTTGCCGGCGCTCGCGGTCTGCGAGCAGATCGGCGCGCTCGGCACCGCAAGCGCGAAGCAGTTGCGCGCCGCCTACCTGATGCTGCGCCAGCTCGAGAACCGCGTACAGATGCTGCGCGACGAACAGACCCACGAACTGCCCGAGGACGCGTTCACGCGCGCGCGGCTCGCCGCCGGCGTCGGCTACGCGGGCTGGACCGAACTCGATGCCGCGCTGAGCGCCGTGCGCGATCGCGTCACGGAGGAGTACACGACGCTGATCGCGCCGGTTCGCGCCGGTGAAACGCCGGCGGCTGACAGCAACGCGCGCGTGGCCGCGTACCTCGGCGGCCTGCGCGATCGAACGGCGACGGCGACGGCGCTGGCCGAACTCGGGTTCTCCGCGGCCGAGAACCTGCACGGCCAGCTCGGCGCGCTGATCAGCGCGGCCTCACGCACGCTCGAAACGCGGGCGCAGGCCAGTTTCGACCGCCTGTTGCCGCTGCTGATCGACGCGGCGGCGGCGAGCTCAGCGCCGGACCTGTGCCTGGAACGGCTGATCCGCCTGATCCATGGCGTGCTGCGCCGTTCGGCCTATCTCGCGCTGCTCGAGGAACAGCCGCCGGCGCGCGAACGCCTCGTCGACCTGTTCGCGAACAGCGCGCTGCTGGCCGACCGCGTCATCGCGCATCCGCTGCTGCTCGACGACCTGCTCGACACGCGTATCGACACGAGCGTGCCGGGGCGCGACGAACTGGAGGCGGCGCTCGAGCGCCGCCTCGCGCACCTCGATCTGGCCGATACCGAAGCCGAAATCGAAGTGCTGCAGGAAGAAAGGCAGAGCGCGGCGTTTCGCATCGGCCTGGCGAACAGCCGGCATGCCGACGCGGCCAGCACCGCGCGTGCGCTGAGCGACGTCGCCGACGCGATCATCGCCCGCACGCTGGCGCTCGCCGAGCGCGATGTCGCCGAGAAGCACGGGCGACTCGCGCAGGGCAGCGGGCTGGCCGTGATCGGCTATGGCAGCCTCGGCGGAGCGGAACTGGGCTTCGGCTCCGACCTCGATCTCGTGTTCGTCTACGACGCCGAACGCCTGCACGGCGAAAGCGACGGCGAGCGGCCGCTCGAAGGCGTGCGCTACGTCGCCCGCATCGCACAGCGCGTCGTGCATTGGCTGACGCTGCAGTCCCGTGCCGGGCGGTTGTACGAAGTCGATGTGCGCCTGCGACCGGATGGCGGCAAGGGCACGCTCGTGGTCAGCCTCGATGCGTTCGCCGAATACCAGCGCGAGCGCGCCTGGATCTGGGAACAGCAGGCGCTCGTGCGCGCGCGTTGCATCGCGGGCGACGCCGCTACCTGCGCCCGTTTTTCGGACCTGCGCGCCGCCGCGCTCGCGCAAGCGCGCGACGCGGCCGACGTGCGCGAGCAGGTGACGTCGATGCGCGCGCGCTGGCGCGCCGAACGCGATCGCTCGACGCCGGAACTGCTCGACTTGAAGCAGGGCGCCGGCGCATTGCTCGACATCGAGTTCCTGCTGCAGGCGCTCGTGCTGATGCACGCCCACGATCATCGGGAATTGCTCGCCGACGGCAACAGCGCCGCGCTGATCGAGGCAGCCGCTGCCAGAGGTGTGATCGCGCCCGCGCACGCGCAGGCGCTAACCCGCGCCCACGCGGAGCTGCTCGGCCGCGCGCTGGCCTGCACGCTGGACGCGCGTCCGCGCCTGGCCGTGCGCGACGCGGCGCTCGACGCTCACACCGCCGCGGTGCTGGCTGCCGCGGCCGCGGCCGGACTCGAATTCACCTGATTCGAATTCAGTTGATTCAGCGCGCCGCCGACGTCCGGCCGGGTCGCCTCGATGCGATGCCAGATCTTGCTCGCGACCGCCGCCATCTCGCGCAACGGCGGCGGTTGCTGCAAAGTGGAAAAATCCACATCGATATCGTGCAGCCAGCCCAGGCCGCGCAACTCGGCGTGGAACGCGGCGAGCTTCGCGGGCGCATTGGCCGGCAGCCGCGAAATGACCGGCACGCCGACCGCGCATGCCTCGCTGAGCATGTTGACGGAATCGGCGGTGACGCATATGCGATCGGCCACCGCGAGATAGTTCGCATACGGATTGGGACCGTCCTCGGGTCCACCCCAGAAGCACGTGGAGCCATTGCGGAACGCCGCGCGCAGCTGCGCGCGCCAGGCCGCCGGCGTGCGGCGCGACGCGGCGACCAGCACGCTGCCGCTGTCGCGCCGCTGCCAGGCATCGACGCGCTCGATCAGCGTGGCTAGCGTTGCGCCGTCCCCCGCGCCGCGGCGCGGACCGCCGACCAGCAATGCGATGCGCGGCCGCGGCAGCTGGATCAACGCGGAGTTCTGTTGTGCTGCGCGCGCGAGCCACGCGGCATCGATCGGATTGAGCGATCCGAGCGTCTGGATCACGTTTTCGGCATTCAGCGCGTCGTGCCGTGGAGCGACGACCAGGTCGAAATGACTCGTGGCGATGCGCGGATCGAGGATCTGGATCGTGAACGTCGCTCCAGCGCTGCGTTCGCGCAACACGCGCGTCAGCAGGGCGGCCTGGCGGCCGCATCCGATGGCGAGCGCGGGCCATGGCGGGCACAGGTCGCGGCGCAGCGCCGGCGGGAACCCCCACAGCGCCGCCGCGGTCAGGCGCGGCGCGAACCAGCGCCACGGCGCGCGCGGGCGCAGGTGAAAGCTGCGCGAAACCAGCTGCATCGCGTCGGCGAGCGCGTGCACCTGGCGTTCATTGCCGGCGCCCCCGTCGCTGACCAGCCAGACGGGCGCCGGGTCGCCGCTGGGCGAAGGTCGGGATCGCGCGTTCACGCGCCATTGTAGAGCCTGGCGCGACGCTGCGTTGCATCGATGCGCGCATTCGCGTCATTGAGCCGGCGCTGGAATGGCGCAATGTTCAAGTGACCTGGCAGACCACTCGCTGGCAAGGGCACCGCCGTCCCGAAGCCGCGTCACATGGCTCCGGACCAACGTCGCGTTTTCCGTGCCCGTCGACACGCTGTTCCAGAAATCCCTGTTTCAGAATCACGTCCCGCCAAAATCGCAAAAAAGGAGATCCGAGATGTTTCGCCGCACCATGCTCGCTTCAGCATTGATCGTCGCCAGCGCCACCGTCGCCAGCGCGTCCGCCCTGGCCGCGCAGAAGTACGACATCGACGCCAACCACACCTACGTCACGTTCTCGTACGATCATTTCGGCTTTTCGAAACCGGTGATCAAGCTGGAAAAGTTCAGCGGCGATCTGCAGCTGGATACGGCCGATCTGACCAAATCGTCGATCACGATTACGCTGCCGCTGGACGGCCTGCATACCGGTGTCCCCAAGCTCGATGACGATCTGAAAGCGCCCGGGTTCTTCGATGCGGCGAAATATCCTGACATCGTGTTCAAGAGCACGAAGGTAGAGAAAACCGGTGCCGATTCGCTCGCGATCACCGGCGACCTGACCGTGCACGGCACGACGAAGCCGGTCGTGCTGGCGACGAAGATCAACAAGATCGGCGATGGCCCGATGGGCAAGCCCTCGGCCGGCTTCGACGCGGACACGACATTCAAGCGCTCGGACTTCGGCGTCGGCAAGTTTGCACCGGGCGTCAGCGACGAGATCAAGGTGCACATCTCGCTCGATTCGCATCTGGCGAAGTAGTGAGGCGATCACCCGTTGCGGTGGCAGCTTCCTGAGGTTGCTGTTTGCCTCCTGCCGTCTGCTGCCACCTTCAGGAAGGAAATGCATCTGCGCGAGAAAAGCGCCCCCTTCCGCCTTCGGCACCTTCCCCCGTAAACGGGGGAAGGGAAGATATTGCGGCACTAATCGAAGAGTTGCGTCGCGTGCGCGCTCTTCTTTCCTTCCCCTGCGTAGCGGGGGAAGGTGCCCGGAGGGCGGAAGGGGGCGCGTCGTGCGAAGGAGTTCCAATGACGGCGAGAGGTGCCGGCGCAGTTAACGCAGTTCGCGAAATCCCTAGCGCCCGCGTTGCGGGCGGACGGCGGAAGAACATCGCCAGAACCGTCCCTGGTGCGCCCTCCAATCGGCATCCTGCCTCATCCTCACTCGCCGCGCGCCATGCCATTCAAGGCATGGCGCAAGCGCGGCTCGTCGACCTGCCTCGGGCGTTCGCCGTCGCGCGCGATGCGTTCTTCAAAACAGTTTGCGAATTCGCTAGCGCCCGCGTTGCGGGCGGACGGCGTTGCTAGGCTCGCGCATCGTGCGCTCGCCAAGCAACCCGGCCCTCCGCGTCCCGCTACGGGCGTTCGCCGGCGCGAGATGCGCTTCAACGCATCTCGCGTCAATTCCCGGCTCACCCCTTCTTCACGCCCTGATTCTTCAGGGCTTCGAGGCCTGCGAGGTTCAGGCCGGCGACGGCCGCCTTCAGCGCGTCGACGTTGGCGACGCCGGAACCCTTCACGGAGACGAGGAAACGGTCGCCAAGGATGACGGTGAATTCGCCGTTGCCGCCGTTGTTCCATTCCTCGTGGATCATGCGGCCGTCCTGGTGGTAGGTCTTCTCGTAGCCGTGATCGGTCTGCTTGTCTTCCTCGATGCCGGCGAACCCGGCCAGCGCCATGAAACCCTTCGCGCCTCCGGTGTCGGTGATTTCGAGTTCGATCTCGCCCTTGTCGTTGCGGTAGGTCGCCTTCGCGTTCGATACCTGGATGCCGATCGACGCGTTGCGCGACACTTCCATGCTCGTGCGCGGCATGCCGGCAAGCGTCTCCGGAACGAACGGCTTGAGCAGGTCCGGGGCCAGCGCCTCGACCGTCGCGCCGCCGCCGAGCACGGCGCCGAGCATCGAGCCGACCGCTTCGCCGGCCGCGCGGCCCTGCGCCTGCGCATCTCCGGATTTCTTCGCGTCGTCCATCTTCTTGTTCGCTTCGGCCGCTCTTTCTCCGATCGCCGAAAGTGCGCCGACGAGCGCGCTGTTCTTGTCCGGCGTATAGCTGCTCTGCGCGCCGCTCATGACGGTATTGAGCCCGGTCACGCTGGCCAGGACGAGGCCGAGAATCAGGCTCAGCACGATCGCGAGGATGATCGTCACGGCCGCATAACCGCCGGCCTTGTCCTGCGGACATTTCATCGTGTGCGGCAGCCCGAGGTAGAGCAGGTAGATGCCATAGATTCCGGCAACGAGCAGGACGAGGAATCCGAGGCCGCCGATCAGCGTCAAAATGGAGGCAACCCAGCTCGCGGTGTACGCGTACGCGATCGATTTCAGCGCCTGGGTCTGGTCCTTCTGGCCGCCGAAGCTCGGCGCCAGCGCGTCGATGATCAGCATCATGAGGTACGCGACGGCCAGGCCGATCACGTAGGTCAGGATCATCTGGGTCAGGCCGGCGCCGACGCCGAGTTTGTAGGTGCCGCCGATGATCGGAATCGTGATCCCGATGACGCTGTAGCGCAGGAACGCGATGACGGCGGGGATCGCCGCGAGGATCAGGATGTAGTTCTTGTACAGGCCAGCGACGGAATCCGGTTCGGCCGCGATCACCGGCCACTCGGTTTTCGGCGTGAGCAGGATGTTCTTGACGCGGGCAATCAGCTTGTTGAAATCCACGATCTGGTCCCTCCCGACAGAAGTGAATGCGCAATCATACTAACTCCGGCGCCTGCTTGTGTGCCTCTGTGGATGGGGTGCCTGTGATAATTGCCGTCATTCCGGGGCTGCGCGCAGCGCAGAACCCGGAATCCAGTTTTCCCCGCCATTCACGTAGGAAAAACTGGATTCCGGATCGCCGCTGTGCGGCGTCCGGAATGACGGCACAAGGGCACTGATGCGCAGCGCAAGACCCGGATTTGGTTTTCCACCGGTCGTGGCTTGCAACTTGCTTGCGTCTATACTGTGAAATCGCGCGGCACCGCCGCGAACCGCGAAGCGCAACAATGTCCGACATCGCCACGTCCCGCCACGATCCGAGCACTGCCAAGACGCTGCCGGCAAACGCCGAAAACCGCTACGAGGTCCGCCGCGCCGACCTGCCGCTGTCGTGCCCGATGCCGGCGATGGCGCTGTGGAATTCGCACCCGAAGGTCTACCTGCCGATCGAGGCCAGCGGCAGCGCGAAGTGTCCTTACTGCGGCGCACAGTTCACGCTGACCGACTGAAGGCGGTCCTGTGCCGGGTCGTCGGTTGACCGTCATCCAACTGGTGCCCGCGCTGAACGCCGGCGGCGTCGAAAAGTCGACGCTCGAAATCGGTCACGCCCTCGTCCTCGCGGGGCAGCGTTCGATCGTCATCTCGGCCGGCGGCCGGCTGGTCGAAAAACTCGAGGCCGAGGGCAGCGAGCACATCCGCGTCGGCATCGGCCGCAAGTCGTTCGGCACGCTGCGCCATGTCTGGACGCTGCGCCGCCTGTTTCGCGCGTTGCGCCCCGACATCGTCCACGCGCGTTCACGCCTGCCGGCGTGGCTGACGCGCATCGCGCTGGCCGGACTTGGCGGCAACCGCCCGCATTTCGTCACGACCGTGCACGGGCTCAATTCGCCCGGAACGTACTCCTCGATCCTGACCCGCGGCGAGCGCGTGATCTGCGTGTCCAACACCGTGCGCGATCACGTACTGCGCACCTGGCCGCACACCGAGCCGGCGCGGCTCACGGTGATTCCACGCGGCGTCGATCCGGCGGATTTCCCGTTCGGTTACCAGCCCAGCGACGCGTGGCGTGAGCGTTTTTTCGGCGAATTCCCGGCGTTGCGCGGCGGCATGGTGCTGACCTTGCCCGGGCGTGGCACGCGGCTGAAGGGCCACCACGATGCGATCGAATTGCTCGCCGGTCTGCGCGCGCGCGGGCTCGATTGCCGCCTGCTTCTGCTCGGAGCGCGCCAGCCGGGCAGGGAAGCGTACGTCGCCGAACTCGAACAACTCGCGCTCGCGCGCGGCGTCGCGACGCAGCTGGCGATCAGCGCACCGCGTTCGGATGTCAACGAGGTCTACGCGATCAGCGCGCTCGTGCTGCAGCTGTCGAACAAACCGGAGGCGTTCGGGCGCACGGTGCTCGAGGCGCTCGCGTTGTGCCGCCCCGTTCTCGGCTATGCGCACGGCGGAGTCGGCGAGCTGCTGGCCGAACTGTATCCAGACGGACGTTCACCGCCGCGCGACCTGACCCGGTTGGTCGAACGCGCGGCGGAGCTGTTGCGCCTCGCGCCGCCGATCGCGCCGCTGCAAACCTACCGTCTCGTCGACATGCAGGCGGCCACGCTCGATCTGTACGCCGACATCGCGCGCGGATAAAAAATCCGGACGACGCAGGCGCTACAATTCGCAATCACCCGTCATGGAATCGGTGACCTTGGAGGCAGCTTCGTTCCCGCAGCGCCTGCGCGCCTTGTGGCCGGCGATCCTCGTGCTGTCGGTGCTGGCGGTCCTGCCGATCGGCAGCGGCGCGGAGGTGCCGCTCGTGATCGCCGGCGTGGCGGGACTCGTGATCTGCTGGCGCGCACGCGCGCAACTCCGGGCCGATTCCGGCGTGCGCCTCGCGGTGACCCTTTTCGCGTGTTACTGGCTCGCGGCGCTGGTGTCCGCACCGCTTGCGGTCGCGCCGGAAAAGACCTGGAGCACGGTTGGCGTGCTGTTGCGCTTTCTGCCGTTCGCCTTGTTTGCCGTATTGACGCTGCGCAACGCGTCCGGATGGCCGCAGATCGAATGCGCGGTCGCGACGATTGTCGGGCTGTGGCTGCTCGATGCGTGGGTGCAGATCTTCACCGGCCGCAGCATCGCCGGGCCGATGGAAGCGGAACGCCTGGCCGGAATTTTCGGCGCCGGCAATCTCAAGCTCGGTCCGGTACTCGCCGTGCTGTCGCCGTTCGTGCTCAAGGCGGCCCGCGACCGCTTCGGCGTTCGCGGCCTGATCGTCGCGATCGTCTTCATGCTGATGCCGATCCTGCTTGCCGGATCGCGCGCCGCCTGGCTCATGTATGCGCTGATCGTCGCCGTATTCGTCTGGCGGCAGACGCGCGCGCCGCTGCGCTTCGCCGCGTGGGCGGCAGTTGCGATCGTCGCCGTGGGCGCCGCCGCATGGATCGCCGATCGCGACTCGCCGCAATTCGCCGCGCGCGTACAGAGGACCCTGCTCGTGCTCAGCGGATCGGAATCCGGAATCGACGAGGCGAGCGCGGGCCGGCTGCGGATCTGGGGAACGGCGCTGCGCATGATCGCGGCGCACCCGGTCGCAGGCGTCGGCGTGCGCGGCTTTCGTTACGCCTATCCGCAGTTCGCGCAACCCGGGGACGCGTTCATCGATGCGAAAACCGGTGAAGGCGCGGCGCATTGCCACCGAGAAGCTCGCGAGCGGCGCCGCGCCGTTCGCCGTGGGCACCCATGCGCTCTTCCAGGAGGGTGTGGAGATGCCGCGCCTGGGTCTCGCGATCGTCGACGAGCAACATCGCTTCGGCGTCGCACAGCGGCTGGCGCTGCGCGGCAAGGGGCTCGCCGAAGCGCACCAGCTGATGATGAGCGCGACGCCCATC
>Ga0207689_10002187_pt1 | contig 18332 bp, 13 predicted proteins | sample KBSMisM52_FD_184312 | JGI IMG/M metagenome (GOLD analysis project Ga0207689, IMG submission 184312) | Miscanthus rhizosphere microbial communities from Kellogg Biological Station, Michigan, USA - KBS Miscanthus M5-2 (SPAdes) (version 2) | ecosystem: Host-associated > Plants > Roots >... | reverse complement strand
ACATACCCACGATTGCAACCGTAGATGCGTAGGGAGCAGATTGACTCCCCATAAAAATACCTGTAAGGAAAACTAAAAATCCCACTCCTAGTACCCATGTTCCCATGTTCGCAATGAGAGATAAGAGCTTGTTGGGGCTGCTTGGTTGTGCGCCAACGATGGCCGGCTGAAAATCTAGGTTTCTAGTCTCATCATTTTTTGTCATAAGGCTCACAATCGGGCAGATTACCAAGGCCACGCCGCCGCTGATGAGCGTCACGAATGCAACGTCGAAGTGCAATCCAAAACGAAGAACTGAGCCGGCGACCGCTCCGGTTGTATAGCCCAGCATGGCGCCCTGCCAGGTTGCTTTCTTCCACAACAACCCGTACACAATCGCGATAACGAACAGTGGCATGTCGACGATGCTGATGATAGTAAGGTACGCATCCACTGTGCCGCCCAGATATGGAATCAGACAGGTAATCAGCACCATTAGAAGCCCCGCGATGAGAGTTGCAATCCTTGCGGCAACCAGCAACTGCTGGGGGGACGCATCTTTTTTTACGAAACGTCCGTAAATATCGTTCGCGATCAGTGTTGCTACCGCTCCAAGGTTTGAACCGATCGTCGAGAATCCAGAAGCCAGGAAGCCACAAATGACCAAGCCCAGTGCGCCCGAAGGAATCAGGTGCGTGATCAGCGTAGGCACGGCCAATTCGCCGGTTGCCAGTCCGGGGTAGAGCACTTTTGCGGCAAGGCCGGGAACAATCCACAAAAAGGCAAACGGCGTGATCATGATGGCCGACATGACCATGCCCTTCGAAACCACTCCGGGATCACGTGCCGAGAAAGCGGACTGCAGGAGCCCCTGGTCCAGCGATGCCCACTGCACTCCGAGCAGCAGAATCGCGAGAATAAATTTCCAGTTGTATTTTCCGGATTGCACAACAAACGCGAGGTGTTCTGGCGGCAAGTGAGACGCGAGCCCGGGCCACCATCCCACTGCTCCCATTGTGATGGGAAGAATGGTGAGAACGCTTACCATGACCAGCAGGAACCCCAGATTGTTGGTCAAAACAATTGACCACATTCCTCCTGCGGTTGTGTAGACAATCACGATGGCCGAGATGACCACAAGCCAGAAAAAAAATGAATGGATGCCAGTCAGCTGTTGTGCTGCGATGACTCCGGCATAGAGCACAACGCTGATCCAGAAAGTCAGACGAAAAATCCAGAGGACGCCGACCAGGCTGCGAACACCGGGTCCATAGCGCATCTCGAGGAATTCCGGGACGGTGCGAATGCGTAAACGCCGCAACACCGGGATCACGTACAGGCCGCTGAAGACCAGGGCCATGTTGCCGGTCCAGGTCATCCAGATAATGGAAATGCCGCTGTGATAGGCCGTCCCACTGACGCCGATCAAACTGAATAAACTAATATTCGCCGTCGTCATGCTGGCAGCGAGGATGAACGGGGTCAGTTGGCGGCCAGCTAAATAGAAATCATCGGGAGCGCCGATCCACTTGTAGAACCGTGATCCCAACCAGAAGACACCAGCGAGGAAAGCGGCCACAATAGCGTAATCAATCAGCCTCATGCGCTAGTCCGTTGGACTCCCATCGCGGCGGCCCGTTATGTACGCTCAGCAATAAACTTTTCCACTTCAGAGAAGGAAGGAAATGCCTCGATACCTCCCAGCGCTCTGGTAGAAAGTGCGCCACAGGCATTTCCCCACGCGACACACTTCTGCAGGGACGCACCCTGTACATGCTGAAAAATAAAGCCAGCATTGAAGCTATCGCCCGCGCCTGTCGTATCCACCGGCTGAATCGTAAACGCCGGTGCGGAAAATGTGTGGCCGCTGGAAACCACCCGCACACCGTTTGCTCCCAGCTTGATCACCACAGTATGGCCGAAACTTGCCAGGAATTTTTCCGCGGCTTCCAATTCCGTCTTCTTTGCGATACAGGTTGCCTCCAAGTCGTTCGGCAGAAAAAAGTCGACGTCGTAGAGCAATTGTTGAATTCCGCTATCCCATATTTTTTGTGGGTCATTGTCTGGATCAAGCGAAGTAGTCAGTCCTGCGGACTTTGCTTGCCGAAACAATTCGCGACATCCGGGCTGCAGGCCAGGCTGTAAGTAGAAGGCAGAGATATGAAGATGCCGTGACCGCTTGACGTAGTCGAGATCAATTTCCTGGAGGGCAAAACTCTGACGGATTCCAGGATAGCTGACCATCGCGTACTCATCTGGAAAGGACATTACTGCGCATACGCCGGTGGGATGGGTTGAATCTCTGACGATGCGCGAGGTATCGACATCCGCGGCCTTCAATGTGTCGATGAGAAAATCGCCGAGGTGATCTTTCCCGACTTTACCAACAAAGCCCGTGGCTGCTCCCAGCCGCGCGATGTTGTGCGCAAATATCGCGGAGGCTCCCCCCAACGTGAACTGCATGGAAGTGGCATGCTTCAGTTCACGCAACGCCGGCAAAGACGGCAAACCAGTGAAGACCATGTCCACATTGATATCGCCGACAACCACAACGTCCATGCTGCTCCCTTTTGTCGCGTGTGCAGCGCCAGCTATTCAAGCGCATAGCCTGTGGCGCGAGCGCGATAATACGCGAAAAGTTGCATAACGGGCATGCTTAAAACCAGACGCGCGAACTCAGATAGTCCGGAGCACAATTCAAACACAAATTCCGCGTTCTGCACGATTTCTGGAGAAGCTTTCTCGCAAATGACGAATCTGCAGGCCCGAGTAGATTGCATCCTCTGCAATAACGCCGGTTCGTAACGTTTCCCGCCATCCGAGCACAACAAACTCACAAGCGTTTTGCCGCTCAACAAATAATGGGGACCGTGCATAACTTCCAGGGATGGATATGCATGGGCAGGTGCGCGTACCATCTCCTGGACTTTCAACATAGATTCGGCTGCCAAACCATAATAAGGTCCTTGCCCAAGGCCGGCGTAATCGGTGAACTCCTTCTGTTCGGCAATAAACTTTACCGTGCTGCAGCAGCGCTTGATCACCTGCGCTCCGATCTCCGGCAATCTGCGCAATTCCTTTTTTAAGTCTTTATTTCCAGTACTAGACGCGATCAAGTACTGAATGGCCAGTATTGGGGACGTAAATGAACGCGTCATATACCGGCTTGTCTCGGCGGCTGGCGACAACAGTAGCCCAGCCTCGCAGACCTCGAGCAGTGGGCTGTCGGTTACCGTTGAGATCGCGATCGGTTTTATCGCACGTGACTTGCTGTACCAACGGGCGGCATCTACCGTCTCTGCAGATTTTCCATTTCGCGAGACAGCCAAAAGCGAAAACTTTTCTGTTTCCGGCAGAGAGGTATCGGGGAAGGTGCATAGGTCGGAGGCGGAGACTGCCAATGCCCTGCGATGAGTCAACTGGGTATAGCAAGCGGCAGCCGTCAAGCAAAGATAAAAGGAACTGCCCGAGCCGGTCAGGACCGGTTGCTCATTGCGCATCCATTCCGTGATTTTTGGGAACTCCTGCTTCTCGCACAACTCGATGATCTGCTGCCATACCTCAGGCTGAGAATGAATCTCATTTAAGGTGAAATCACTCATCATTTCTCCCGTTTAGGCCGCCGCTTGAACAAGTCCCTGAATTCGCGGACGGTTTTCACGCACCAATACAGGAGCATGACTAAACCAATTGCGAAGATGCTCCATGTAATCCAATCAATTTGCATTTGAAACTCTCTCCAAATAGCAGGCGCTTTTTGATTGCGAAATCTAAGGTAAGGAAGCACTTGCCCACAGGAATGACATTGAGAATTTCCCACCGCCCCACAGGATGTGCCCAACAAAGCTTACCATGTATTTTCGTAAGCTATCGAAACCTGTTGCATTTTTTCTATTCTAAGTGCTAAAAGGATTAGCCAAACTCTCTGAAGATTGGCCGCCAAACAACTTAAGAGGACACAAATTCCGATGCAACGCAGGGATTTTCTAAAAAGTACGATTGCCGCGGCTGCAGTTGGGGAACTCGGTATCGGCAAAGCGCAGGCGAAGGTTCCAGCCCACAATTGGGGAAACTACGATTTCGGCCCCGGCCCAACCGTGAATGATCGTCTTAATCAGGGTCCATTTCCCCAATATCCGCCTGATGCCGTGATTCCAACTGACGATGTAGTGATGACTACTACTTCCACTGAAGAAGCAGTGCCAAATTACGGCAAGGGGCTAGTCACTTACATCACAGCGGACAGTGGCACCGACGAAATCAAATCGGACAACATTCCGCAGGCGATTGAGGACCTGGTCAAATTTCCCCTGGGTCAGCAGCTTTATATCCGTCCCACATGGCGGGAAGTGCAGCCGCAGCCCGGTAAGATCCAATTGCCCGACTATCTGAAACTGGTTTTTGACCTGGCCAGGAAGAACAACAAGCGAATTGGATTGCGAATCCAGATGTGCGCACCGGACTACACACGCAGTGCGGCGCTACCGGACTTTGTGCTAGAAAAAGTACCCAAGGTTGATCTGGTGCTGAGCGATCAGGAAAGTAGCGCATCAGCCAAAAGATACCTGGAGAACGCGCATTCCAAGTATCAACCCCGGTATGACCATCCTGTTTTTCAGCAGGCCTTCAAAGAATTGGTTGGCGCATTGGCGGCAGAATTCGATGGCAATCCGCAAATTGAGTTCATTGACACTTTCATGTACGGCTTCTGGGGAGAAGGTCACACTTGGCCATTCGCCAACAATCCTTTTCCCGACTACCTGACAGCCGAGCGCACCTGGACCAGTATGCTCGAAGTACAGCTCGAGAACTTTAAGAAAACTCCTCTGCTCACTAATACTCAACCGGATTACAGCCGTGTAGGCAATTCAGAGCTGGTGGAGCGCACCGTCCGCAGCAACAACTGGATTCGCAGCGACACCATTTTCATCGAGAACGAACAGATTGAAGCGCTCAGCAATCGTCCGCCATGGGTCGCAGCATTGCTTGAGCAAGGGCTTCCTGGCAAACCTCCCGATCCACAAGCTGGATTTGAGGGAATATCTCCAGCCGAGAACATGATCGCGCATGTGATGGATATTGGCGCAAATTACTTTTCGCTCTGGAACTTTCACCAGATCAGCGCAAAAAATCTGACGAACTACTACCAGGCATATCCTGCAGCGTTTGACCGTATCAATCGCAGGATCGGCTATCGGGTGAGACCGTCTTTCATCTGGAGCTATCAGGACAGCGGTTACCAGGGACTGATCGTAGGTTTTGCAAATGATGGCATTGCGGGCGTACCGGGAGTTTTGAGAGTAACCGTTGAGAGCCCGGATGGAAAAGTGCTCGCGAGCGGCTGTCTGGATGCTGGTTATCCGCTGCCTGGAAAAATTCGCCAAGCGCAGTTTGTACTGCGGAACGTGACCGATTGGAAAGGCTTGAGGCTCAAAGCTGAGACTGAGGTAAAGGGAATGCGTTATCCGGTGCGCTGGGCTTGTCACCAGAAGCTGAACGATGACGGTTCACTCACACTGCGTCCCAATCTCCGCCAACAGATCTAGCTCCGGAATCCGCAGCGTGATTTACCTCGAGACTTTCCGGCAGCAACAATCATCGTTGCCATATCCAACCCTCAAGTCAGTTCGCATTTTCATTTTGTAAAGTTCTGACAGGGATTCAAATAAGTGAGGCTTCGACAGGCAATTCGGTGCTACGGATTGCTTTGGAGGCAAGTAAGTAAATGGGACTATTCGCACTCTCACCTGTCTAGCAATCGACGGAACGACTCGAGGCCGACGGGGACAAGTTTTCCAAGCAGAGATACTGCCACTGGCACGATGTACGCCGTTAGAAACTTACGCAGAGTCGTCGCATCGAATGGCCACACGGGGAGTTCGCCAACAACGCTACCAATTTTCCGGAGACGTTCGATGAGTTTCTCATCCTCTTCCGTAGTCTGCACGATTCGAATCTTCTCTCGAAGACGCTCAAACTCCACTCGAAAGCTCTGCTGAATTTCACTGATCCATTCCTCTTTTGCACGCCGCATACCGGCCCGAAACGGCAGCAGCGGACCAACGAAAACAATCGGGCCGAGAATGAGATACGCAAAACTTGCAGCCCAGATTAAATCATACAAGGACCGGTTCCAATGCAAGTGACGTGAAGTCATCAGAAGAAGAACCACGTTTACGCCCAAAATACTCAACGTGTATTGATTTCGTAGTCCGAGCCTGCTCACGGGTTGCAAACCACCGCATTTGTCGGGATCGAATGGCAGGATCCTGATCTTTGCTTCCGACATCAAGTGCAACAAGTACAACGACAGCACGATGCTACGTAGGACAAAGACAACGATCGCTGCATAAAGAAGAGTGAGGGAATATTGGTAGACGTAGGCGATAGGCAGCAGTCCGCTATTGCCGGTAATCCAAAAACCAACCTCCGGCGGAGTGTAAATCTGAATTGTTCTCCATGCGACGAAGAGGCCGACGACTAGTCCTCCAATCTGCGCGACAAGATTTAGTTTGCCAAATGTCAAATGCCATGGCCCCACAATTGGGAACTGCTGAACTCTCCTAGCATCAAGAATCTGAACAGCTCCACTTTGTTGCACCTGCTTCAGCGAGGTAGCTAGGACATAGTCATCCATCACCATCAGAATTACGAGTACTGGACCCGACACGAGGAGAACAAACGAAGCTGCCCAGTCGTGAAAAAACTGAAGGTGATCTGCCGGCGTTCGAGGGCCTAGCAGCGCTGCAAGTAGAAGGGGCAGATAGATAACGACGACTGTCGCGAGGTATATCTTGACCTTGGGTGGTGGTGGTGATTCTAACCCGCGATATCCTGCGAGTCGGTGAAGCAGGGAGTAAGCCGTAGTATCAGGGATCAACACAGTCTGACTCGGAAAATGCGTTGGCATTGTATCGCGATTTCGCCTTACAGTTTCTAAACTATGGCAACAGTTTGTAGATACGCCCAATCCTCATGAGTAGCGACTTTCCATCCCGCATTGAGAGAAGCTTTTCGACACCCTACGTGGAGAAACGGCAACAACATCTATCCGACTTTCGCCGCCAACATCGAGATTGATCCACCGTCCACGCCCTCGACTGGGAAAGTAATTGCCTCGCCGTTCTGCCTGCTTGCCAGAACATACAGCAGCGGCAAATAATGATCCGGCGTTGGAATCGACAGAATTGCCTCACGCCCCAGAGCCTCGTAGTCGATCAACGATTGGAACTCTCCAGCTACCATCATTTCCCGCGCCATGGCCTCAAAGCGAAATGCCCAATCGTAGGGATCAACCGTGCGTCGACCCCACGCGTACGCATGAAGATTGTGGACTAAATTCCCGCTTCCAACGATCAAGACATCCTCCCCGCGGAGCGGAGCCAGTTTTCTGCCGACCTCGAAATGAAAGGACGATGGTTGTGTCTCGTCGATACTCAGCTGTACCACGGGGACCTCGGCGTCAGGATAGACGTGCCGAAGAACGGACCAAGTACCATGATCGAGCCCCCACCGGTCGTCGAGTACCACTGGTAGGGGCGCCAGCAGTTGTTGAACGTGGCGCGCCAGCGTTGGATCCCCGGGAGCCGGATACTGAACCTGATATAGCTCCCGAGGAAACCCGCCGAAGTCATGAATCGTCTTTGGCGCGGTAGTCACGGTGACCCCTATTGAGGGGACGTACCAGTGCGCCGAGATCGACAGTATGCCTTTCGGTCTGGGCATCTCGCGCCCCAGGCGACGCCATGCTTCGGTGTAGGAATTGTTCAGCAAGGCATTCATCGGGTTGCCATGACCCAAGAAAACGGCGGGCAGGATCTCAGCCATGTCACCTTCTCTCCAAGGGACGATTGCAGGTTATCACTGCGCTATTTGCCCTTGTCCGCTTCGACGATCATCTTCTGTGACACGGCCGGCCAATCCCACCGCCAGGCCTCGGCCGGGGCATCCGATTTGTATTGGATACGAATGGACATTGCCGCCAGGCGGTCGAAGTTTTTCGCTTCATTGCGAATTGGCCACCAGTCATACAAAAAGATTTCCAGCGGCCGCCACATAGCTACCCAGCCGCCAATCAGGAAACTTTCTCGAAGAATCTCGGCGAAACTACTACCTTTCATACGAATCGCGACAAAATCTCCGGTCACAATCAGCATGGCGAGAAAGCCTACACCGATTATCAGACTTGTCCGCCCGACGCGGAACAATTGCCGCAATCGGCGCCTGGTAACCAGTGCTCGTTGTCTAAAGAATTCATGGACTGCCTCTCTCAAGACAGCGGCTTCGTTGGGCAAGCCTGCCGGCCGGTCGAGATACACTACGAGGGCGAGCCGCGCCTTGGGCGGCAGGTCCTTACTCCAGCCTGTGATGAACTCTTCGGCTTTCGGATCGAGATCTCTGTCGCGGAAAGGTGAAGGATCCATCGCGTTGAACAACTGCTTTAATTCCCCAACGTGCACCTCGATGACCTTGCATTTGGACGGAATCGCGTCCCCGGCCGATGCTATTTCAGCAACCATAGGACACCTCCAACCTTCACCGCCTGGACATAGGATACTTCGCCAGCGACGAGTGAGACGAGCAAAAACGAGAATCGATCATCACCGCCGTTCTGTAATTGAACCACGAAACACATTAAAGTAGATGTCCTGCATCACTCGCTTCTCCAAAAAAAGAGTTGTTGAGCAGGGATTCCTTGAGTTCTTTCAGGATGACGGCCTATCCAGAAACTATGCGGTCGATAGGCTCTGAACCCTGAGGAGTGGGTGAAAGCCGCAAATTCATCGATTCCCAATTCTTAATTTAAGAATTTATCAATTCGGATGGTTGCGGGGTTCTTTAGGACGGTGCGATGGCAGCCAGATGGGGAGCTGCTGCCAAGTGCACTCCCCAATTGGCTTTTATTTCGCGGAACCATTTTATGGTTTTACTGGCGACGTGTTCAGTTCTTGCTATTTCGCGTTCCCACAGCTAGCACTGAGAAACTTTGAGGTAAAGGTGGATTCGACATTCATCGTGCGGCTTCCACCGTCGAGGCTGCCCTGGCTCGAACCTTTTATGTGTTCGGGATCCGGAGCCTTGACGTCCAGGGCCCCATTCACTTTCATCCCTTCTACATTGCAGGAATACTTGCCTTTTGCCTGAGTACTCGTCGAAGTTTGTATGGTGTAGGTGCACTCGCCCTTACCCTGACCGAAATCAGCCTTTTCCACATCCTCCTTTGTTACGCAATGCTTATCGGTCACAGTATTGGTACTCCCGGCAGAGTTGGCGTTCATGCGCTCTTCCAGTCTGGCGCGTTGTTCGGGGGTGAGCTTGGCCAGAGCCTCTGGGGGAATTGGCGGAGCTCCCGATCTCTTGTAGGTTGTGGTGGTTTCCCAAAGACCTAGCTTAATATTTAGCGGCTGAATCTTGAGATTTGAAAGGTTGGAAGATTGTTGCGGGTCGCGGGTTTGGGCAAAGGTGCCAGGAACAAGAATCATTGAAATGGCAAAGCCGGTCAGCAGCACAACCCTGATGCAGAATTTCATTTTGTTCTCCTAAAATTTTTTCCAATGCGCTGCCATCGTTTTGCCTTAACTAATTCGCCGGATCAAAGGAAATGCCGATGAAATCGCTCTGACCTGGCAAACCCTTTGCCTTGAATGTGCTACAACGCGGAATGACATGTTTTTTGCTTGATTCTTGCGAGCGGAATGAGTCAACAAGTATTCGATTGGACCGCGCACATCCCTGCTGACAGCGTAAACGGTGAGTGTTAAGATTCGCCCTAATTTCTCGCTCCAATCTATGGAACAGACAACTGCTTCCGGAAACCTTTTTCGCTTCGGAACATTTGAAGTGGATAGCGCTGGTGGGACCCTCACACGCAGTGGCGCACGCATCAAAATCCAGGAACAGCCTTTCCGGCTTCTGCTGATTCTGCTCGAGCGTCCGGGAGAAATCGTCTCCCGGGAGGAACTACGGCAGCGGCTATGGCCGGAAGGAACCTACGTGGATTTCGATGGAAGCCTCAATGTCCTTCTGAAAAGAGTTCGTGCAACCATCGGTGACGATCCTGAGAATCCCCGGTTCATTGAGACCGTTCCTCGTCGCGGCTATCGCTTCATTGCGCCGGTGACTGTTGTCCAATCGAAGTTTGAACAGCCTCGAGTAATCGCGCCGGAAAATGGCTATTCCCAGGCCAGGCAAAGTCATTCCGCGGTTATTTCTGCTTCCGTGCCAGTTGTTCCTGCCGCAAAAGCGAGCCATCCTCGATATTGGGCCGTGGCAGCCATGCTCGCAATCGCCCTTAGCAGCTGGCTTTTGTGGCATTACAGGTCTATTCCGCAATCGCTCGGGCGCAAACCTCCGGTTCAGATGCGTAAGTCCATAGCCGTACTGGGGTTCCAAAACTTATCCCGGCGCGCAGAGGAAGCATGGCTGGCCACGGCTCTTTCAGAAATGCTCAGCACCGAACTCGCAGGCGGAGAGAAGCTGCGTCTTGTCTCGGGGGAGGATGTTGCCAATTTACGAGTTTCAGCCCCATGGCCAGCGACTGACACCCTTGATCAAGGGACAAGCTCACGCATTGGGGACGCCCTTAACAGTGATGTCCTGGTGCTCGGCTCCTATATCTTGATCGGTTCGACCAATGAAGGCCAGTTGCGGCTGGATGTCCGCATGCAAGACGGCAAAACTGGTGAAATCCTGAGTGAGGTCGGCGAAGCCGGCGAGGCGAAAGAAATGTTCCGGATGGTATCGCAGATTGGCACGCAGTTGCGCAATCGGTTAGGGGTGGGGCCATTGCAGGGAACAGATGAAGCGGGTGTACTTGCGGCACTGCCACTTGATCCGGATGCGGCGCGCTTTTACGCACTCGGAGTGGCCAAGCTGCGGCAATTCGATGCGCTCGCGGCCAAAGACCTCCTCTCGCAGGCAGCAGAAGCAGATCCAAAATTCTCGCTGGTGCACGCTATGTTGGCGCGGGCCTGGGCGCAACTCGGCTACGAGCAGAAGCACGCAGAAGAAGCGAAGAAGGCCTTTGATCTCTCGACGGACTTGCCGCGTGCTCAACGCATGCTGGTGGAAGGCGAGTACTACGAAAGCTTGGGCAAGCAGGAAGAGGCGGCTTCTGTATATCACGCTCTTTTTGAACTGTTCCCCGATAACCTCGATTACGGATTGCAACTGGTGACATCGCAGACCGCCTCCGGACATGGCGGTCAAGCAATGAGAGTCATTCAGCAACTCCGTACATTGCCGCCACCGTCCTCTGACGATCCCCGGATCGATCTCGCGGAGGCACAGGCGATGAAAGACAATAAACCGGCAGCGCTCGTCTTGATTCAGAGTGCTGTGCGAAAAGCGTCCGACCGCGGCCAGCCCCTACTCCGTGCGTTCGCGAGAAAGCAGGAGTGTATGAACCTGCTTTATGGTGAAAAGCCTGAGCAGGCCACGCCGGTCTGCGAAGACGCCTACAACATATTTATAGGAGCTGGAAATCGCCTCGCGGCCGCTGATGCTATACGCCTGATGGCCGATGGAATCGGAACGGGAGGACACTTCGAGCAAGCCCTTGCCACCTACCAACGTGCGCTGAACTTGCTTGAGGGCATGGGAGAGCACCAAAAAACCGGAGCTATCCTAAACAACATGGCGATCAATTACGCCAACGAAGGCAAACTCGACCGTGCGGAACAACTTTACGAGCAAGCCAAATTTCATTTTCAGCAAGCTGGACAGAAGGAAAACGTGGCGACTGCGATGGTCAACATCGCAGATATCTATTACCTAAGAGGTGATTTACCGCGTGCAGCAAAACTCTACCAGGACGGGTTGAATCTCATTTCAACCATCGACCATGGCGATTCGAGTTATGCGCTTTATCGCCTTGCAGATCTTGAGCTTGCAAAAGGGAACGTGAAACAGGGACATCGGCTGGCGCAGCAGGCAGTAGATGCGATCGGCTCAACCCAGGGATCGTACCAGTATCTGAGCGGCGCAATGATTGTGGTAGGCGAAGCGCTGAAAGCTGAGGGCGATCTGGCTGGCGCACGTTCTCAGTTCGAACAGACGGTAACGATGCTGCAGAAGATTGGCGCCTCAGACCTTGTTGCCGCAAGCCAAACCGAACTTGCCGATTTGGAGATTCAAGAAAACCATCCTGAGCAGGCGGAGAGTTTGCTTCGCACAGCCCTCACAGAATTTGAAAAGGAAAACAGCGACCCCAACTCGAGCAGCGCTTACACCATCTTGAGCCGTGCGTTACTGATGCAAGGAAAGTTTGAGGAAGCTAATAAGGATAGCCGGCGTGCGGCTGAACTGAGCCTTACCAGTTCAGACCCCGCATTGAAGTTATCGGCCGCAATTCAACAGGCGCGCGTTCAAGCTGCAAACCCGGATAACCGGAGCGCAAACCCGACGGCCGCTCTCGAGCAGCTCCGTTCAACTGTTTCCACTGCCAAACGCCTCGGCTACTACAGGATCGAGTGCGAGGCGCGGCTGGCACTTGCCGAGCTCGAGTTGAAGTTCAACCCTTCGTTGGGCCGCAAGCACCTTACCGAGCTTGCCGCCGAAACCCGCAACCACGATCTCGAACTGCTGGCCCGCGAGGCTGAAACGCAATCGCGAGCGGCCCGGTAGTTGCTCGAAACCAGTCTTTACACTAGACCATCCCTTCGAGGGACCGGTGTTGAGATGGAGTTTTCCCTTTTCCCGCGCGTGTCACGTTTCCCCATAAGCGATTCAGAGAACATGACTTAACGTGTCAGTTCTGTTTCATTTGCGTTTCCTTTGACCCGGCGAAATTCCTCGCGTATTTCAAAGCACATGCGGTCGAGAAAACCGCAGGGAGCCACACCAATGAAGGAAATCAAACAGCGAAGCCAAGTGCAACTTGGCCAGCATCTGCTAATGCTGTCCTGGGTTGTTGCCTTTGCCCTTGCTACCAACGCGCAAACCTCAAGGCCAAGCAGCGGAGTTCTACTCAGCCCACAGCGGACGACAATCTTGAGTCCAAGCTGCCAGATCAGCCAACTGCAACTGCGAATCCGCACCGGAAATGATGATCTGCGCGGCGGCGGCAACAATCTGAATGTCGAGATTCATTTTGCCGACGGCACCGCGCAGTTTGCCAACAACGTAAACAAGAACGGGAATTGGGCAAACAATAGCATCAACACAATACCAATCCAACTGAACAGGCCCGTCGGACCGAGTGAAATTAAACAGATTCGACTGATTCACTTGGCACAAGGTGGCTACACACCTCCTCAGGGTGGCGGCGCCGGCATGCTTGGTACCGTAGCGGCCCCGATCGCACTAGCGAATGGAGTGAAGTCTGAAGACAACTGGGACATGGCGGAGTTCCAGGCGAATGGAATCGGGAACAACAGCCATAGCAGCATTCCGATTGCTTCCTTTGGCCTACACCGATTTACAGGCAGTAACCCGTCCTTGGAGATTAACGCCAGACCCAACGTTGCATGCGCAGCCGCCGGGCAGGTGACTGGGCTGAACTTTACCTTCAAGACCGGCAATGACGACTTGCGCGGCGGGAATGACAACTTGAACATCACCGTTCAATTTGCCGATGGCACCGTGCAGTCCGAAATGAATGCCAACCAAAGTCAGCGGTGGGCGGACGGAAATACAAATCACGTCAGCATGGTTCTAAATCACCCCGTGACTCTAAACCAAATCAGGCAGGTGCAGTTGCAAACGACATTTCAGGGTGGAAGCGGCGGCGATAACTGGAACATGGATTCTGTTGAGATAACGGCATTCGTGGATGGAAAGATCACTCCACTTGCAACATCAGGATTTCACCGCTTCAGCGCTGACCAGTCCGGCCCAACAGCAAAATTACTAACCATTGGCGTTAAGTGAGGAGAGACGGGATGCCCAAATACATTGCTACTTTCATTCTCACGTTGGCTCTCGACAGTACCATTGCTCTTGCACAACAGCGGCACCAACCTCCGTCGCCGCGACCAGCGAGTCCGAACATTGCAGTTGCGCAGGCGCCGCCGGCGATCACGGCTCCAAATGCAGGGGACGTCGAAGGCTTTGTGTATTGGGACGTGAACACGATCACTCACAAGCCGGCCGGGACGTGCAACGGGCTCGCAGTGAGCGTCAGCCCAGCCGGATCGCCCACAAATACGATACCAACCGGCAACCACTTCAAATACGCGGGGCAAGTGAAAGCATTCTTGTACGGCGGTAAACAGGCGGTCTATGACGTTTGCATTTACGCATACGATCACCAGCCGGTCGGGCCGCAATTGCAAGCACAGCTCATGATCACGGATCGCAACGCATTTTCCCAGGCCGCTACTGCCCAGACTCCAACCGTTGCGCCAATCACGATCATCAACGCCCAATGCAACATGTTGCCACCGATCGTACCCTCTTCGATGGCAGACCTCACCGCTCATTGGGGTTCATGTCAGAACCGTGCCTATGACGTGAACTTTGCGCTCGTTCCTGCGTTTCACGTGATGAGCTCCAGCAACGGTTCGGGCGGAATGTTGTCCAGTGCGAACAACGGCGCAGTAAACCCGGGGCCAACGCAATCCCCTTCGCACGGGATGTTGGCGGCTGCAAACCCCGGCCCGCAGCAATCAGCTTCACACGGAATGCTTTCAGGCGCCAAGGATCCGGGTCCAATTCAATCGCCTTCCAGCGGGACGCAAGCGAAGCTCATGCCAGCCAAAACTAGCGCACCAACACTCACGAATGCCGACGTGATCGGCCTTGTGAAAGGTCGGGTTCCCGAGTCCGCAATCATCAATCAGATTATCTCTTCGAACAAAAAGTTTGATTTCACTCCCGCAAGTTGCCAGGCGCTGGCGCAGGCAAAAGTGAGTCCCAAAATTCTCGACGCAATGGGCGATGGCAGCGTTCGTCCATGTTTCACAGGAGGAGTTCGCACCGGAGCAGGAAATGGCGCGGACGATCTTAACCCTCAACCGTTACCGCCAAAAGGCATTGCCGCCGCACAACCGAGCAAAACCACTCTGACGGCGCGGCGAGCCACAGTGGTATTGAGCGCACCGAAGCAGAGTCAGAAGATCACGAATCCGAAAGCGTCGGCGCAGGACGCCGCAATCATCGCTGTCTTACAGAAGCAGCGGCAAGCTGCAGATGTCGAAGCGATGCAGATGAAGCTGGGCATTCGCCCTGCCGTTCCATCCAGTGCGCCGTCAAGGACGATGTCTGCGGGGGGAAATGCGACGCCGATTCCGTCAACTGCCGTGCAACCTGTCTCAGTAGCTGCAAATACTCCTCAAAATCCAACATCGTCCACTAATCGATATGGCGCATTGCCACAGGGCTTGATTCCAGGACTGGCCTTGCAGTGTGGACATGATCCCAGCCTGCGCATTCTTAGCGTAAGCGGTGGCTCGGGCGTGGCAACATTCACGCAAGACGAGAAGTACAACTTCTATACGATTACCGGATGTTCTTTTGGTGAGGTTGGACCAAATTCGAAAGCCTACATCTACTATCAGGGCACGTTCCACGAAGACTTTCAGATCGAAGAGTGGAGCGACAACTGGATCAAACTTCATCTTGACCCAAAGCTATCGGGAGTTGACGACCAGAACAACCTCACGCTTGTCGTGCAGCGCGCCGACGGCAAGCAAACCAGCAAAGGCGGCTATAAATTCTACGCCGCGCGCGACACGATCCTGTTAAAACAGATTCCGCAGAGCTACTTCTCTCTGAACAAATTCCGTCCTGACCAGTCCACCATACAAAACTGGAAGCCAACCTACACTTCCGGTTCTTCGCCAAATGTAAGACCGAATCTGCCGGGATTGAGCGCCGAAGTTCACTGGGACCTTACGACCGATCCGAACAGTGCGATCGTCGGCGGCAACGACATCTATGACTTCAGCCATTTGCATTCGACATTCGTACTCTCAAACGCGTCGATGGACTGGAAAGACGTCTCGTGCACCGATCCTAATTACAACCAGTTCACCACCTCCAACAACAACTGGAATATTGACTGGTACCAGGCTAGCGGAATTCAAGTGAGCTGGCAGGGACAGATGTGCAACAGCACTCCCGGAAGTTGTGCCAGTGGGGCCGGTTTTCAGAACGATTGCTTCGCGGCCCAACCGGAATCGAACTACGGCATCGACGTTTGGGTAACCGGTCCACGCGGAGTTGATCCCTGGACGGGCAAGCCAACCTCGTAACGGAATGCCACTGTACCGAACCTTTGGAGAACAGCATGGAACTGAAAAATTGTATTTGCACCTTATTGATGATTGGGGTAATTGCACCGGCACTGGCTTCGCAACAGTCGCCAAAGCCGCTTAGCAACGATGACGTGATCACGATGGTGAAAAGTGGGATGCCCGAATCTGTAGTGGTTTCGGCGATCCAGTCCCGATCAGGGAAATTCAGCACTTCAACTTCCGAATTGGTTCGCCTGCACAAAGCCGGCGTCACCGAAAATGAACTGAACGCGATGATTGCTGCTTCGAACAAAGGAAGTTCGGGCAGTCCTGCGGCTTCGGAACCTGTGCAAGGCGTCACTCCTTCCGCCCCGAAGAGCCGCATGCCCACTCTCACCGTGACGGCCGGCGGAAATACGCAAGAATTGCATCTCGAAAAAACCCAGCTGGCGGAAACCAAGACCAAGCCGTCTTCAATGAAAAGTCTCGCGTCCGACTCGATTGTCACTCAGGCTATGCAAACTGGGGTGAACCAAGCGGCCATGACCGCCGCGATGCACATGAACTCCAGTATCGGCGGTGAATCCGTGCAGCAGGCCGGGAGCATTTTTTCCAGCGTGATGTCTCACCGGCAACAGAAGATGACTTATGTCTGGGGCGTGCCCGGGCCAGCGTCATCGAATGTTCTCCAAAGCGCGTCTCCGAGCTTCACCGTTGATTTTTCTCGTGCCTTGGGCGTAACTCCCGATGACTATGCGCCGGCCATTGTGAAGCTCACACCGGCTCAGAATACGTGCCGCATTATTGGTGCTACCCAGGGCAAGGCGGATGCGCAGTCCAGTCCTGCCGCCGACTGGCAGATTTATTCGAATTTCCTTGAAGAGCGCGTAAATGCGCAAGTCCAAAAACTCGCACCCGGGAAATACAAGATCTCTTTGACTTCTGAATTGGCGGCCGGCGAATACGGGGTTGTGCTGCGGCCAGTTTCAAAGTCGAAGAATTTTTCAGGAGGAGATGTCTTACGCGCTCAAGGCGACGGTCTGATGTTCGATGCAGTGTGGACGTTCCAGATTCCCGAGGACGCGCAGTAACTCGCAGTCTTGTAAAACGAAAAGTCTGCCAAGGAGATAGAAATGGATTCAAACCAGCAACGGCCAGCACACTTGCTTCTTTCCGGAATATGCCTCGTGTTGACTGCCATTTGCGCATGCACCTCGAAGTCGGAGTCAAGAACTGAACACTCGTCTGACAGCGCAGGTTCCCATATCGATGTGATGTGCGTCGGGGAGCGCATCAACAACCCGCCGGAATCATTTCACTACTCCTACAAATACAGCGACGCGTCCGGCTCAACAAATAAAGAGGCTGATATCACGCCTCAAAACATGGATATCACGATTAAAGACCAGTCTGGTTCTCATTCCTACCACGGCGTACGCTCGGATGAGGTTAGTTGGAACAGCGCCGTACTCGACCTTTCTAGTCTGGGTATGACAGGGATGATGAGCCGGCTAGACGCACTCAATGAGACTTCCGCACTCAACCGCCAGTCTACTGAGAGCATGAATGGATATGACACGACTCGTTACGCGATCGATACCACCAAGGCGAACGCCACGGATCAGCATAAATTTGAGTTCCTATTTGGCAATAGTGGCTTTGAAAAAGGCACGGTTTGGGTCCCGTCCGATGGTTGCGCAGTGAAGCTAGTGCTTGACGAGCGGGTTTTGCTGGGCGGCAACCTGAAGGACGCCCACTACGAATTGGCCCGGGTTCGAAAGTGAACGGAAAATAATTGCGAGGTTTCGCCTGCAGTTATTTCCGGAATTCGACACACGCTGACACAAAATCCGACGGCGCACCCGCCTCAAACAAGATCTCGACCGCTCGGACCAGGGTCTTAGAAGGTCTCTATTGCGAGGGTTGGGAATGAGGAACGATACGGCTGGTCATCCAGGGTCAAAAGGCGGCAACCGTTTGCTGATGCGTGAGCCCCTATGACGAAATCAGCGAGAATGCGACGCGCACCTACATCGCGCTGCTTGCGTCGACGTTCTGCATAAGCTTGAAAAGCGCGTCCGGCCAACCGCCATACTTGCTCGGGCAATTCCCAATCAACCCCAATTCCTGTCTCCTCAAAAAAGGAACCGACGAACGCCTCGCTGCGCCCGGGTACCG